>ENA-OQEN01000192-OQEN01000192.1-human-gut-metagenome-genome-assembly--contig:-NODE-192-length-27160-cov-2.959790_pt1 | contig 27160 bp, 32 predicted proteins | sample MGYA00242791_ERZ504627 | MGnify/ENA primary metagenome ERZ504627 (study PRJEB26092, sample SAMD00036316) | human gut metagenome | host: Homo sapiens | study: EMG produced TPA metagenomics assembly of... | reverse complement strand
ATGAGATTGCAGGATGCATGCAACCAGTTGAATCAATACATAATGGAGCGTAGATTACAGCTATAACAGTAGGCTATAATGTTACGAAGAAAACGGATATGTTAAGTCCGGAAAACACAGAGATAGATGTATATGTGGGAATCAGCCCAAACATCTTATAAGTTACGTTATAAAATAGTTTTGCTTTAAGTAGACTGTTTTATATAAAAAGAGGACCCTGATAAATTTGCGCAACCATCAGAGTCCAAAAAAGCACAAGCACTTTTAAGAAAAGTACTCGAGTAAAGTATATCACTTTTCTTAATAGGCGTAAACAAAATTTATTAAAGAAAAGGAGATTTAAAGCAATGGAAATGACTTTAAACAATGGATTCTGTGAAATGACACAGGATGAGAGCATGACAACAGAAGGTGGAATTGGTTTTATTGCAGGTTGTGTGATTGGTGCAGTAGGTGCATGGGTAGTAGATGGTACTGTAGAAGCATTTACTGGAAAAAATGTTAGTGGTTGGATTGCTCATGGAATTAATAAAGTAAGAGGCAAATAATTTTATGTACCGCACAACTTAAATTAGTGCGGGTACATTTTAATGATGATGAAATCAAGCATAGTTATAAATGGAGAAATGTTAAATGAAATTTTTTCTAGGAATTATTTCTGGGATTTTACTTTATTGTGTTTGTAAATACTATATCTCTAAGAAAATAAAATAAAGGTTATTGAAAAAATATAAGGAAAGATGAAATGAGTAGAATAAAATCAATTTTGACTATTTATTTGTGATAATATATTTTACTGGTACAATATTTTTTCAAACGAAGTTGTCAGAAAATGTATTATTGAATATTCATGGGAATACAAAATTTTGGGATACATATTTTGAAATAATATATTATTGGTATTTTTGCGGTTGCATGTTTGTTATTTTATAAAAATAAATCGCAGCAAGCTAAAAAAATAAAAATTACAGATTTCAAATATATAGGTATTGCACTTATATTTATTATCATTACAATGGTCGCTTCCGCCATTATATTGTCATATAATGGAATTGGAGAAAGTGCAAATCAAGAAGCAATAAATAATTATATAAGTGATTATGGTATTATAACATTGTTAGTAGTAATCATTCTAGGACCCCTTGTTGAAGAGATTGTTTTTAGAGGTATAATATATTACTTATTACGTGGAAAAAAAGGAAATCTTGCGAGAATTATTGTTGCAAACTTTATAACCTCATTGATGTTTGCGATTTATCATTGCGGCATCAAATCTCTTCTAGTATTTAATGTTGAACAAATATTGGCAATAATACCATTGTTTTTTTTGGGTGTTGGAATAGCATATGTGCAGGAAAAAAAAACGTCAAATATTAGTTGCTCCATAGTTACACACATTGTTATAAATCTAATTGCAACAAGTTGAAAATTAATTGAGGAAGTGTCATGAAATATTATTGTATAAAATAACGCGACATCACTGACTGTGGTGCAGCAGGATCTGTGCCAGGTGAAGTAATTGGAGGTGTTGTAGGCACTATAGTCGGAATCATGATTTCATTTTGATTCAGTATAGTGTTTGTTTTCATACTGGTGGTTTATATGTGAAATAAACAGAAGGAGTGGATTATGGAATTAAATAGAATAATGATATTGTTTTCGGGTTGTTTTTTACTTGTTTGGTCTACATATAAATGGAAGAGACCATATGTGATTTGGGATGCTAAATTAACCCGAGTATATTCGGTGATTTTAGGATTATATAATATTATTTTAGCAATTTACTTTAAAAAAGATTTAAGTATTATTTTATTTATATTAGATTTAGTTCTCTATATATTATTGGATATAGGTTTTATAATGATTAAGTTAAAGAAAGATAAAAAAGGTATAATAAAGAATTTACAGCTGGGAATTTGTTCTGTTTTTGTCGTTTTAGCTTTGGGCATGGTGTACTTCAATTTGAATGAGATTTATTCTAGTGTAATGATTTTATCAGGCATGATGATGGTGTTATCTACTCCTTTTGAGGAAGCGAGGTCACTTTGGAAAGAACATTAATAATTAATAATTAATAATTAATACATTAAAAATAATCAAGTTATTTATCAGGAGAATAATACAAATGAATAAACGAAAGAGTAATTATATATATATTGAAATGAGCATAAAAAGCTAATGGTTGGAGTTGTAATAACTCATGTTTGTTTTATGCTCATAGCGGCTAGTGGCATTTTATCTGGCTTAAAAGAAAAAATATATTTTATGGAGTGCTGATAAATATGATTTGTCAGTTGACTTTGATTATCATGATTGGAGTGGCAATGAAGCAATATTTGATTACTTCATTTAAAAAATTCAAAGCTGACAGAATTTCTGTAAATATAAAAAGAGTTTTGGCAGGTGTGGGAATTGCATACTTGTTAAGCGGCATAGCTAGAATTATTCAAATGACAATGTGTTCAAATATATCGGTTTCGGCAAATCAGTCAAACGTTAGTGGATATTTTGTGTATTATCCTATTTTGTCTGTTATCATGAGTGTAATTATGGGACCTTTTACAGAAGAGATGATTTATAGAGGTATATTGTTTCGATTTTTCAGCAAATATGGAGAACTATGTGCGGTATTGTCGACAGGATTTTTGTTTGGAACAATGCATATGCTTTCTTCATTTGGAAACACAAATATACTACTATTTTTGTGTCAATGGTTAGACTATTTTTTGTCAGGGATACTTTTTGGATTTATTTATAAAAAATACAAAATATTTGGATAAATGTTTCGATACACGGCACTTGGAATCTGATTGGCTCTGTAATGTTATTAACAAAAATAATGTTAACAAAATAATATGAACAGACCAGAATATTGAAAGGGGTGATTTACATGCAAGAAATCATTAGCTGGTATATGGAACATAAAACTTATGGAAATATATTAATTATAGGGATAATTGGACTTATGCTATACAATATAGGATATGGAGCAGGTACCGATATTTACAGAATTTTTGGTTAATTGGTAATTGGGTGGAAGAATAAAAGAAATATAGAAATAGAACATGAACTATATAATAATTTTTTTTGATTTTGTATAGAAAAAGGCAAAATCTAATATGAGAGTCTTAAATTTATTAGATATAAATTTGGCAAAAATGAAAGGAGTACAAAGAAATGAAAAAATGTATTTTAGTATGCAGGTGCCGGTAATAGAAGGAGAGCCGTATAATCCGGTGGAATATGCTGTCCATGTGAGAAAAGCAAAAAAGTTTGCGGAAGCATTGAATCGGTATTTTGTGGAAAAAAATATGGACTATAATTGTGTGCTGGACAAATCAGCCTGTAGCCTCGATGAGATATTTTCTCCACAATATCAGGCAGTGCTGTTTGCACCGGAGGCTAAAACAAGACAGTGGCTCTATAAAAAAGAAGTGCAGAATGAGACCGTGAAAAAGTATTATCTGGAATATATGGAGTACAATAGTGCGCAGATAGAAAATGTGGCTGAATTTCTGAGCGAATAAACCGGAAATAACGCATTTAAGAAATGAAACAACAAACATTTTGTGCTTTCGTTAAAAACTTGATATAAACATTTCTGTTTTTCGTTAAAAAGCAGGTATAAACATTTCTGTTTTTCGTTAAAAAATAGGTGAAAACATTTTGCATTTTCGTGAAAAGTGGTAGAATTGAGGTGGAAATATGCTATAATACTACCAAGTAAAATGAAATGAGGAATGCTGAATGATTTTTAAAAGAAAAGTTTATGCCAAATTGATTGAGTGGAAAACATTGGCAGCAGGAACATCGGCAGTATTGCTTGAAGGGGCTAGACGTATCGGGAAAAGTACCATTGTAGAGGAGTTTGCAAAAAAGGAATATGATGACTATATGATTCTTGATTTTGCAAGAGAAAACCAGGATGTAAAAAATAATTTTGTCGAGAACATGAATGATCTGGATACTTTTTTCAGAAACTTATTTCTTCTGAAAGGAAAAAGTTTAAAAGGGAAGAACTGCGTGATTATTTTCGATGAGGTACAGTTGTTTCCGCAGGCAAGGCAGGCGATAAAATATCTTGTCGCTGATGGTCGATATGAATATATTGAGACAGGCTCGCTAATCTCAATCCGGAAAAATGTAAAGGATATACTGATTCCTTCGGAAGAGTACCGGATTAAGATGTATCCGATGGATTTTGAAGAATATTTATGGGCAATCAATGATGAGGTTACAATTCCTACGATCAGAGAAGCTTTTGAAAAAAGAAAGCAACTTGGAGATGCGATTCACCGGAGAATTATGAAAAGCTTTCGTACCTATATGGTTGTAGGTGGGATGCCGCAGGCAGTAGATGCTTATGTTTCAGGGAAAAGTTATGAACAAATTGATTTTGTTAAACGGAATATTCTGAGCCTTTACGAAGAGGATCTGGCAAAATACGATACAGAAAACAGGGAAAAAGCGTCAGTTATTTATCGAACAATACCAGAGCAGCTAGAGAATAAAAATTCACATTTCAAACTTTCTATGGTAGATAAAAATGCGCGTTATCAGAATTATATGGATGCGGTCAGCTTTATCTCTGAAGCAATGATAGGAAATGAGTGTATCAATGTGACAAAACCGGAGGTTGCACTGGAGCTGTTTGCGGACAGAAGCAATTTCAAATTATATATGGGTGATACCGGACTATTGGTTACACAGATTATGAAGAACCGGGACAGTACAGATGAAGATTTATATAAGGCTCTGATTATAGACAATCTGGGAATTAATCAGGGAATGATTGTTGAAAATATTGTAGCACAGATGCTCAGAGCAGCTGGACATGAGTTGTATTTTCATGAATATTTGTACGTGCCGGAGGGAACGACCAGAGAAAAGAAATATGAAATTGATTTTATGATTGTGAAGAAAAAGAAGATATGTCCGATTGAAGTAAAATCTTCAAACTATATGTCGCACAAATCATTTGACTATCTGCTTCAGAAATATCAGTTAAAGTGTGAGAACAGATTCATTATTTATACGAAGGATTTAAAATATCAGGACGGAATTATGTATATACCAATTTATATGACTATGTTACTGTAAGACGATTAGTCGGAATGAACTCATGTTTTTCATTTTGTCAAGTACAAGCTTGATACCATTAAATTGAAAACAAAATTGTTTGCAAAACATCCGGAAAAGACCCGGGAAAAAGTAGCTGAAACTGCAAAAATTCCTAAAACAGCACCCAAAACCCAGCAAAACTTCCTAAAACAGCACCCAAAACCCAGCAAAACTTCCGGGAAAGACCTGGCAGAAAGTAGCTGAAATCACTATAACCCCCAAAACAGCTCAAAAATATAGCCTGTTTTGGGATTTACATCGTGCTATCCTTTTAACTCAGCGCGAAACGCTTGCGGCTCACAACTGTGAAGGTACTGAACAGTTACATAAAATTATAATAAATAGCATATTATTATTGACATACTAATGATGATTACTTATGATAAAAATTGCTAAAAAAATGTCAAGGAAACATATAAACGTGAAAAAACAAAATCCAATAGCCCTGTTACCAATAGCAGTATTTCTCGTACTGTATCTGGGATTGGGAATACTTTTTGAATATGTAATGAAAATTCCGATGGGGTTTTATAATGTGCCCATCATAATAGCATTCCTCGTGGCAATACTGGTGGCATGTCTGCAGAATCGTAGTGTGAAATTCGACCAAAAGCTAGAGATAATGGCACAGGGACTGGCTGACAAAAATATCATAACAATGCTGCTCATTTTCCTTACCGCGGGAGCATTCGTGGGTGTAGTAGGTCGAAGCAGTGCGGAGAGCGTGGCATATTTCATGCTGTCATTGATACCGGCAAGGTTTGCGGTGATGGTGCTTTTTGTTGTGGCATGCTTTGTGTCTATTGCGATGGGAACATCGGTTGGAACCATAACACTGATTGTGCCGATAGCGGCAGCAGTATCGGATGCATCGGGCTTTGGTCTGCCGCTTTGTATAGGCTCCGTAATGGGTGGCGCGATGTTCGGAGACAACCTTTCCTTTATATCAGATACGACCATTGCCGCATGTAACGGACAGGGCTGTCAGATGAAGGACAAATTCAGGGAGAATTTTTTATTGCACTTCCGGCGGCAGTAATGACGCTGGTTGTTATAGCGATTCTGTCATTCAGGACAGATATCGCGGGCGCTGTATCGCAGGAATATCATCTGTTGCAGATAGTACCGTATATTCTCGTGCTGATCGGTGGAATTGCCGGAATAAATGTATTTGTAGTGCTTATAATAGGAATCATATCGGGAACGGTCATAATGCTCGCAACAGGAAATACAGCACCATACGATCTGCTTACCAATATGGGAAGTGGAGCGTCAGGCATGTTTGAAACTTGTATGGTAGCAGTGCTTGTGGCAGCATGTGTGCGCTGATCCGTGAATATGGTGGCTTTGATGCTCTGCTTTCGGGTATTTACAGGACGTTTAGGGGCAAACGAGGTGGATTGCTCGGTATGGGACTTCTGGTAGGAATTATCGATATTGCCACTGCCAACAATACAGTTGCTATAGTTATGGCAAATCCGATAGCAAAGGAAATGGCTCAGAAATATGATATAACCCCACGTAAAACAGCGTCTATACTGGATACATTTTCGTGCATTTTTCAGGGGATGATACCATATGGAGCGCAGATGCTCGTGGCCATATCGGCAGTACACGAGCTGGGGCATGAGGTGTCAGCCTTTAATATACTGCCGTATCTGTTTTATCCGATGCTTCTGCTGGTAAGCTCGCTGGTGGCGGTTTTTGTTGTTGAAAATGTGAGAAAATTTAATTGAAAATGAAGTTTAAAGCGAAAAAATAATGAGGTTATAAATGAAAATGCCGGATAGAAATATGATATTTCATCCGGCATTTATTATGTGAAATTTAGGCTGCATTTTGAAAGTCAATTACAGTTATTTCTGGTAGCATGGATTTTAGTTTTGATATAATGGACTCGATTTTTGCATTGTGGAGCCATTAATAAACTCTTCACCACACTGTGAACATTTTTGGCATGGAACATTTTTTATAATAATATAACAGTTTTTATATGCAGTCATATAAGTTGTGGTACTTTTGACAGTATCACCTTTGCACAGGAAGCATTTCATAATATCAATTCTCCTTTCTTGTTTTTAAATCGGACTCCCATTTGTCTGAAGACGGGTAGTATGCGGTGATAATCCAGAGCTGTTCGTGATTGGAACCGACTACAACATGTAATGGACATTTTGTATTCAGATTTCCAAGTGTTAAGCAACTGGGATATGGATAGTCATTAGGGTATTCCTCAATTATTTCACCGGTCATGATACATGATATGACATCGTCAATGAGGATACCACGTTGCTCAAGTCTTTTTGACGCATGCAGTGTTAAATAAATATTGTCGGGAGTACACAAACCTCTAAGTTCATCAATTGTAAGACACATCTGTTATTCTCCTCATATGAATTAATTATAATTATAGTAGTATTTGGAGAGATTAGCAATGCTATTCTAAAAATTCACTAATTTACATTAATTAACCTTAATTAACTCCTTGACAATCATTTATGACAAGAAGCTCGATTATGTTATAAAGCTGCGTGAATATCCACATAATAAAAAGGGAAAACGTAGCACGATTATGGATATGTAGTGACAAAACATGAAAAGGTGGCTGAATTTCCGTGAAATAGTCACGAAATAAATACGATTAAACAGGTGGGAATAGGGGTGTTTTTGAAAAAAAGCATAAAAAATGCTGCATACGTGTTATACTACCATATAGAGATATCGTATGAAATATGAACGATAAACACATAAATAAACACAGGATATGAGAAGTAATCGCAATCACAAATATATTTTGTGAAATACAACAATTGCTTTCTCATAGGAAAAGGAGATAGAAATGCCGGAAAACAGTAGCTGTAGCAGCGCGGGAAGCTGCACAAAATCAAGCTGCGAGGGCTGTCCATCACATAATGGCGGACCACAGAGCTTCCTCGTAGAGCAGAATAAATTTTCAAACATCAAGCATGTAATAGGAGTTGTCAGCGGAAAGGGAGGAGTAGGAAAATCATTCGTCACATCCTCACTGGCGGTAAACATGGCAAAGAAGGGCTACAAGGTAGGTATCCTTGATGCCGATATCACAGGACCGTCAATACCAAAGATGTTTGGCGCACATGACCAGATACTCGGAGACGAAAACGGCCTGATGCATCCGTATGAGACAAAAGAGGGCATCAAGCTCATCTCAGTAAACCTCCTCATGGACAACGAGGAGGATCCGGTTATTTGGAGAGGCCCAGTCATTGCCGGAGTAGTAAAACAGTTCTGGAACGAGACAGCATGGGGCGATATAGACTATCTATTCGTTGATATGCCACCGGGAACAGGAGATGTACCTCTCACCGTATTCCAGTCCCTCCCGGTAGATGGAATCGTAATCGTCACATCACCACAGGAGCTTGTCAATATGATTGTCAAAAAGGCCTACAACATGGCAGAGGCAATGCATATCACAGTGCTTGGTGTGGTAGAAAACTTCAGCTATCTCAAATGCCCTGACTGCGGCAAGGAGATAAAGCTTTTTGGAGAGAGCCATATAGACGAGATTGCCAAAGAGCTTCAGTACCGGTACTTGCAAGCTGCCACTCGATACATCATATGCAGCTATCGCCGATAAGGGAGATTTCTACAGCATAGAAAACGACCATCTCGCAAAAGCAACAGAAGTACTTGAGCGTATTTAAATATTTCGTAATGAAGCAGGCATATATCCGCCGGGTGCGGTATATATGCCTGTATTTAATAGAAAACCTTCAAGCATAATTCGTACAGAATCTTAATCGCATAGCGTAGCTGCTGGGTGTGTGGTCTGCGGCACCTGAATCTGTGGCATTCGCCTTGCACTGCCAAATATTAAACTTTCTTTAAATATGCGATTTCCCTATTTACATTTCAATCCATTGGCTTCATAATCATATTACCCACGGATTAAACAATAGTTTTTATACTCAAAATTTACGAAAACAACCAAAATAGGGAAAAAGAGTTAATTTTATTATCAATATTTACCCAAAAACAATAATTTTAACGTCAATTTTTATAAAAAAATGCCCTTGTTTTTGTGCATATTTTTGTCTATATTATCATGTAGTAAAGAGAAGGTAAAAGAAAGGCAAATAGGAGGAAAATATGAAGAAAATATTTGATGTATTGAATGTCATTAAACAAAAGCTCTTTGTAAAGAAAGACAAGATTCATTCAGAAAAATATTATCGCAGAATTGATTTTTTAAATAAATATTCGCTTTTATTCCATGCAATCATAGCTATGGCTATCGTATTTATAGTGGAGATTATCTCGCGCAGGAGCTTTATCTCTGCATGTAAGTTCGTAGATGCACATACACTTGCGTTCATGTACAACTCATTTTTAGTGTTTGTATCATTTTCACTTGTGTATCTGTTCAGGCGCAGAGCTTTTGCAAGGGTAATAATTACAGGCTTTTGGACTATCCTCGGAATCATCAACGGCTGTGTGCTTTCAAACCGTGTCACACCGTTTGGTTATACTGATTTAAAGTGTATTCCGGAGCTTTTAGCCATGAACAATACCAGCTATTTCACAGCGCAGCAGGCTACAATAGTTGTAGTTGGACTTGGTGCATTTGCACTGTTTCTTGTGGCACTTTTTATCAAGGGGCCTAAATATACAGGCAAAATCCGTTATGCAGGTGTTTCAGTAGCATTTTTAGCATTGCTTTTCGTAGCAATCCCTGTCACAACCAATGTGGCACAGAATACCAATGTGGTTGCCAGCTACTATTCAAATATCGCCCAGGGCTATGATGATTATGGCTTTGTATACTCATTCTCATCTACTGTAGTGGACCGTGGAATGAAAAAGCCGGAGGACTACAATAAGCAGAATGTGGAAGATGTAGAGCAGAAGGTCAATTCTCAGAAGCAGACCACCACAGTGGACGGAAAGACAGGTCCAAACATCATCTGTGTGCTTTTAGAGTCATTCTGTGACCCGGACGAGATTAATTTCCTTCAGGTGAATGAGGATCCTATTCCTACATTCCATGAGCTTGAGAAAGACTATTCAAGCGGATATCTGAATGTACCTGTAGTCGGAGCAGGAACTGCTAACACAGAGTTTGAGATGCTTACAGGACTCAGCATGCAGTATTTCGGTACAGGAGAGTATCCATACAAGACTATCTTAAAGCAGACAGATTGCGAGAGCATTGCCTCTGATTTATCTAAGATTGGATATGCAACACATGTAGTGCACAACAACGGTGGTAATTTCTACAGCCGTACCAATGCATTTTCTAAGATGGGCTTTGATACATTTACAAGCAAGGAGCTCATGAATATCACAGAGTACACTCCAAACGGAAGCTGGCCTACAGATGATATTCTCGTCAGTGAGGCTATGAAGACCTTTGATGCTACACCGGATCAGTCTGATTTTACTTATATCATCACAGTTGGCACTCACGGTGACTATCCAAAGGAGCCTGTTATTGAAAATCCTACATACACCGTATCAGGTGTTGAGGACGAGGGCATGAAAAATGCCTGGACATATTATGTAAACCAGCTCAACGAGGCTGACCGCTTCATCAAGGAGCTCACAGATGAGCTTTCTAAGAGAGATGAGGACACCATCGTTGTTATGTTTGGCGATCACCTCCCTACAATGGGACTTCAGGATTCTGATATGAAGTCAGGTGATATCTACAAGACAAAGTACATCACATGGAACAACATGGGACTGCCAAAGGAGGATGCTGACCTTTATGCTTACCAGCTTCTTGCCCAGACTACAGACACTGTAGGTATCCATGAGGGAACTATCATGAACTATCATCAGACTCAGATGAACAGTACAGATGAGGCATCATATCAGGATGGACTTGACCTGTTACAGTACGATATCCTTTATGGAAAGCGTTACTGCTACAACGGTACAGATTTATATCCGGCTTCAGATCTTGTCATGGGAATTGACAAGGTGGACATCACAAATGTGTCTGATTCATCGACCGGTGATACAGTATATATTTACGGTCACAACTTTACCAACTGGAGTAAGGTTATATCAACGACTCCAAGGTGGCTTCGACTTATCTCTCAGCAGGTGTGCTTGCTATCAAGAAGGAAGACATCAGTGATGGTGATGAGATAACTGTGTGCCAGGTTGGATCTAGTGATACTATTTTCAGAAAGTCTGAGAATGCGTATACATATGTGGATCCTGCAGTGGAGCACGACAGTGAGTCGGAGACAGATGAACCGACAGAGAACCAGTAGATTTTAATGAATTTTTTCTTGGGTGGACGGGGCGCAGGTCCCGGGTCCCAGTGTGGAGTGGCGGCGTGTACTCTCGCGTTCGCTACGCTTCGCAGCCAAGATTCTGTACGAAATTATGCTTTTTAGGGTTTCTATGCTTGACGAAACCGGAGTATATGCGCCGTCCATGGCGCATATAATCCTTGCCCCGCCGTCCTTGGCGGGGCATTTCTGCGTTTCATGGGCATAATTTCTACAGTATCTAGGCAGCTTCGCTATGCGCTCACACGAGAGCACACGCCGCCACTCCACACCGAGACCCGGGACCTACGCCCCTTACGTTGTGGTAAAATTGTCGCGTGTGTTACGCTTCGTGCTTGTAAAATGTAGGTATGGTGTGTCTTAAGATATAATTAATGGGTTGAAAATTGTGTATATTGATGATACAATTTCTACGGTTAAGAGTTTGGTAGGATTTACGGACGTGACAGATATCTGCAGGCCGGTGATGTATACCGAATTTAATACTTTAATTGTAGAAATTAAGAATCTAAGTATGGAGGTGAATTTCATGGACAGTAGTGATGGTCTTGGGCGAAGTAAGAACAACATCGGTGCTGATATACAAGTGAGTATTGTATTGGCAGGCATAGTGGATTCTGTCCGTGGAAGGATTCATCACCGGACAGTTTTTAGAGGTACAGTGTAGGCATATTAAGGAATATCGGCTTACGCCGTGCTGTATTTTGCTGTGCACAAATGCATACTTGTTTATATATCAGAGCACCGTTAGGTGCTTTTTTCGTGCGCAAATTTATTGAGTGCACGGGTTTCGTCCTTTCTATCATGGAGTAATTTTTATGTTCCAAAATCCCGGGATTTTGGAGAACCACATATGTTTATTTTATGTGGAGAATGCTATCGGAAATGAGAAAGGAGAGAAATGGAGATGAATACAAAGAAATACGAAGAGCTTCTTGTTCTATTGAGAAGCCACAAAACGGATAAGGAAATTCTGGAGGTTTTGTCAGACTATCATGAGAATGATATTGCTGATATGCTTGCAGGAATGAACGAGAAGGAGCGCAAACGTCTTTACAGGCTCCTTGGAACACAGCGGACAGCGGAGATTTTTGCATATCTTGATGAGCCGCAGGCCTATTTTGATGAGCTGTCTGTGGAGCAGGCTGCCAGGGTAGTATCGCTGATGGATTCGGATGATGCTGTCGATTTGCTTGAAAATCTGGAGGATGAGGACAAGAAGGAGATTGTAGAGCATCTGGATGAGGAAGCGGAAAAGGATGTCAGGATGCTTCTGTCATATGACGATGATGAAATAGGCAGCTATATGACAACCAACTACATCTGTATTCCGGGTGCCTGACAGTGAAGCAGGCTATGAGCCAGCTCGTGAGGCAGGCGGGCGAAAACGACAATATCATGACTATATATGTGGTTGATTCAGATGAATGCTTTGCGGGAGCTATCGATTTAAAGGATTTAATCACAGCCAGGGAGGGCATGAATCTGGAAAGCATTATAGCCCATTCATATCCATATGTGCTAGACCATGAGAAAATCGATGATTGTATCGACACAATCAAGGACTACGCTGAGGATTCAATTCCGGTGCTCTCAAAGGATAAGCATATCCTCGGTGTCATCACATCTGATGATATTGTAGAGATGGTAGACAATGAGATGGGTGAGGACTATGCAAAGCTCGCCGGACTGACCGCAGAGGAGGATCTGAAGGAGACCACACTGCAGAGCATGAAAAAGAGAATGCCATGGCTTATCATCCTGCTTTTTTTGGGAATGATAGTGTCTTCCGTAGTCGGAATATTTGAGAATGTGGTAGCGGCTTTGCCGATAGTCATCTGCTTCCAGTCGCTGGTACTTGACATGGCAGGAAACGTAGGAACACAGTCACTGGCTGTCACAATCAGAGTGCTCATGGATGAGAATCTAAGCGGTAAGCAGAAGCTTTTGCTTGTAGTAAAAGAGGTAAGAATAGGCATTGTAATGGTGGCTTGCTTGGAATAATGGCACTTGTATTTCTGGGAATATATGTGCATCTGTTCAAGGGCTACACATGGTTTGGAGCATTTGCGGTATCAGGCTGTGTAGGAGTTTCACTGCTTGTGGCAATGGCAATTTCAAGCCTTGTGGGCACAGTGATTCCGATGTTTTTCCACAAGATAAAGATTGACCCGGCGGTTGCGTCAGGTCCTCTTATCACTACAGTGAATGATCTGGTGGCAGTTGTGACCTATTATGGACTGGCATTTCTTTTCCTGATTGAATTGTAATATTGGTCGTAGTACATAAACATTTAGAATACAGGAAATAAAAGGATAATTTGTAATTTGTGTTTTGGATGTAAATCGCTATACTATTGATGTAATATTGCGGATTTGTTTCTATAGAAAGAGGGTAAAATATGCCTGAGATATCATTATTTTATGGGATTAGAGTCACTATGTATTATAATGACCATATGCCACCACATTTTCATGCTGAATATAATGGACATAAAGCATTAGTAGATATTAATAATATACAAGTAATAAGAGGCTCTTTGCCGAATAAACAATTACGATTGATATTGGCCTGGTGTACGATTCATCAGGATGAATTAATGCAGAATTGGGAATTGGCCAAGGACATGAAACCATTGAACAAAATTAATCCACTTATATAATGAGAGGTGAAATATATGAATGAATATTTTCCTACAGTTGTACAGGTAATACCTTTAGATAATTATCATGTACAGGTTTTCTTTGATGATGGTAAAATAGTTGATTATGATACAACACAGGATCTTAAATCTTCAATTTTTGAGCCTTTGAGAGATATTGAAAATTTTAAAAATGCATGTACGGTAATGAATGGAACGCTTGCATGGGATATTTCCGGAAAAATGGATGAAAGTGATTGTATAGATATTGATCCATTTACATTGTATGAATTGAAGCTATTAATAGCCTGATTGCGTAAGATTAGAACCATTTTCACGTATCACAGCCTTACAATCCTTTTTAAAGCATGCAATGAGTTTTTATTGGCTTTATTTGGTAACTAGTGTATACTATTTGCATATAACAGCTTCGTTAAGCAGATATAAATACACATAAAAGAAAGGTATAATCATGGACATCGTATTAGGAAATTACAAAGGATTAAAGGCAAACATCCCTTATATTGCATATACAGAGGAGGATGTTAATTCACAGATAGCGACACTTCTTTCAGGAAATCCTGTCAGAGAGCAGAAAACAGGCCCGTTAGCAATGGGCGACACGGCAGTAATAGACTACGAGGGCTTTAAGGACGGAGTTGCGTTTGAGGGCGGAAAGGCTGAGAAATATCCTCTGGGAATCGGTTCAGGCTCTTTTATTCCGGGCTTTGAGGAGCAGCTTGTAGGCATGGAAATCGGTGAGGACAGAGACATCAATCTCTCATTCCCTGAGCAGTATCATGCGCCGGAGCTTGCAGGCAAAGCGGTTGTTTTCAAGGTTAAGCTGCACGAGATTTACAATGAGAAGGAAGCAGAGCTGAACGATGAGTTTGCAGCATCTCTCAATTTCCCTGAGGTACAGTCAGTGGAGGATTTAAAGAAATATATCAACGAGTATCTTGAGTACCAGGTAGAGGCAAGAAAGGCAGATGCGGCAAGGGAAAAGCTCTATGACCAGATTCTTGAAAGCAGCTCATGCCTTGTTTCGCCACAGGCAGTAGAGACAGCGGTAAATATGCAGCTTCAGCAGATGGCAGCATCATTTGCACAGCAGGGTGTGGCTATGGAGCAGTATCTTCAGATGACAGGCAAGACTATGGATAGCTTAAAGGATGAACTCAAGCCGGTAGCACAGAAGCAGGTCAAGCTTGAGGCTGTTCTCGATGAAATCATCAGAGTGGAAAATATCACTGTATCTGACGAGGAGATGGATGAGCAGTATGAGCTTATTTCACAGAAGTATGGTCAGCCTGTTGACGTTGTAAAGCAGGTGATTCCAAAGGCACAGCTCAAGCCGGATTTACTTCGTATGAAGGCATCACAGCTCATCATAGATGCGGCTGAGATTATCATGGAAGAAAGCGGAAAATAATGTATAGAATATTTTTGGTTGAGGATGACGAGACCATAGCAAAGCTTGTCAGAAGACATTTGGAAAAATGGGATTATGATGTGCATGTGGTGCAGAAATTTGATGCTGTAATGTCAGAATTTGCATCATTTGATCCGCATCTTGTGCTTATGGATATCGGTCTGCGTTTTACAATGGGTATCACTGGTGTACGGAAATCAGAAGGGTATCAAAGGTTCCTGTGGTTTTCCTGTCATCCGCTGCTGATAATATGAATATAGTGATGGCAGTCAGTATGGGGGCAGACGACTTTATAGCAAAGCCGTTTGACCTCGATGTGCTGACCGTAAAGATACAGGCTATCATCAGGCGCTGCTATGATTTTGGCGCAAACAACAGTGTTTTGGAGCATAATGCGCCATGCTCAATATATCTGATGCCACCATAACCTATGACGACAAAAGGCTCGAGCTTACAAAGAATGAGCTCAAAATATTGCAGACACTTTTTGACAACAAAGAAAGGATTGTATCACGCAGCCTTCTAATGGAAAAGCTGTGGGAGAGTGATGCGTATGTGGACGAGAATACACTTTCGGTGAATGTCAACAGGCTGCGTAAAAAGCTGGATTCTATAGGGCTTGAGAGCTTTATTGTCACAAAAAAGGGGCTTGGGTACAGGCTGGGGTGAGAGGTCATGGCAAAAATACAAAACAAACCGCATCTGACAAACTTTATAAAACAAAACTATATATGGATTCTGATGATAGTCACAATGTCATGTATCCATTTGCTTTACATGTACCTGATTGGTGCACGTAAACAGGATCTGGTGTATGCGGCAGTGCTTGATGCAATACTTCTTCTGATAACAGTTTTGGTTGGATTTTTCAGATATAGCAGCAAGGTAAAAGCTCTAAGCAATGCTTTAAAGCGTCCGGTTGAGGAACAGGCACAGCTTCCGGAAGCAACAGATGATGTGGAGATGCTTTATCATGGACTGCTGGAAAATCAAAGTATTGCAAGAAGTGAGTCAGAAAGCAGTGCTGCAATCAGACAATCACAGATGAGAGATTATTACTCAATGTGGGTGCACCAGATAAAGACCCCGATATCGGCTATGAAACTACTGCTTGAGGCAGAGCGGGAGGAGCTTGGGCAGTTTATATGTGATGATGAACAGAGTCAGTGCCATATAGGCGATATGACCGGTGGGAATATCGGTGCTGCTTTGAAACAACAGGCTGCACTCACAGAGCTGTCAGATAATGTGGCTTCATTTGAGGACGAATTGTTCCGCATAGAGGAATATGTCAGTATGGCTTTGCAGTATCAGCGTGTGAGCAGCACCGAAAATGATTTTGTGCTTGAAAAAGTCAGTGTGGATGGTGTCATACGTGATACCATTAAAAAATATGCAAAAATTATGATACGAAGGCATATTGGGATAAATTATTCAGGAACCGGGCAGGAGGTATATACTGACGGAAAATGGCTTGCATTTATGCTGGAACAGATACTTTCAAATGCCATAAAATATACACCGCAGGGTGTTGTTACAATAGAAACTGCAGAGGAAAAAGACCGGTTTTTTATTACAATAAAGGATACCGGAATAGGAATCAAAGCCGAGGATCTGCCACGTGTTTTTGAAAAGGGCTACACAGGCTACAATGGTCATGCCGATAAGAAGGCTACGGGAATTGGGCTTTATCTGTGCAGGCAGATGGCAGACAAGCTGGGGCATACAATCCGCATGGAGTCAGAGATTGGAAAAGGAACTAAGGTGTGGATAGGGTTTGAATTGGATTATGCGGATGTGAGAGATTAGGATAAATCGGTGTAATAAGTTTGACTGGAAATTGTATCCAAAATCAGATATAATAATATATTATGAGAAATAAAAGAGTATGTGATTATATAGCGGAAGCTATTCAGAATGAAATTTTATCAGGACGTATGTCATCAGGAGTGCCATTGCGACAGGAAGAGCTTGCGGATAGTCTCGGTTATTCGAGAATACCAATCAGGGAGGCATTGCAGATACTTGAGTCGCAGGGATTGGCAAAGCGACTGGCAACAAGGCATGTGGTGGTGGCTGATTTTTCGGACGAGGTGATAACGGAAATCTATGAGCTGCTTTCAGATGTGGAGATAAAACTGTTAAAGGGCATGCTGCAGTCTGGTATATGTTTGTGGGATAAAGTGGTCAGTGATAACAGTGAGCAGCCCAATTGCGTACATGAGCCATCTGCTATAAATGAAAAATTGTCTGCAGAGTTGCAGTTTCATGAGACAATTATATCCAATAGTCATAACGAGTATTTTACACATATTCTTGAAAATGGTCTTTGGTGCTATATCAGGTTTGCGGTTGAAGAGACGGCAGCAGGCAGGGAAAATGCGCGAAGACTTGAGTGTTATCGAAAATAGCAGAGGCATATTCGGATAAGGATATAAATATTGTCAGAGAACTGTTGGGAGAATATTTTGGAAGTCTTTGTGAGGCTGTTATAGCAGAGAGGGAAGAAAGCAGCAGGTAATTGGTGACTTATTTTATACTGAATAATGACAGATGATTCGGAAGCATATAAAATTAAAAGATAACAAGAGGAAAAAGTAATTATGATAGGACTTAAACCGATAAAGATTCCGTCAGCGAAGGAGCGTGTAGCATCGGAGCTGCGCAAGGCAATTTTGTCAAAACAGCTAAAAGAGGGAGAAAATCTTACACTGGAAAATGTAGCGCAGCAGCTTAATGTATCTATAACTCCCGTGCGTGAGGCTTTTCAGATATTAGCGCATGACGGACTTATCAAGCTAAGACCGAATAAGGGAGCAATAGTACTTGGAATTACAGAGACGTACATAAGGGAGCACTATCAGATTAGAGGTATACTCGAGGGCGCATGTGCAGGTTTTGCTGCTTCACCTGATATCGATATCAGCAAGATAGAGCAGTCATACCTGGATGCAAGGGAGATGACAGCTTCCGGAGATTATAGCAGATATGCGGATTTAAACCGTGAGTTTCATAGTGAAATCTGGGCAGCATCCGGCAATAAAAAGATGGAAAATATGATCGCAGAACTGTGGAACGGACTTTCAATGGGCAGCATGGTCACAGAGGAGGAATATGCGGGCATTTCTATAAAGGAGCATGAGGCTATATACGAAGCAATCAAGGCTCATGATGTGCAGCTTGCACAGCGGAGGATGTATGAGCATATCATGCGTAGTCGTGATGATATGCTGACATATTATGTGTAGATATAAGTTACTAATTTAACACATTACTTGTAATAGATGCACAAATTGAATAGGTGGAATATATATAAATTGCCGAAATTGTCAAAAAGGTATTGACGATTTCGGTTTTTTGTTATATCTTAAACTCAGAAATTGGATACAATATCAAATATCAAATATTAAACGGAGGAGGAAAATGATATGAGTCCAGCAACAATAACACTTTTATTCTTATTGTTTGCCGTTGTGATGTTCGTGTGGGAAAAGATTCCGCTTGGGGTTACATCCATGATAGTATGCGTCGGTCTTGTTATCACAGGAGTACTGGATTGGAAAACAGCTTTTTCAGGATTTATTGACAGCAATGTAATTCTTTTCGTAGCGATGTTTATCGTCGGAGGAGCATTGTTTGAAACCGGTATGGCAAAACAAAATTGGAGGAGTGGTCACACACTTCGCCAAAACAGAGAGGCAGCTTATCATAGCAATCATGGTGATTGTGGGACTGATGAGCGGAGTACTTTCAAACACAGGAACTGCAGCAGTTCTCATTCCGGTAGTTATCGGAATTGCAGCAAAATCAGGATACTCGAGATCGAGACTTCTTATGCACTTGTTTTTGCAGCAGCCATGGGTGGAAATTTATCTCTCATCGGTGCACCGGGAAATCTCATAGCACAATCAGCTATGGGAGAGATTGGACTTAGCTTTGGATTTTTCGAGTATGCAAAGGTAGGACTTCCGATACTTATAGCAGGTATTCTGTACTTTGCATTTATAGGATACAAATTCCTGCCTGAAAAGCAGGGCAGTACGGAAAGCTCATATGATGAGCAGAAGGATTTTTCAAATGTGCCTAAATGGAAACAGATGATGTCATTGATTATCTTAATCCTTACACTTTTGGGAATGATTTTCGAGGACAAGATTGGTATAAAGCTTTGTGTCATCGGCTGTGTCGGAGCACTTGCCTTATCATTACAGGCGTTATCAGTGAGAAAAACGCACTTAAATCAATAGATTTGAAAACCATTTTCTTATTTGGTGGAACTCTTTCACTTGCAGCGGCGCTTCAGGAGACCGGGGCAGGCGAAGAAATCGCAACAGCGGTTATCGGTATACTTGGCAAAAATCCATCACCATACGTTCTCACATTCGTAGTGTTCATGCTTTGCTGTGTACTTACGAACTTTATGTCAAATACCGCCACCACAGCACTTTTGGTTCCGATCTGCGTATCAATTGCCACAGAGATTGGAGCTGACCCGAGTGCAGTACTTATGGCATGTGTTATCGGTGGTTCATGTGCATACGCCACACCTATCGGTATGCCTGCCAACACAATGGTCATTACAGCCGGAGGATACACCTTCAAGGATTATGCAAAGGCCGGTATTCCGCTTATAGTAGTGGCGACCATTGTAAGTATGGTCTTACTGCCGATTTTCTATCCGTTCTTCCCATAAGAACGGATGGGAGTGGGTAAACAATAAATTAATATTTAATTATTTACAAGATTTATATTAGGAGGAAAAACTATGTCAAACGAGAAACAGGTAGAACAGCTTACCACCTATATGGCAAATTTTATCGCTCATATAGCAAAAAAATTACCGGATGATGTCATTGCAAAACTGACAGAACTCCGTGACAAAGAGGACAGTCCTCTTTCAAAACAATCTATGATACAATGTTTAGAAATCAGGAGCTTGCGGTAAAACTTAACCGCCCAAGCTGCCAGGATACAGGAGTACTTCAGTTCTGGGTTAAATGTGGAACAAAATTCCCACTTATTGATGAGCTTGAGGGACTTTTAAAAGAGGCAGTTGTAAAAGCTACATTTGAGGCTCCTCTTCGTCACAACAGTGTTGAGACTTTCGATGAGTACAACACAGGCAAGAACGTTGGAAAAGGAACACCTACAGTATTCTGGGATATCGTGCCAAACAGTGACAAATGTGAGATCTACACATACATGGCAGGAGGTGGATGTACACTTCCGGGAAAAGCTATGGTACTTATGCCTGGAGAGGGCTATGAAGGAGTTACAAAATTCGTAATGGATGTTATGACTACTTATGGTTTAAATGCATGCCCACCTCTCCTGGTAGGTGTAGGTGTAGCAACATCTGTTGAGACAGCAGCACTTTTATCAAAGAAAGCACTCATGCGTCCAATCGGATCTCACAATGAGAACGAGAGAGCTGCAAAGATGGAAACACTTCTCGAGGATGGTATCAATGCTATCGGCCTTGGACCTCAGGGAATGGGCGGAAAATACTCAGTAATGGGTGTAAATATCGAGAACACAGCCCGTCATCCATCTACAATCGGTGTAGCCGTAAACGTAGGCTGCTGGAGCCACAGACGCGGACACATTGTTTTTGATAAGGACCTTAACTATACAATCACAACACATTCGGGGGTGGAATTATAATGGTAGAGAGAATTAATGGAAAAACAATTTTAACAACACCAATCTCAGCAGAGGATCTTAAAGGAATAAAAATCGGAGATATTGTATACTTAAATGGAAGCATGACAACATGCCGTGACGTAGCACACCGACGTCTCGTTGAGGAGGGAAGAGAGCTTCCGGTAGACGTAAGAAACAATGCTATTTTCCATGCAGGACCGATCATCCGTCCACTCGAGAATGACAATTTGAGATGGTATCTGTTGGACCGACAACAAGTATGCGTATGGAGAAATTCGAGTACGAGTTCGTAAAAGAGACCGGCGTACGTGTTATCATCGGAAAAGGTGGTATGAAAGAGAATACAGAGCGTGCATGTAAAGAGTTCGGTGCCATTCACTGCGTATTCCCGGCAGGAAATGCAGTAGTAGCCGCAACAGAGGTTGAGGAAATCGTCCGTGCAGAGTGGAGAGATCTCGGAATGCCTGAGACACTCTGGAACTGCCGTGTGAAAGAGTTTGGCCCACTTATCGTATCTATAGATGCAGAGGGTAACAACTGGTTCGAGCAGCAGAAAGTTGAGTTCAACAAGAAAAAGGATGCAGCAACAGAGGAAATCTGCAAGCAGGTAGGATTCATCAAATAGTTGCCGGAGCCTGGTATCAAATTTATTTAGAACCCAATTGCCATGAAAGTATTCTGGCAAAATATATACCGCAGAATGCGGGAGAAAACATAAAAAAATATAATTTTCGCGCAAAGGCTCTCACATAATTTGACTATTATGTGGGAGCTTTTAGATATATGAAATTAGAATAGTATGATAATCATTTCCATAGGATATTAAAATAAATTACTGCAATAAAAAAGATTATTGCCGGTAACTAAAAAAGAGAGGAATAAATGATAATGAAGCAATTCCTGAGAAAAACAATGAAAAATGTAGCAGCCTACGTGGAACTTTTTCTGTCGGCAGTACTGGTGTTTGTGATAGTGGTGCTTATTATAAAGCTTATAGGGCAGTGTTTTTTTGATATATGGCATGATAAAATTAAACTGGAGTATTACATGGAATATATCATGTCGCTTGCAATCGGCGTGGAGTTTGTGAAAATGCTCTGTACTCATAAGCCGGGCACGATCATAGAGGTGCTTTTGTTTGCGACAGCCAGACAGATGATCGTGGAGCATCTCAATGTATATGAGACACTTGTCGGAATAGGTGCGATAGCGGCGCTTTTTGCCATCAGAAAATTCCTTTTCTGCAGCTTTGATGAGGCAGACCACATGATATGCCGTGGCAGCCAGACGGTAGCGAGGGCGAATTTTATTTCCGGAACAAATATACCGGAGGAAAAGACAAAGCTGCTTAGAGATGTGATAAGCGAAAAATTGCAGGATGAGGGTAAAAATGTGTCAATCGGAGCCTGTGTGTATTACCAGGATTGTGCGCTCAGAGTTGATAATGTGAAGCAGGGCGTTGTCACAAGAGTCGAGGTAATTAAAAATCTGTAGATAAAAAGAGGATCAGCACATCTGTGCTAATCCTCTTTTTGCTACTCCAGATTAAGTTTCTTTGTCATTTCTTACAAAAATGTAAGATACAAGGTCGAAATGTAAGCTGATTCGATAGCATACATTCCGGCATTTTGTTATTATAATTACATGAAGCAGCAACAATGTAAGTTGTGAAGCCGATTATGACGTCATATTTAAAATAAATGTAACAAAAATAGAAGTTTAAATAACATTTTGAAATCATTGTAAAGGAGCATTGAAATGGCAATCTTAGAAGTAAGTAACCTCAAAAAAATATATACCACCAGATTTGGTGGAAATCAGGTACAGGCATTGAAAAACATCAATTTCTCTGTAGAGGAAGGTGAGTATGTTGCAATCATGGGAGAGTCCGGCTCAGGAAAGACGACACTTTTAAATATTCTCGCGGCACTTGATAAGCCGACAGCGGGAGAGGTACTCTTAAATGGAAAGAACCTTGTCTCATTAAAGGAAAAGGAGATATCTGCCTTCAGACGTGAGCATCTGGGCTTCGTATTTCAGGATTTTAATCTGCTTGACAATTTTTCACTGAAGGACAATATCTTTTTACCGCTTGTGCTGTCAGGTGTGGATTATAGGGATATGGAAAAAAGGCTTGCACCTATAGCTTCGCTGCTTGGAATTGAAAAGCTGCTTAATAAATATCCATATGAGGTGTCAGGAGGACAGAAGCAAAGGGCAGCAGTGCACGTGCGATAATAACAAATCCCGAATTAATTTTGGCAGATGAGCCAACAGGAGCACTGGATTCAAAGGCAACAGACAGTCTGCTTAGGCTGTTCAACAGGATAAACGAGGACGGACAGACCATTCTCATGGTGACACACAGCACAAAGGCTGCAAGTCATGCCAACAGGGTGCTTTTCATAAAGGACGGTCAGGTGTTTCATCAGATTTACCGTGGCAATCTTACAAATGACGAGCTCTATGTGAAGATTCAGGATGCACTTATGCTGATTACGACAGGTGGTGAGAAGCATGAATAAAATATATAGCAGGCTGGCATTTACAAATATAAAAAATAATAAGACTCTTTATATGCCTTACATTATATCGGGAATGGTCATGATAGCCATGTTTTATGTGATGATGTTTTTAAACAACTCAAAGGGACTTGGCAAGGTGCCGGGCGCGGATGCACTGGCGTCGATAATGGGGCTTGGATGCGGAACAATAGCGGTTTTTTCATATATATTTCTGTTTTATACAAACAGCTTTATCATCAAAAGGCGCAAGAAAGAGGTAGGAATATACAATATTCTTGGCATGGAAAAGCGTCATATCGCGAGAGTTTTGATAATTGAGACACTTACCGTAGCACTCGCAGCAATAGTATCTGGAATCATAGCCGGTATTTTATTTTCCAAGCTGATGATTATGTTTCTTTATAGGATTATAAATATTAAAGCACAAATTGATTTCGCTGTATCTACTGGCGCTGTCGTAAATACAATACTTATTTTTGGAGTGCTGTATTTTCTTACTCTCATCTATAACCTGATGCAGGTGAAGCTTGCTAATCCGATAGAGCTGCTTCGCGGTGGCAATGTCGGTGAGAAAGAGCCGAAGAGCAAATGGCTTATCGCTATAATCGGACTAGGCTGTCTTGCCGGGGGATATTATATTGCGATTACCACAAAGAGCCCTCTTCAGGTGCTTTCACTGTTCTTTGTCGCAGTGCTTCTTGTCATCGTCGGAACGTATCTTTTATTTATTTCAGGAAGCATTGTGATACTTAAGGCACTCAGGAAAAACAAGAAGTTTTACTATAATAAAAAGCATTTTGCGGCGGTTTCAGGGATGATTTACAGAATGAAGCAGAATGCGGGCGGACTAGCGAGTATATGCGTGCTTTCCACAATGGTGCTGGTTGTTGTTTCCACAACCGTGAGCATGTATGCGGGCATGGAGGGAGAACTTAAGCAGAGATATCCTTCGGATATCAGTGTATATAGCTGGTATAAGGAAGTGCCGGCTGATGTGAATCTGGATGATGCACTTAAAGAAGCTGCTGCAGATTCGGATAAAATAATAGCTGACTCTGCTTGTAATGTTAAAGACAGCAAAAGCTACACTTATTTTAGCTGGACAGTGTTTAGAGAGGGGACAGAGTTTAAGCCGGTGTTAAGTTACGATAACGATATTTCCCTGTTGTATTTTGTCACAGGAGATGAAATTGATGAGATGGAGACCGGCTTTAAAGAGAGTCTGAATAAAAAAATCCCACAGCTTGATACCGGATCGGTGGCTGTTTATGGAACAGAAAAGTTTAATGGCGATATAATTAATCTGTTGGGCAAAGAATTTAAAGTGGCTGCGGCAGAAAAAACTGCTGTAAGTAAAGACAGCTATATGTCCTCTATGTATAGTGGTGTGTACTATGTAGTGGTAGACAGTAAGGCAACACTTGCAGAGATATTTAACCTGAACAGCTCGCTGGGAGGGGATAGTGTGCCGACTATGCTCAACAATGAAATTGATTATAATCTGTATGGCAGCAGTGAGGATAAGGTTGCTGTGGCAAAGGCGCTGGATAAGCATTTTGAGGAAAATAGTGTAAAATCAGATGTGTCAGGCTTCTATGAGGAAAGCCGTGATGCAAACAGAGAACAGATTTATGTATTGTATGGTGGCCTGTTCTTTATCGGAATATTCCTTGGAACGATGTTTCTTATGGTTACTGTGATGATTATTTTCTATAAGCAGATTTCAGAGGGCTATGATGACAAAGCACGCTATGAGATTATGGAGAAGGTAGGCATGAGCAATGACGAGGTGAAGAAATCCATTACTTCGCAGGTGCGTATGGTGTTTTTCCTGCCGATTATCCTTGCAGCGTGTCATCTTGCAGCAGCATTTCCTCTGCTTCGCAGACTGCTTGTCATGTTCAATCTTACGGATATTAAGTTAATTGCAATCTGCATGTCTGCTACGTTTTTGGTGTTTGTGGCTATATACTATATTGTTTTCAAGATTACTTCGAGAGCATACTACAGGATTGTGGGAAACCAGATTTAGGGGTTTCATATGAATTATGAATGCGCTATAATAGGACATAGCTATGATGCATAAGAATATAGAGCGAGAGGAATAAGCAGTATGAGTATGACAGAAACAATTAAACTATACGACAGGGATGCATATGCCACGGAGTTTGAGGCAGATATTATATCCTGCGAGCCGAACAAGGCTGATGATAAGCAGTTTGATATAATATTAAATCAGACTTTATTTTTCCCGGAGGAGGGCGGACAGAGCCCGGACATGGGAATACTTGGTGGCTACAGGGTCGTTGATGTGCAGATTAAGAATGGAGTCATTACTCATACGGTGGATATTTCCGCAGGTGATTGCTGCGAGGCAGAAAAGGAAACTGGTAAGCAAATCACCGGCAATGAATTTGAGCCGGAGAAAGTGGAGCTTGCAGCAGGCGTCCACGTACATGGCAAAATAGACTGGCAGCATCGTTTTTACAATATGCAGCAGCACAGTGGAGAGCACATTTTTCGGGAATTGTCCACCGCAGGTTTGGTTTTGAGAATGTGGGCTTTCATCTGAGTGATTCTGTAGTGACAATGGATTTCAGTGGAGTGATTTCACCGGAGGATATAGCAGAGGTGGAGCATGAGGTAAATGTAGCCATTTCAAAAAATATTCCGATAGAGGTGACATATCCGTCAAGGGATGAGCTTGCGCAGCTGGAGTACAGAAGCAAAATCGAGATTGAAGGACAGGTCAGAATAGTGACAGTGCCGGGGTATGACGTGTGTGCATGCTGTGCGCCGCATGTGAAGCGCACCGGCGAGATTGGCATGCTTAAGGTTATGAATTATCAGAATTATAAAGGAGGCGTCAGAATCAGCATCCTTTGTGGTTTCAGGGCACTGGAGGCTTTCAGACAAAAGTGCGACATTATCTCAGAGCTAATGGGGATATTTACCACAAATCAGGAGGCTATTGTGGATAACGTCACAAAGCTTAAGGCAGTAAACCAGTCACTTAAGTCAGAGCTTGGCACTGCAAAGTCAGCGCTTTTGGATTATAAGGTTGCAGAGCTTCCTGCTGATACGGACAATGCAGTATTGTTTGAGGACGGCATTGATACGAATACAGCAAGAAATTGCGTCAATGGCCTTGTGGAGAAATATAGTGGCTTTAGTGCATTTTTTACAGGAAATGATGAGGCGGGCTATAGCTTTATTATCGGAAGCAAGAATGCAGACTGCAATACAGTTGCCGCAGCACTGAGAAATAAGCTGGGTGCCAGAGGCGGCGGTAAGCCGGTTATGGTGCAGGGCTCTGTCAAGGCAGCAAAGAGCGAGATTGAGGAAGTGCTAAAAGAGGTGCTTTAACTTTTTGAAAATATAGTTTGTGGGACGGATTAAGAACACAAAAGCGTTTAGGACATTGCATCCTGAAACCGCTTTTATTGTAAAAATCATATACAAAGTTAATTATTTGTTAGATCTTCTCCAAATG
>ENA-OQEN01000191-OQEN01000191.1-human-gut-metagenome-genome-assembly--contig:-NODE-191-length-27179-cov-4.121507_pt1 | contig 27179 bp, 36 predicted proteins | sample MGYA00242791_ERZ504627 | MGnify/ENA primary metagenome ERZ504627 (study PRJEB26092, sample SAMD00036316) | human gut metagenome | host: Homo sapiens | study: EMG produced TPA metagenomics assembly of... | reverse complement strand
GATCCTAATTACTGTTCATTGTGTTTCCATTCTAATGAATGAATAGGATTTGTATCAAATCCTTGAAAATATCTTAAAGAAATTTTCAGGGTTAACATGTTATTAATTTGTCAAAGGTTCGTTGTTTTGTCGTTCTTAGCGACAACTTCTAAAGGATACCACTTTGTCTCGTCTTTGTCAAGAACTTTTTTCATTTCTTTTTGACGATTCAATTTTTATTGATTCCTTTTTTGTGCTGTCGTATCAGCGACAGCTTGCTTATAATATCACTCTGAAATCTGAAAGTCAACCCTATTTTTCATTTTTTACAATTTTTTTCTGTGGTTGTTTTCAGCTCCATTTTCATCTGTGTTTAGAATATTTTCGCAATCATACGATCCGCAAGTGGCTGCAACAAATTGTGCGAATCTATAAAGGATAACACCACATTATCTTGTATCTGCTGCATCAATACATTGCCTGCAGAGGTTCCCACGACATAATGCAGGATGATAAATGCCATCCATATATACACTAACACCTGTGCCCCACCAAACACAGCTCCCATCACCCGGTTCAAGCCGCCAAGAGATGCCATGCGAAGCGCAAGGGACAATAACATATATAATAGAAATAACAACAGACTGATGACGAGGAACGTCAGCACATAGACGCCTGCCCGCACAATCATTTTTGCCAAGCATCCCGCTACATATTGATAAAAGGAACGCGCTGCATAATCTGCTACATTCGCAGAGGCATTTTGCAGGATCGTTTCTCTTGCATCTTCCGGCATGGAGATCTGATATAGCATATCTGCCTGTTGATTTTCACTTAGTTGTGTGTCAAGTGCTGCATTAACCATGTCATCTGTAACTGTGATGCCATATTGCCCCACGGATGCCTCTAACTGATTTTTCACCTGCTGTCTTGCTGTTTCCTCCATCTGTGATGCAATGGATGCCTGCAGTTTATCATCCAGTGTCGTGTATGAAATTACCCAATTTGCAATCAACGGTGCAAGAACGTATGACAGCACAACAGAGAGGATCGTGATCAGCAATTTAAAGACTGACCGCAGAAATCCTCTCCGAAATCCTATAAACATACCTGTCAGGATTGCAAGTATTACAATATATACCATATTTAAATTCTACCCTATGTTCTTATTGTGCGTCACCCGATGTAGCTGCATTTGCTGGCGTTGCAACCGGAGTATCTGATTTTGTCTTTGTGTTGCTGTTCCCTCTCTGTGAGCCTTCTGATAATGCATTCTTCAATTTGATTACCTGCGTTTCATTTTCATATACAACCACATATTCGAGACGTTTTCCACTTGGCACCACACTTCGAATCCGACTCTTTAATTCGCCTTCAAATTTAACAGAGCCATTCTTCCGGAAAATAGCGCAGTCGTTTCCACCTGTTACAATAATCTCATCTTTTCCTGCGAAAATATTATCATAGTCAAAGGATAACGATTTTGAAAACATCTCTTTTCCCCGCAGATTATAGGCATGCAGGGTGTAAAGCACATTGGAATTTTCATTTGTATTTTTCTGGATCACGCCAATATAATCGTCTCCGTAAAAAATACTCCGAATCTCATCATTGAAGACAATACGCTTTTTTAAAACCGGCTTTTCCTTCATCGTATAGATTTCGATTGCCTTTGTACCAAATGCAACAACGGTATCGTTATCTACAAACTGCACCTTGGAAAATACCTGATCCGAGAAGGAATAACTTCCAACCAGACGGTCTGCATTACTATTCTGTCCAACCTCACCAAAATTATAGGCTGCCAGTGTATTTTCCATGACCATGTTTCCTACATTCATGTAGCTTGTAAACAGCTTCTCTCCATTGTCTGAAATCGAAATATCTAACGGATATCCACTCTTATCAATACTCGTCTGGATCTCATATACAATTTCACCTTTGCGGGTATACAGATTTACATAGTTGGTCTTTTCGCTTTCCAATACAACCGCAAATGCACCCTGATCGCCGACATCAATATCGCAGATCGGATACTGCATCGTCTGGCTGCTTACCTCGCCGGATGTGCTGAATACGCAGACTGTATTGCCGTTCATATCTGCAACCACCGCATAATCCCCACTTGCCACCGCAACCGGGACCTTCATATTGATACCTGTCGTCCAGACAGTTTCTCCCTTAGCATTGATATAGGAAACTCCATCTGGCGTATATTTGAGCAGATTGTCACTGAATCGGATATAGCTGCTGTATTCGAATAATCAGTCTGGTTACTCTCAACAACCTTATACCCCTTATATTCCCAGCGTGTGCCTATCACATACGCAACCGCTGCAAACACAAGCACAATCAAGATTCCAATCTTCCACGCACGATGTTTTTTATGTTCGCTCTCTAACTGCTCTGCATTTCTTTTTCCCACAATTTCCGAACCACCGACATCAATTATTTTTTCATTTGTAGCTTCTTCTTTTTTTCTCATTGCATTTCCTCTATACTAATATACAACTCCATAATCCAATAAAGTATAGCACATTTACTGGAGGTTTGGTAGGAGTATTTTCTGTCCAACAAAGATGTTGTCATCGATTCCAATGTCATTTGCCTCAGCGATTTTCGCCGCCAGATCGGCGTCCCCATACCGTGTAAATGCAATGGAGCTTAGTGAATCCCCCTCCTGAATAATATAATACTGATCCTGCTCTGCCGCTACCGGCAATGTCGTTTCCGTTGTCACAGATTCCGTCTCAGCAGGTTCTGCAGAAGTCTCCGTGGTAACTGTTTTATCCGATTGTGCTGGATCAACCGCAGTTCCTTCCGTTGTGTCTGTGCTCGCAGCTGCATCATTTCCAGTTGCCGCTGGCAGCTCTGTCGTCGCCATCGCTTCTACATAATCCGTATCCACTGTCGTATCCGCCGTGACCTCCAGCCGGTTGATTGATACTTCCATCTGCTTCATCTTGTCGTAATTGCTCACAATTGTGATTCCCATCGCCAGGAGTGCGAGTACGACAAAAGAACTTGCAATATACACAAATCCGACTCCGGTATCTTTGTTTTCCGGCAGATCTTTGTTTTTGCGGCGGAATTGTCGCACGATTTCTTCATCTTTTCTCTGAATCTCGGACTGCTCCAAGGGGGCATCCCCCTTTTGTTTCATGATATAGTTTTGCATTGCCTCATTTTTCTCATAGTAAATGTAATAGCCCTTCTGTTTTACAAGCTGTCCATGTTCATACATATAAAATGCATCTTCTGATTCAAGTGAATCGGTGATAAATAACACCTTGTCCTTTCCTGGGAAATTCTCCACATGCATCTTCTCGATTTTATCATTGATCGCCGTTGAGAATCCCATACGCGACAGAAACCATCCCATCACGGATAGTCCCGGGAAAAACTGTTTGACCTGATCATAGATTTCGGTCCAGATCTCCTGTGTAAATTCACTCTCATCCATATCAAATTCGATATTCTGTGCATCGACCGCACCACTGATAAAAATCACATCTCCTGCATCTGATTTCTTGCTTTCACCAAGTAAAATAGCACCTCTCGCCTGCGTGCTGCCTGGTCTTGCAATATAGTTCAGATATGTAACAACATAATCTTCCATATAGATGCGCTTATGTCCATCCGGCGATCCGATCTGTCTTATGTTTTTCGGCAGGCGCAGGTTCACGCTTACCTCGTGCTCATTTTTTTCGTTTGATTCCTGCTTGTCTTTTTCCTTGTCCTTATCATAGATAACTTCAATCATGCTATGCTACGCCTCCATAATTCGTTTTATAGAATATAGCATCAGCGTCTTTTTCTGTGCTTCGAAACCTGTCGCCTGAATCTGGCTTTCCACCGCAACTTATTTCAACAACATGTATTCTGCGACAGAAAAGGAAACAGATTGCAGCTTTGTTTATTTTTCTAACAACTTGTTAATACTTTCTGCATAGAGTATAGAAGGAGCAAACGTGGCTGAGGTGTTTATGAAGGGAATCGCAGAACGCAGAAATGGGATTCAATATTTCGATGTTGCGCAGGGTTATGCCCATATCGAGCTTGGAAAATGTATTCTGGAATATTTACAGGATGTTGAAATCGAACAATACACCCCGATTATTTTATGTATTGGAACCGACCGTGCCACAGGCGATTGTCTCGGTCCGCTTGTCGGCGAACAGCTCTTAAATTACAGTGAAACGTTTCATGTAATGGGCTGTCTGTCTGCGCCCGTCCATGCCCTGAATATCCATGACGCCTTGCACGATATCCGAAACAATTATGAAAATCCATTTGTTATCGCAGTCGATGCTTCGCTTGGAAGCAGCTCCCACGTCGGACTTGTCACGATCAACGACGGTCCTATCCTGCCCGGAAAAGGTGTAAAAAAGAAATTGCCGGCAATCGGAGATCTCTCCATTACCGGCATTGTAAACGTGTCTGGTGGACATCCGGGTCTTTTGCAATCCACCCGTCTGTACACAGTCATGCAGCTCGCAGACTGCATTGCGAACGCACTCAAATATTCGATTCGTTATCTGGACGCCTTCTGACCTTTGTAAACTGCGATCGCTTCCGAAACCGTATCCGCCTGTCCCTCCTGCATGATCGCAATCAAATCTTCCAGCTTATCCTGTCTGCACAAATCTTCACCAAGAATGGCAGCGTATTTATTCGCGATCAAAAGTGTCTGATCCGAAAAGCGTTTTTCCTCCGCAGCAATTTCATTTTCCATGTTTGCTTTTTCTTCCTTCATTGCCTCCAATGCCGGAAGTCTGCGGTTATTGATTTCCTCTGTGATCATGGATGTCGTCTCTTCCTCGAACGACCGGAGTGCTTCCTGCTTCTCCTTACCAATCGCATCTGCCTCTGCATCCAGATTATCCATCTTCTCATCATAGGCATCCAGATTATACTGGCTGTCATCATGATCTTTGTTGATGGAATGACGGATAGCATTTGCCTGCTTCTTGTTCGCGATCATCTTGTCACGGATACTCCGTGCCTGTGTCATCGCATCCATATGCTTCAGCTTCGTCTTACTGTAAATTGCAAAATAGATCAGTAATAATACGATCAGCGTTCCTGCCGCTATCAGCGCACACCAGAACGCAACATTGATATCTTTCTTTGTATCGAGTACAAGTTTTTCACCAGAAATGTCACAAGTCCCGGAATGCCACCGAACCCGATTATAAATGTCAGAAGCTTCAAGCCAAACTCGCGCACATTCCGTGCATAAAACAACGCAAAGTATAATTTCTTTCCACAGAAAGATGGAAGCTTATATTTACGCAGCAACGTCTGCATCTCAACCTTAAGATCCTTATCGCTTTCCCGCAGGCTTTTCGTCTCCTCGTGATAGCGTTTGTCCATGCGCTCCTCTTTTTTCTTGTCTCGCTTGTTCGCCACCTTCTTTTTCCGTGCACGGTTATCATCAAGCCGGTCATCGTAGGTCGACTGAATGTCCTGTCGGCGCTTCTTGATCGTCGTCGCAATCTCATCCGCAATTGACTTTTCTTCTGAAGCAATGCTTCTTGACAGCTTCTTCTGCTGCTGTTTCATGCGGTCAATATTTGCCGCATATTCATCCCGTTTTATAACCTCGTCACGCGCCGCAACGATATAATCCTGTTTTTCATTAAATATATTTTCTGCCATCTTGCATACCCCCTCGTTCGGATTCGGATGTATTTTTGTCTATAAATGGAACAAGCGATAATTGCTTCCAATCATCGCTTATTCATGTACTCTTCCAATCGCTCCCGGTCAACCTTGATACGATTATCCATAGTCTTCATTATATCAACGATCTGGTAACGCCGATATACACCATTATTACTCAAATCATAAATTTTATTCGTCGAGAAACCTAAAACAACCGGCCGCAGAATATTCTGCGGATTCTCCGATATGACAAGTCCCTTCTCACGGTTCGTAAGTTCGATACAGACACCCGGTGTCAGGATGTTGATACTCTTGATAAGTGCACCTACAATCTCCTCATCGAACTCGTCTTTATTCAATAACAGATATTTGATCGCTGCGATCTCCGATATCGCTTCCTCACTGATCTTCATGCAGGTCATCGTATCAAACAGATTCGCAACTTTCAAAATCTTTGTACTTTTTAAAATCTTGCCCTGTTCCAGATTACTGTTTCCATATTCCATGCGATGAATCTGGCTACGATTCTGCGAACGCCGCTGTCAATTCCGATCTCCGGTCTGAGCAGTCCCAGTCCATCGTTCTGAATCTTCTTGACAATGATCAGATCATTCGTATCGTAATCATCGTATTTTTCCCGCACCTTGTTCGGCAATAACAGCTTTCCGATATCATGCAGCAGTGCTGCCAATACCAGTTCTTCCTGTTCTGTCGGTGTGTAATACACCTGTGCTGAAATCAGCGCACATAAAATAGCTGTGTTAATTACATGCTTATACACATAATCCGTCGTGGAACGAAGATTCTGTGTGAATGTAATCTTATGATCCAGACGCCCATAGTTCGTGATGATCGCATTTGCCAGACGCTTCAGATTCACTGGTTCTCTGCCGGCAATGATATTATCCAGTTCTTCCCGGATACTGAACACTGCCATCGTCTGAAATCGTTCAAAGTCCAGATCTTCCTCCGTCATCGGCGGTACTGGCTCCGCTGGCTCCAGAATATAAAGTCCAAGCAGTCCGAAGTTCTTTACACTCTCGATACCCTGAAGTGTCAGTCTTGTATTACGCTCATACAGCAAAACGCCAGTCTTATTGTAGATTGGTTTTGCCAGACGCATACCATATTTCAAGTCTTCCGACTTCACAAATATCATGGTGTTACTCCTCCTGCTCGTTTTCTACGCATTTATCTGCGCATGTTGTCAACTGTGTTATCGACACAATACAACACAACATTTAGATTATTTTAGCACAAACTGTCAGATAAAACAAGAAGAAACAATACGGTATATTTTATTCAAACTTCTATTTATTCATGTGGTTTGAACGGTTCAACGCACTGATCAAAGCATATGCAGATGCATCAATAATATCAGACTTGATGCCTGCGCCCCAGACGATTCCATTCACACCTTCGACTTCCAATCCGACATATGCACATGCCTGTGAATCTGAACCTACCTGCAGAGCATGCTCTTCGTATGTAACAAGGGAGAACTTGATATCGAAATGTTTCATGATCGCATTGCTGATCGCATCAAGACGTCCATTTCCCTGTCCATGATATACTTTCTTCTCGCCATTTACGAGAATCGTAAGCTCTGCCTGAATACCGTCGATCTGCTTGAAATGACACTCCATAAGTTTGACCGTATCTTCACGGTTTACATATTCGTTCTGGAAGATATCCAATACTTCCTTCGGAGAAAGCTCCTTATGCTGATGGTCAGATACGCCCTTAACTGTATATCCAAGATCCTCACGCATCTTCGGTGGCAGGTTGAATCCATACTTCTGCTCCAATAAGAATCCGATGCCGCCCTTTCCGGACTGACTGTTGATACGAATAACATCGCCATCGTATTTTCTTCCGACATCCTCTGGATTTAATGGCAGATATGGAACCGTCCACATACCATCCGGATCATTCTCACGATACTTCATACCCTTGGCAATTGCATCCTGATGGGAACCGGAGAATGCTGCGAATACCAGTTGTCCCGTGTATGGAGAACGCTCATATACATGCATTCTCGTCAATCTCTCATAGGTTTCTGTCAGATGCGGAATATCCGACAGATCCAGTTTCGGATCTACGCCATGCGTGAACATATTCATGGCAAGTGTGATAATGTCGACATTACCGGTACGCTCACCATTTCCAAACAAAGTACCCTCGATACGGTCTGCACCAGCTAAGATACCAAGCTCTGCATCTGCGACACCGCAACCACGATCGTTGTGAGGGTGAAGGGAAAGTACAACATTCTCACGGTCATGCAGGTTCTTGCTCATGTACTCAATCTGACTTGCGTAAACATGTGGCAATGACATCTCAACCGTTGCAGGAAGGTTGATAATAACCTTACGCTCTGGTGTCGGCTTCCAGATGTCGATGACTGCATTGCATACTTCCAATGCATAGTCGACTTCAGTTCCGGTAAAGCTCTCTGGTGAGTACTCAACTGATGGTTCACACCATACTGGTCTGCCATATCATTTAACAGCTTTGCGCCGTCTGTTGCGATCTTCAGAATCTCTTCCTTGGACTTCTTGAATACCTGTGTTCTCTGTGCGTAGGATGTCGAATTGTACAGATGCACAACGACATTCTTTGCACCCTGAATTGCCTCAAATGTCTTCTTGATAATATGCTCTCTTGCCTGTGTCAGAACCTGAATCGTCACATCATCCGGAATCAGATTCTCCTCGATCAATGTACGGCAGAACTTGTATTCTGTCTCAGAAGCTGCAGGGAAACCAACCTCGATTTCCTTGAAGCCTACACGTACCAATCTTTGAAAAATTCAAGCTTCTCATCCAGACTCATCGGAATGATCAGCGCCTGATTACCATCACGCAGATCTACGCTGCACCATGCTGGTGCCTTATCGATATACTCTTTGTTTACCCAGTCTGTACTCTGTACCGGCGGCATATAATAGCCACGCTTGTAATGCTCAAAATTCTTCATCTTTCTACCTCCATACATAAAAAAATAAACCTGTGCCTCCAACAACTACTTAGAGACGCAAGTTTCATCATTCTAACCTCTTACGCGGTACCACTCTAATTCATACATATCGTATGCTCTCACAGATACAAAGATGCATGCATCCTATATCTTCCCGCTGTAACGGTCAGGCTCCGTCCAAATCTACTAATGTCAAACTTTCCTGTCTCACATCTGTTCAATCGGCTGCTCCAAGGCGAGTTCAAAATCTTCGGATTATCGTTTCACACCAGCCAACGACTCTCTGAAATCCTTTGGATTCCTACTATTCCTCTTCTCTGCATTTACAGACTTACATTATCACAGATTCTTTTTGCGGTCAACCACCTTTTTCCAAATAAGCGGAAAAGATTTATATCTGCAAAATATTTCCTATTTTATAGAGAAAATCCATGTGGTATTCTTCTGGCAGTTGTGATAATCTAGTGTTAATAGAAAACAACGAATTGATATCTGCCAGCTTCGCACCGGCAGCACTTACAAAGGAGAGTATTATGCCACCAATTCGAAATGACTGGGCTAAGGTTTTGGCACCAGAATATAATAAGCCATATTATCGGAAACTGTTTGATTTTGTCGGGAAAGAATACAGCACCCATACGATCTATCCACCTGGAGATGATATCTTCAACGCATTTCATCTGACACCGTTAAAGGATGTAAAATGTGTCATCATCGGTCAGGATCCTTATCACGGTCCCGGACAGGCACACGGACTTTCTTTCTCGGTAAAGCCGGGCGTAGATATCCCGCCATCACTGATCAATATCTACAAAGAATTGCACGATGATGTCGGTTGCTATATTCCAAACAACGGGTATCTTGTCAAATGGGCCGAGCAGGGGGTTTTGCTCTTAAATGCAGTTTTGACTGTACGTGCCCATCAGGCTGCCTCCCACCAGGGCATGGGCTGGGAAGAATTTACAGACGCGGCAATCCGCGCCGTCAACAAGCAAAATCAACCAATCGTATTTTTGTTGTGGGGAAGCTTTGCGCAGAAAAAAGCAGCTATGTTGGACAATCCAAATCATTTGATTTTGAAAGCGCCTCATCCATCACCACTCTCCGCCTACCGTGGATTCTTTGGCTGTAAGCATTTCAGTCAGGCGAATGAATTTTTGCAGAGGCATGGTGTTGCACCAATTGACTGGCAGATTGAGAATATATAACCACAGGCATTCATAATTGCAATATATATGTAGATGCATTTACGGTGATCCTATGGACAGAACGGAGAATAAACATGGAATTATATATAGTACGCCACGGAGAAACCTTATGGAACCGTGAAAAACGTCTGCAAGGACGTGAGGATATTGAATTAAGTGAAAACGGTCGTAAGGTTGCACGTCTGACTGGCGAGGCACTGATGGATACGCGAATCGATAAGATCTTCTCCAGTCCGCTTAAACGTGCCTACGAAACAGCTTGTCTGATCCGCAACGGACGGGACATTGACATTGAAACGGATGACCGGTTGCGCGAATTATCATTCGGACATTTTGAGGGACAGAACTTCTCAGAGCTGATCAAGGACGAAACGCTTACATTCCGCTACTTCTTCAAGCAGCCAGAATTGTATGTACCTGCCGACGATGCTGAGACACTTCCACATCTGATTGCACGTGCCGGAGATTTTATGCAGGATAAGATCGAACCACTCGCTAATTCCTGCGAACGTGTGATGATCGTCGCACACGGTGCGCTCAACAAAGGAATTATGTCTTATATTAAGAAGCACGAGATCAAGGATTTCTGGTCGGGTGGATTGCAGCAAAACTGTAATGTGATGATTGTCGATTATACCGACGGGGAATACCGAATCGTGGATGAGACGAAGTTATTTTATACACTGCAGGAGTGAAAGTTCAAAGCACACTGTACCCCGAAATCAAGGGACTGCCATCCCCATTACACGGCAGTCCCTTTTTATATTGGATTAAGCCCCAAGAAATCCTTATTTCTCACAATTACATTTCTTCTTATCCACGCATGGAGCCGAGCGGTCAAACGCCGGATTGAATGCATAGAAATTTTTCTCATCCAATTTATCCTGCACCAGGCGAAGTGCTTCACCAAACCGCTGGAAATGCACTACTTCACGTGCACGCAGGAATTTGATTGGCTCGTAAACATCCGGATAATCCTTACATAATCGGAGGATGTTGTCGTAGGTACTGCGTGCCTTCTGTTCAGCCGCCAGATCCTCGTACAGGTCGGTAATCGTATCCCCCTTGCTCTGGAATTCGCATGCGTTAAACGGAATGCCTCCCGCTGCCTGCGGCCAGATACCAATCGTATGATCGATATAATATTTGTCAAAGCCGGAAGCCTTGATTTCTTCCATAGAAAGATTCTTCGTCAACTGGTAGATGATGGATGCAACAATCTCCAGATGTCCGAGTTCTTCCGTTCCGATATCCGTCAGAGTTGCCTGACACTCTTTGTATGGCATAGCATATCGCTGGGACAGATAACGCATGGATGCGCCCATTTCCCCGTCAGGACCGCCATATTGTGATATGATTGCCTGTGCCAGCTTTGCATTTGTCTCCTTGATGTTCACGGGACATTGAAGTCTCTTTTCATAAATCCACATTTAACAACCACACGCTCCTTCCCAAGGCCACGGACCATCGATCCATGCATTCCAATCGTCGCACGTATCCACATCATAACGGTTGAGCGGACCATACTGCTTTACATAGTCAGATACTGCTTCGCACCGCATCATTTTGAAATGATTGTAGGCATCTATTGCTTCCCGGCAGTCCGGATGTGTATCTAAAAATAAGGTAATATCATCGATCATAAAGGAAACCTGATCGATAAACTGTCGAAGCTCTGCTTTACACATAGGTTTCATGATCCGTTACCCCCTCTTCCCGCAGAAAATCAGATTTAGAGAAGGAAAGGCTGTACCCTGACACAATGCCGTCGCAGGATCATACATTTCCTCCCATTTTTGCATTGGAACATAGCCCATGCCAACCGGCATGTGCCGCATATGTTCATTTGGATCTCCGCATCTGCAGTTATTTCTGCGTGGAATGGATGCACACCCACAATCTGATTTCATCGGCATTTCCTTGCAGCCGCAATCCGGCATGGATGGTTTATTTCCGCAGCCGCAATCCGACATGGATGGTTTATTACCACAACCACAATCCGGCATGAATGGTTTATCTCCACAACCACAATCCGGCGTGGATGGTTTCCGGCACATCGTATCGCCCGGCATCACACAACGACCGGTACCTGAACACGGATAGCAGCTATTTGCGCCGCGCGGATTCATGCCACGGCCTCTGCCGCAGCCATAATTTCTATAAGAATCCAAACTGGTTACCTCTTACATTCTTTTTGTATACTTCATTGTATGTATTTGTGAGAAAAATGTGAAAACAGGAATATATCTTGCAAAGATTGGACAAACATACTAAAATAACGCTATTATCTTTTATTTCCATATAATGGGGGAACAAAATGGACGATACACATCAGTCAGATAAAAATCAGAAAATGGTATTAAAAAGCATCGCAAAATGGTTGGTTATCTTTGCGCTGATTGCTTTTGTATGCTATAAAAATCAAGATCTGATGCAGGAAGCACTGGAAGAAATCCAGATAACTCCTGTATGGAAACTGGTTATGTGTCTGCTGCTCGGAAATCTGTATTTCATCGCGGAAGGCTGTATCATCAGCGAAATGACGAACACCTGCGACCATCGTTTATCTGTATGGCAGGGAATCACCTGTGCATACCTGTGTACATTTTTCCGGATTGCAACACTCGGAAGCGGAACCGGAGTCGCACAGCTTTATTATTATAATCTAAATGGCATCCGCGTGAGTACCGCAACCGGCATGTCCCTCGCACAATATACATTCCAGAAAATTACGATTGGTTTATTCGGCGTTGTGTCATTTCTCCTTCTGATTCTGAGCGGTCACAGTGGCATCCGCAAATACGCGTGGTATATGTTTGCCGGTGCAGTTGTGATTTCGTTAATCTGTCTATTTTTGTTTATATTAACGGTTTCCAAGAAATTCTCCGATCTGATCATGAAGCTGGCTCGAAAGCTTGTGAAACAAAAGAGCCGCCTGTATCCGCTGTTGGATAAAGCGCAGGTTTCCATCGACTATCTGCAGGAACAAGGGCGCATCGTATGGAAAGATAAGCGATTGTTTCTGACTGTCGTCGGTTTGAATTTCTTCAAATTCGCATGCTGGTATGCAATTCCGGGAATTTTCTTTGCCGGAAGTTATTCTGTCACAGTTGCAACCTGTCTGGGACTTACTGCCGTCTGCAACATGGTTGGCTGTGTCATGCTGGCACCATCCGGTGTCGGTACGCTTGACTTTGTATTCGCGTTGTTCTTCGCCTGTGTCATTCCGGACGGCGATGCCGTGGCAGCCGCACTTGTAATCTACCGGTTATTCACCTGGATCGTACCTTTCGTGATCGGACTGGTTCCGGCACTGGCGGTACGGAAGAGGGATGAAAAGTAAACTAAATATGGTTGTTTTTTCACAAGTGGTGGCAAATTGTCACCACTTGATTTTTTATCTCTAATTTTCCGAAAAGGCTAAACACTGTTTCGCATATTTGATTATTATTTCCCTACTTTTTCAGAATTCTAAGGTTGATTTAAGGTTCGTCCCCTATACTTCGTATTGTAAACGAAAACAAAATCAATTTGAAAGGACGTGATTTTATGAAGAAAAAAAACATTTTACCACTTGTAACAGTAACGATGCTTACAACTGCCCTGCTTGGTGGATGTGCAAATAAGACAGATTCGACTACAAGCTTTTCGGATTATGCAGTCACACAACCTTAAACAATAAATATTTCTTCACAATTATAAACTCTTTCCTATTTGAATCGCGGTCGGGTGGTTGCAAGTCCACCCTGACCCGTTTCTTTTATGTTCGGAGACATTTCATTTCCGATTCTACGCATTGCGTCGATCACTTCATCCACCGGAATCGCACTCTTAATCCCTGCCAAAGATAGCTGTGCCGCGCTTACTGCATTGACAGCTCCTGCAACATTCCGTTTCACACAAGGTACTTCCACCAGTCCACAGACCGGATCACACGCAAGTCCGAGCATGTTTTTCAGCGCCAGCGCGGCTGCATTTGCGATCATCGCATTCGTGCCACCCTGTAGGAAGCATAGCCCTGCTGCGGCCATCGCAGATGCAGAACCAATTTCTGCCTGACAACCGCCAGACGCGCCGGCAATCGAAGCATTTTCCGCAATGACGGCACCTACCCCTGCGGAAATGTACATCGCCGCCACCATCTGTTCTTCTGTGCATGCAAGCTTCTCCTGCGCCGTCAGGAACACCGCCGGGATCACGCCGCACGAACCGGCGGTCGGTGCCGCAACGATCCTTCGCATGCACGCATTTCCCTCCGCCATCTTGATTGCCTTCTCCATCACCAGACCTAAGAAGTCACCACAGAGATTCTTCTGCCTCGTTATATGCGCGAAGTTTCTCGCCATCGCCGCCAACCAGACCGGATGCTGACGTAAGCTTTGCATCGTAGGTTGCATCCGCATGACGCATCGCCTCATACATGCTCTGCATCTTCGCATAGGAAGCTTCCTGCGTCACGGCGCGTTCTTCCATATCCGCACGTTCGATTACCTGCGCAAACGTCATCTGTTCTTTCTCGCACAATTCCAATATATCCTGAATTGAATGATACGTTATCATCTTGCAGTTCCTCCCTTATCCATAGCTTCCGTATCGTGTCCGAGATACGTGACCTTCTTCACGCCCTCGACTTTCTTCAGCCAGTCAATGCCCTCCTTCGGAATCTCCTGATCGCATTCCACGACCATAACCGCCTCTCCGCCACGGCTGGAGCGGTACAACTGCATGTACGCAATGTTCACGCCTTTATGTGAAAGCATCGACGTTACCTCCGCCACGTGTCCCGGCTGATCCTGATTGTGTACGACAAGTGTTGGATAATCACCGGAGAAATTCGTCTCGATTCCATCAATCTCGGCAATATTAATCCGGGAGCCGCCCAGCGACTGTCCGATGATTTCCAGGCTTCTGCCCTCCTGTCCCTGCAGATAAAGCTGTGCCGTGTTCGGGTGTGCTTCCTTTAACTGTGCCTCTCCGAATTCAATCTGCATGCCCCGTTCTTCGGCAAGCGTAAGCGCCTGCGGAATCCGCGCATCGTCCGGCTGCATCCCAAGCAGCCCAGCCACAAGCGCCTTCCGCGTACCATGTCCTTTTCCGGTTGTCAGAAAGCTTCCATATAATAAAATCCGTGCGGAGACCGGCTGTTCGCCCAGCAGCTTCCGGCTGATATATCCTATTTTTACAGCACCTGCGGTATGGGAGCTCGATGGTCCGACCATCACAGGTCCTACAACATCAAATATATTCATTGCTTCACTCTCTTTCTTCTGTATTATGAGATTCCTGCCTTCAAATTATGTCAAACATACAATAGAAACTTAAAAAAATCAACCGGAAACGACTGGTCTTTTCATTCACAGTTTTTCCGGTTGATTCACTTAAATTGTTACTTTTATTTACATTCTGAACTTTTCTATTATAAGTTTGATTATTGATGAGACTTCTAAGATTAATCTATCCGTGGCGGTGTTCCAACACTGCCATCCGGCCTGTCACCATTTTCCGGCATCTGTCCGCCATCACCATCCGGCATATCCGGTCGCTCACCGTTACCCGGCATCTGTCCACTGTTCTCATCCGACATATCCGGTCGGTCACCATCGCCCGGTGTACCGCCGCCGTGTCCCATGCTTCCCATATCCGTAAGGGAAATGGAAGAAGCATCGACGAGTGCGGAATCATCTTCCTGCTGCCCATCACTTGTAGATGGATTCCTGTCCGCGGATGCTCTCTGCACGGAGCAGACAGAACGATTTCAACGTATCCACGCCTGTCTCGAACTCCTCATAGGTACAGAATTTCGTCGGGTCCTGCTCGACATAAGATGCAATCAGATTCTCGAAATATCCGCTTTCAAAATACTCGGAGATAAACGTATCAAAATACGTGTGATACAGTTCCGTATAGCACTCATCTACAAAGATCCACGCAAGCATCGGACGGGAATCTACTGTTCCACCAGAAACCGGCGTATCAATCGGATAGTTCACCATCTATGTTGCCGAATCACCGTCTCCGCTGCCCGCAGAGAATCCGCCAAATGCAAGATTATAATCCCACGGAATCATCGAAAGCTGTCCATCCTCCTCGTACAAATAATAATTATGGATCATCGAACCGGTATAGCTGTCGAAGTTGCAGACGAAATTGTGCACAACAAAGTATCGTATTACCTCGTCCATATTTACCACATCTTCAATGTCTGAATTCTCATTCAGAGACTTCAGCGAAGCGATCAGACGGTCTTTATCCTCGTCTGTAATATCTGTCTTGGCATTGCCGAAGATGTTGCTGTAACTGCTATATTCATCATCTGAATATATGAGCGACAGGTCTCCACATTTCACGATCTCCGGAGTAAATTCTTCCTTGCGCCGGAGCATTGCCCGGATGCGCGCAAGCAGCTCGCCCATCGCAAATGGCTTCGGTAGATAATCGTCTGCTCCCATATCCAGCCCTGCAATCCGGTCTTCAACTTCTGCCTTTGCCGTAAGCAGCAACACGGGGGTCCGGTCACCGCGGTTCCGCAGCTTCTGCAGCACTTCCAAGCCACTCATCTTCGGCATCATGATATCCAATATGATGCCATCGTACTCGCCAATCGTTGCATAATCGAGTGCTTCTTCCCCATCAAACACGGCATCCACCGTATACTTGTGATAGGTGAGAATGTCGACCAACGCCTCGGACATATCCACTTCATCTTCTGCAAGTAATAATTTCATGCCGGATCCTCCTTTCCTACTAAAAAAGGGTACAAAAAATCGGTGCGACGGGATTCGAACCCACGACCTCTGCGTCCCGAACGCAGCGCTCTACCAAGCTGAGCCACGCACCGATAAAATTGGAAATCAATCCAACATCTGACATGATAGCACAGATGCCCCGAAAAATCAATTCAAATTTCCATAGAAGCAGGCATAATTTTACCAGCCATCAATATGATCGCGCTGGATTGCCGCGAACATCCGGCTTTTCGCCTTCGGGAATTCTTCCTCCATATGTGCTAACATCTGCTTGGCTGCCTCCCGCTTCGTCGCACCATCCACAGGGCACAGATTCTTCACCACAGGAAGCTGATACCGCCGCATAAACCACGCACCTCCGCCTCGGTCACATACACAAGCGGCCGGATCAGATCAAGCTCTGTACCATCCAGATGCGTCACTGGCGAAAATGTATGTACCCGTCCTTCTAATACCTGTGACATCAGAAATGTCTCCACGACATCGTCTTTATGATGTGCATATGCAATCTTATTACATCCCAGTCGAAGTGCGGCCTCATTAAATGCGCCCTTCCGCAACTTCGCACAGAGCGGACACATCCGCTTCTCCTGCCGCTCCATCAAGATCGGAAATATCTGCGTCGGAATGATCTCATATGGAACATTTAACGACTCGCACAGTTCTTTCACCTTAGAAAAATCCATATTTCCTACGCCAGTGTCAACCGTGATCGCTACGACATCATATTTCTTCGGATAAAATTTTCGCATTCCAGCCAGTGCATACAAGAGTGTCAGACTGTCCTTTCCGCCAGAGATACCGATTGCAATCTTATCGCCATCCTCGATCATCTGGTAAGCGTCCACCGCCTGCCGCACCTTGCTGTATAATTTTTGTAATTCCATATCTGTTTATACTTTTATTCTTTCACCATCTTGTCAGCATTCACATCCAGCACAGACAAGATCACCTCTGATTTTTCCAACAGCTGCTGGTACTGCTTCTGTACCTCTTTCATCCTCCGGCTGTTCTCGTCGTAGTTTTTCTGATCTAAAAATCTTGAACTTTCTTCCAATTGCAGATCGTGAATCTTACTCTCCAACAAACGAATCTGACTTTGCAGCCGCGCATGTGTCTCCACAGGAATCTCTGTGCCAAACAACTTCTTCCGCAGCATCTTTGTCATATTATACACGCAAAAACCTATAATCGTAAATGCAATTTCAAATCCGATCAGACTTGTTACCAACCGGAACCACGCTTCCCATGCCTGCATAAAAAATACATCGATCATGCCTACCGTGACAAGCAGAGACAATACGATTGCAAGCGGCGTATCAATCCACAGGACAAACCCAAGCCGTCTCCGGCTGTATTTCTTGTCCACCTGCTGATCCTCAAACTCTAATTTTGACAGATCAAACTGCAATTTTCCAATATCCTCATGCAGCACATTCGTCGTCCCCGTCTGATCCGGACACGCCAGAAGCTTTTCCTCGAGTTCCGCCTGTTCCTGCTCATTTGCAGCAATTTCCTGCTGCAAGGATTGCAGTCCCGCCTTTAACTGTGACTGCTGCTCCGCCCACGCCTCTGCAACCTGTGTCGGTGTGTATGTGGATAATGCCTGTTTTCCCGTCAGCTCCTGCAAGCTTGCCAACATGCCGTCCGCATATTTCTTCTTTGCCATCTGTGCCTGCTCCGTCTGCTTCTGGTCAAACGTCTGCAGACATTTACCAAATGCATTCTCCCTGTTTAATTCCTGCAACAGCTCATAATCAAACTCCGGTTTTTCTTCCTTCTTCTCCTCAAATCTGCGCATCGCGATTGGAACAAATTTCACACTCGTCAACTGCTTGTCGATATATCCATAGATAAACCCATGTTCTCCAGTTTCGTCCTCATTGATCGGCTCCAAACTTCCCGGATAATATACATGCTGCTTCTCAAATGCCAGATACTGATGCTTATGTCCAAGCCCGATATACCCAAAATTTTTTCCTCCAAAATCTTCCACATCAAACGGACAAACCCTTGCACTTCCTCCATGTCCAAGAAAGATATTGACTGCCCGGAGATTTCTGGCATATACACTGTCGAAATCATTTCGTTCATTCTGCGCGCTATACTGGCAGATTCCGTAGACATCGACATTTGTATTTTGCAAAATGCAGACTATCCGCGATACCTTCCGCATAGGAATTGCGCTCCGCACGCTCCCCATCCGGCACATGGTTATGAATATCCTCGCAATTGAGCAGATACGTCCGTGATACAAATTCATAGTTCCAAAGAACACTGTCCCTGGCAAGATAATCGCACTCTCCCGTGACATACAGGATATCGGTCTTCGGCAGACGTGCCAGCTGCGTATCAACAAACATGATATCTTCCTTCGTTGGCACATGATCAAACAGATCTCCGGTAATAAAGATCATATCCACCGGATGCAGTTCCATGTAGTCAATAAAATTTAAAAATCCGTCATACAGATACGGTGTTTCTCTTCTCGTCCCCAGATGAACATCTGCAATATGTGCAAATTTCATAGTATTTCTCCTTGTATAACATAACTATTGTAATTTCATTTCTTGATCCAATTTAAAAGTATAGCATATTTTTTTATATTGCTCGCAGTTATTTTATACATATTTCCACGACGCACACTGTGCACATTATTCCGATGTCTTGCATTGTATTGAATTGTATTGAATTGTATTGAATTACATTTTGTAGTATAATTTATATTGATTACGGAAATCTGTATCACGGATTTTCCCATACGACTACAATGAGATTATAAGAACACAAACAGGACATTAGTATATGGAAAAACATGCCTTATTGATTGCGAATTCCGCATCAATGATCGACCATTTTAATAAAGATAATATCCGCATCTTACAGGATATGGGCTACACGATCTCCGTTGCTGCGAATTTTCAGGAAGGGAATTCAAGCACGGTGGAACGCATCCATGCGTCGCAAGCGAGCTTGCTTCACAGGATATCGAGATCATCGATCTGCCGATTCCACGGAAGATCACAGAACTTGGGAAAGCGTTTAAGTCCATCCGGATTCTGAAACGCTATATGCGGAACCACCCTTGCCAGATCGTGCATACACAAACACCATTTGGCGGTGTCGTCGGTCGGCTTGCCGCGAAGAAATTCCGTAAAGATGGCACAAAAGTAATCTACTTTGTCCACGGTTTTCACTTCTTCCGTGGTGCGGGTATCAAGAATTATCTGCTTTATTACAATGTTGAAAAATGGCTGTCCCATGTAACAGATTGTCTGATTACCTTAAATCAGGAGGATTATCAGGCGGCGAAACGACGGTTTCATCACCCAAATGTCCATTATGTACCAGGCGTTGGCGTGGATACGGATACGATTGCTTCCATCTGTGTTGACAAAGCGGATGTATGCAGACGATTCGGTCTGCCGTCCGACAAGAAGATTATACTGACGGTTGCGGAATTGATTCCACGTAAGAACGTAGAGACTTCGATCCGCGCATTTGCCAAGTCCAACCGTGATGATGCAATCCTTGCGATCTGTGGCAAAGGCGTTCTCGAACCATCGTTAAAGGAACTAGCGCAGAAACTGCAGGTTGGTGACCGTGTATTTTTCGCGGGCTATCATACGGATGTGCTGGATCTGTATCACTGCGCGGATTTGTTTTTATTTACAAGCTTTCAGGAGGGATTATCCGTCGCTGTCATGCAGGCGATGCTGCCGGACTTCCAATCATCGCTTCGGATATCCGCGGAAACCGCGATCTGCTTGCCTCAGAGCCACATACAAGCAGCAAGCATTACCTGCTTCCAACGAAGGACGCAGACGCATATGCAGCAAAAATCAATAAAATTCTCGATGATCCGGCACTTGCACAGGCACTTGGTACGGAAAACCACGCGAACTGCAAAAAATATTTTGATATTGCACTTGTGCACAACCTTATGACTACTATTTATACAGAGTTGACCGATTAACGGTCTACGACATTGCATTTATAAAAGGAGACTATTATGTATACAGTTCAGGTTCTGCTATCTACTTACAATGGCGAAACTTACTTGAAACAACAATTAGACAGTATCTTGAATCAGAAAAATGTTGCCGTGAAGCTCTTCGTCCGCGACGACGGTTCTTCCGATGGCACCGTGGATATCCTGCGCGCCTATGCCGCGCTCCACGATAACATTTGTTACCTATGTGGCGAAAACTGCGGCGTGGTCGCTTCTTTCTTTCGTCTGTTCGAATTATCTGACCCGGATGTGGATTTCTATGCCCTCTCCGATCAGGACGATGTGTGGGACGAAGACAAGCTTTCCATCGCCTGCCAGAAGCTTGAACAGATGCGCAAATCAAAATCCCCAAAGAAAAAGAAGAATGATTCCCAGATCCGTACATTTGCCACACCACTTCTCTACTGTTGTGATGCCTGGAACACGGACGATGCACTGAACCTGCTTCCGGAGTCTATGCAGACCGCAGGCAAAGAGCTGGTTCCAGATTTCCGGAACGCATTGATTGAGAACATCGCACGCGGTGCCAGTATCGTATTTAACCAGGCACTTATGTCTTATATCCGGATCAGCATGCCTCAGGATATCTATATGCACGATTGGTGGCTCTATCTCGTTGCTTCATGCTTCGGCGAAGTCTGCTATGACAGCGCAGCGCACTACAAGTACCGTCAGCATGCGGGAAATGCGCTCGGTGCAGCAGCCCCTTCCGGCTGTTCCAAATTCTTCCGCCGCCTGAAGCAGAGCCGTACAAATGGCGGTCACATCTCCAGACAGGCAAAATCCTTTGAACGAATCTACATGTGCCAGAGGAGAAACAACAGTTTTTGAACATTGTAACGAAGTATCAAGACGTGAAATCCTACCGCAAAATGGGAAAATCCGGCAAATATTTGTTCCGGCAGAATAAAAAGGATAACCGCGTCTTTCAGCTTATGTTTTATTCTAACCATTTGTAATTGACTTCGTTTTCCTTTTCGTTTATAATGATTTTTGAATTTTTCTAAAGCAAAAAGAATGATAATATAAAAATCAAACGGAAAGAGGAATGAGCTATGGCAGTAAAGTACATTTTTGTCACTGGCGGCGTTGTATCCGGTCTCGGTAAAGGAATTACCGCGGCATCACTTGGACGTCTGTTGAAAGCGCGCGGATACAAAGTGATCAGCCAGAAATTTGATCATATGTCAATATGGATCCAGGAACCATGAATCCGATTCAGCATGGCGAAGTATTTGTAACAGATGACGGTGCAGAAACCGATCTGGATCTTGGACACTACGAGCGTTTTATCGATGAGAGTCTGAACAAGGGTTCTAACGTGACAACAGGAAAGGTTTACTGGAGCATCCTGAACAAGGAGCGCCGTGGCGATTTCGGCGGTCATACGGTTCAGATCATCCCTCATATTACAAATGAAATCAAAGATCGTTTCTATCGCAATCCAGATGCAAAAGACGATGAGATTGCGATCATCGAAGTTGGCGGTACTGTCGGCGATATCGAGAGCCAGCCGTACATGGAAGCATTCGTCAGTTTCAGTTGGATGTCGGACATGAGAATTGCATCATGATCCACGTCACACTGATTCCTTACTTAAATCATCCGGCGAACTGAAGACAAAGCGACACAGGCAAGTGTAAAAACTTGTCAGTCACTTGGTATCCAGCCAGATATCTTGGTTTGCCGTTCCGACCTTCCGTTAGACAAAGCAATTAAAGATAAGATTGCCAGCTTCTGTAACGTTCCTAGCGAATGTGTCATCCAGAATCTGGACGTGGATGTATTATATGAAGTGGTACTTGCTATGGAGCACGAGAAGCTTGCCGATGCGGCCTGCAAATGCCTCCATATCCCATGTCCAAAGCCAGATCTTGACGACTGGATCACCATGGTGGACAACTGGAAGCATCCGCAAAAAAAGGTACGTGTCGCTTTAGTTGGAAAATATGTCAGCCTGCACGACGCTTACATCTCTGTTGTAGAATCCCTGAAGCATGCCGGTGTCGCACATCGTGCGGATGTTGAGATCAAGTGGGTAGATTCCGAACTTGTAACAAAGGAAAATGTTGCAGAGATCTTAGGAGATGTATCCGGTATCTTAGTTCCAGGTGGTTTCGGCGACCGTGGTATCGAGGGTATGATCGAGGCAATTACCTATGCACGGGAGAACAAGATTCCATACCTTGCTTATGTCTTGGTATGCAGCTTACCATCGTGGAATTCGTAAGAAATGTTGTCGGCTATCCGGATGCGAACAGCTCCGAGTTCAACCCTAGTTCCAGCCATCAGTCATCCATATCATGCCTGACCAGAATGGTGTCACAGACTTAGGCGGAACACTAAGACTTGGTTCTTATCCTTGTGTACTTGATAAGAGTTCAAAAGCATACCAGTTATATGGTACGGACCACATCAACGAACGTCACAGACATCGTTATGAGGTAAACAACGATTATAGAAAGGTTCTGACCGATCACGGCATGCTCCTGTCTGGTTTATCTCCAGATGGTCATATCGTAGAAATGATCGAGCTTCCAGATCACCCTTGGTTTATCGGAACACAGGCGCATCCAGAGTTTAAGAGTCGTCCTAACAAAGCTCATCCATTATTCTTAGGATTTGTTGGCGCTGCGATTGCACATTCTGAGGAAGCATGATATACTAACTCCTGTCGGCAAACAGATTTGTGACACAAAAGAAAAAGAAAGGTTTTCACACCCCCTTATGAAGGCAGGAAAATTCATCAGAAAATATAACCACATATGGACACTACTCTACATCGTTTTCTACATGCCATGGTTTATGTGGCTGGAAAAGACAGTAACTACGGATTTTCATCTTGTATCGATGCCAATCGACTACAAGATTCCGTTCTGTGAATATTTTATTATTCCGTATTTTATGTGGTTTTTGTTCGTTCCGGCGATTGTCGGATACGAATTTTTCTATTCCAAGAAAGAATATTACCAATGCTGTGCGTATCTGTTCAGCGGCATGACGATCTTCCTGATCATCTGCACCATCTGGCACAATGGTCTGGATCTGCGGCAGGATATCTCCTACAACAATAACCTGTGTGCAAAACTCGTCAAGATGCTGTATAAGACAGACACAAGCACGAACGTATTCCCAAGTCTGCACGTATTTAACACACTTGGTTGTCTCGTTGCCCTGTACAGGAGCAAGGGCATGAAAGATAAAACATGGATCAAGGTAATCGCAACAATCATCGGCATCCTGATCATCTTATCTACCATGTTTTTGAAGCAGCATTCCGTATGGGATGTCATCGGTGCATTTGCGCTGGCAGCAATCCTCTATCCGATTGTCTATGTAATCCCTTGGGGCAGAAAGAAACAATGATAAATAAAAAATTCCGAAGTCTGATATAAACAAACTTCGGAATTTTTTTATTTGTCTAATTAAATCCAAACAACTTCTGGAACAGACGATATCCGGTTCTTGCAAACCATCTGCCCGTTGGTCCGTGCAGATTGAATGTGATTCCAAACAACGTTGTTCGAAGCTCCTTGTATAATTCTGCATCCGTATCCTTCAGATACTTCCACAGCTCTTTTTTCTTCTTATACAGCTCCTTGTCCTTCGATACAACACAGATACTCGATGCAACACACATCATCATATCTAAGTACTGGAACAGGAAACGGTACATCTGTGGAGGGAGTTCTTTTCGGTTCTCACTGAAAAACTGGATCAGCGTCCGATTGACAAGCATCTGCTGATCGATCCGCTTCATCATCGTCTTTTCATTGACCGACTGTCCTTCTCTGCCAATATAATAGTGATACAAGTCGACATTTAAGTACATCAGCTTCTTCACATGGATCATCGGTTCAAAGATATAGAGATTATCCACATAAAATGTATGCTTCGGAAGTTGCAGTCCGCAGTCCTTCAGCAGCTGTGTCCGGTAAATCACCGAATGCATCAATACATACTGAAACTTGTTGAACCGAATCCGGCTGTCTTCCCAGCTTATGATCCGTTTCTCCGGCAAAGCACCATGATAACGCATGACACGCTTCTTCCGGCGTTCCACCTTATCATAGATATAGTTGGAGAGCAGGACATCTAAATCCTTCTCATCTTCCACAAGCTTCTTCAAGACCTTCAACACCTGCTTATAGGCTTCTTTATCAAGCCAGTCATCACTGTCAACGACCTTGAAATAGACTCCGGTTGCATGAGCGATACCGGTATTCACCGCATCGCCATGCCCACCATTTTCTTTATGAATTGCCTTTACGATCGTCGGATATTTCTCCGCATAGGCATCTGCGATCTTCGCGGTGTCGTCTGTAGATCCATCATCCACAATCAGTATTTCTACCAGTCGCCACCAAGCAATGCGTGATCCACGCACTTCTTCATATAGTCCTGCGAATTATAGCAGGGAATTGTGATGGTTAATATTTTTTTATTCATAAATTATTTGATTACCTTAATCCAGCCTTCTGGTGCCTCGATACGTCCCATCTGGATACCTGTCAGAGCGTCATACAGCTTCTTTGTATATGGTCCCATCTCTTCCATTCCACTTGGGAAGCAGATTTCCTTGCCGTGGTCGTTAATCTTTCCAACTGGAGAGATAACTGCAGCTGTACCACACAGACCACACTCTGCGAAATCCTTAACCTCATCGAAGTAAACCTCTCTGTGCTCCACCTTCATGCCAAGGTACTTCTCCGCAACTACCATCAATGAACGACGTGTGATAGAAGGAAGGATACTGTCTGACTTTGGTGTTACCAATGTGCCATCCTTTGTAACGAAGATGAAGTTTGCTCCACCTGTCTCCTCTACCTTTGTACGTGTTGCAGCATCCAGATACATATTCTCAGCGAAGCCCTGATTATGTGCATCTACGATTGGATATAAGCTCATAGCGTAGTTCAATCCAGCCTTGATATGACCTGTTCCATGAGGTGCTGCACGGTCATAATCACTGACACGGATTACGATTGGCTTTGCACCGCCCTTGAAGTAAGGACCAACTGGTGTACAGAATACACGGAACTGATACTCATCCGCTGGCTTTACACCGATAACCGGGTTGCTGCCGAACATATATGGACGGATGTACAGGGTTGCACCGGAACCATATGGTGGTACCCAGTCAATATTCGCCTCTACTGTCTTTACGACTGCATCAACCCACTTATCCTCCGGATATACAGGCATCTCCAGACGCTTGCAGGAATCTGCCATACGGGATGCATTTAAGTCAGGACGGAAAATCACGATCTGTCCCTTCTCTGTTGTATATGCCTTCAAACCTTCAAAACATGTCTGTGCATACTGAAGAACTCCGGCACACTCACTCAGATTAACTGTTGCATCCTCGGTCAGTACACCATCATCCATGCACCGTTCTTATAGTTTGATACGAAACGCTTGTCTGTCTGCACATAGCCAAAGCCGAGTGAAGACCAATCAATATTTTTGCTCATGATTTATTACTTCCTTTCCCTCATGCGTATTATCTGCCTTTATTTTACCACTCATATGTAATTATGCAAGCAGAAAATAACATAATCGAGCGTTTTCACTTGTTTTTACTGTTCAATATACTTATTATATTATTTTTTGATTGCGATTGCTTCGATTTCAATCTTCACATCCTTTGGAAGTCTTGCAACCTCCACACACGAACGTGCCGGACAGTCCTTCTCAAAAAATGTCGCATATACTTCATTTACTGCTGCAAAATCATTCATATCCTTGATGAATACCGTTGTCTTTATCACATGGTCTGCATCGCTGCCTGCCTCATTCAACAGCGCGATCAGGTTTCCGATTGCCTGTTTTGCCTGTGCCTTAACATCGCCTGTCTCAAGCTCGCCCGTTTCTGGAATGATTGGAATCATACCTGATGTATAAATCATATCTCCAACTGCAATTGCCTGTGAATATGGTCCGATTGCGGCTGGTGCCTTTGGTGTCTGAATCACTGTCTTCATAATATAAGTACCTCCTTTGTGGTGTTGCCCCCTCACATTCGTTCGGCGGCATGTCGTCGCGCATCCTGAATATGTGCTTCGCACATATGCGCCTCCTATAAATGTTATCTAATCAACGAGTTCGATTGTCTTCTCCGTAATGCGGATCTTTCCCTCTTTTAAGAGACGTCCACAGGCGCGCTTAAACGCGTTTTTACTGAGTCCGAACTCCTTCTTGATTATATCCTTATCTGCCTTATCTGTAAACGGCAAAACGCCTTATAACTCTTTATAACGGCATATACCATCTCACTGTCCTCTTCCATCTGCGCATACGCAAGCTTCCGCAACGCGAGATCTGCCTTTCCATCCGGACGGATCTTTACGATTCTGCCATGTACTTCATCGCCGACCCGCACTGGCGCATACAATTCACTTGTATAGATGAGTCCCGGATATTTGTCGTCAATTGCCACAAATGCACCAAAATCCTTCTTGAACTCATACACGGTTCCAACGAAATCCTGTCCTTCTTCGTAGCCTTCGATTGGCTGCAATTCTTTTCCTATCTTCATTGACACTGCCAGACGTCCGGATTTATCCACATACATCCGCACCAGATAGG
>ENA-OQEN01000190-OQEN01000190.1-human-gut-metagenome-genome-assembly--contig:-NODE-190-length-27185-cov-3.251608_pt1 | contig 27185 bp, 34 predicted proteins | sample MGYA00242791_ERZ504627 | MGnify/ENA primary metagenome ERZ504627 (study PRJEB26092, sample SAMD00036316) | human gut metagenome | host: Homo sapiens | study: EMG produced TPA metagenomics assembly of... | reverse complement strand
CATTTTTTGATATGTTAATCATACTCAAAAGCAAAGGAAGATTATGTTTAAATAATGTCATAAGTGTTATATTCATGACATCTTATTTGATTTTGTCTGTTATTCATTTATTCTTTTCTGAATTATTTGTACATTTTTACTAATTCTGTTTTAATTCCCACTCCGTGCGGAAACACCTCCTACGATAGCGGTTCGGCGTCTCTCCAACCCGTTTTTGAAATGTCTGAATAAAATGGCTCTCATTTGAAAAACCAAGATAATAGGTTATTTCTCCAATTGAATATTCCGAAAAACGAAGCAGATTCTTTGCCTTGTCAATTTTCAGGTTCAAAATATACTGACTGAACGAGATTCCCATTTCTTTTTTAAACAATCTTGAAAGATAGCTTTCAGATAATCTGAGATATTCAGCCACTTCACGAATTGTAATCCGGTAATGAGTATGACTGTAAATATAATCCAGACATAAAACCACCTGCTTGGAAAGTACCTGACTGTTTTTTATTTCATGCATATGTTTACAAAAATCCAGACACATCACATCATGCAGCTTCGATATCTGTTCGATTGTCTTGCATTTATCCATCTCCAAAATATAGAAATCACTTAAATTATATGCTTTTTCCTGTTCCAGCCCTTCGTGCACACAAAAACGTGTAATAAGCGCTACGGTTACAACATAATGATATCGGATATTGCGAAGCGCATCCGTAGACAACACGCCCATGCTCCGGGTTTGTAAATGCCTGTTCGTTACAATTTTCCTGAACTAATTCTATTTCGCCATTTGCAATTGCTGAATAGAAATCCAGTTCACATTCGATTCCACGATGTACCTCCAGCATCTCATGACTGACAAATTCACTCCGATGCCATTTTTTTGTTAAATCCATATATCAGACTCCCTATCGATATGCATTTCCTATCTTTATATCAATTGTCTTTTATCTGCACCCATTTGTCAATCTTATTTTATCGTGAACTGGTAAGTTATAAGAAAGTGCACCTTTCATCCACGCCTTATAACTTATCGGTCCCATACTGAATCTTATACTGAAGCTCCTACAAAAAATCTCTACGATACTGCGACGGTGTACTGCCCTCCGTCTTCTTGAATACCTTGGTAAACACCCGGTAATCGGCATAGCCGCACCGCTCAGAAATCTCCGCAATGGATAACTGTGTCGAGACGAGCAGCTTCTTCGCACGCTCCATACGGATTGTCGTCAGATAAGCAAGGAAATTCACACCGATCTCATTCTTGAAGAGCTGGCTGATATACTGTGCGCTCAGATGAAATGTTTCCGCGAGAACATTCAAGCTGATCTCTTCTGCCAGATGCTCCTGCATATACCGTACAATTCCAACAATCGTTGACGCTTCACTGCCGGGTGTCACATTCTTCGTCTGTTTCTCGAATATCGATATCTTCAAATGATCGATCGTGTTCCCGAATTCTTCATAGTCGACCGGTTTCAGGATGTAGTCCGTGATCTGCAGCCGCAATGCTTCCCTGCAATAAGAAAAATCATCGTATCCCGATACAACGATGAATGCCATATCCGGGTATTTCAGGCGGCTGGTCTGGATGACCTTCAGGCCGTTCATAATCGGGATGTTGATATCCATGATCACGATATCCGGTACCATGCTGTCGATTACCCCAAGCGCCTCGACGCCATCCGCTGCCTCGCCCACGACTTCACAGTCATGTGCGCCCCAGTCAAATAATTTCTTGAATCCCTCACGTATCATAATCTCGTCGTCGACTAATACGACGCGTATTTCCTCATGATGCTTCCTCCTTATTTATCGGCAATAGCAACCGCGCTGTCACACCTCCCGCGCTGTTTTCCTCATAGGATAGTCCATATTTTCTGCCGCACAGATATTTGATCCGCTTCTGCACATTCAGGATCCCGATACTGTTTCCATCCAGCTTCGCCTCCTGCTTGTTGTAGTGCAGTAACATCTTGTCAATCTGCGCTTTCATACCCTCTTCAAATCCGCTGCCACTGTCTTTGATGCAGATCTCCATATCTGCGCCTGCGCGTTTTACGAATATCTCGATTTCGCCCCGGTATCCGCGGTTCTTCATTCCATGCAGCAGACTGTTCTCCACCAGCGGCTGTAAGATAAAGTTCGGTACCTGCACTGCCCCTAAGTCCGGATCGATATCATAATCGCAGAAGAGCTCCGGATACCGGTAGCACATCAGCTCCATATATGCTTCCACAAGTTCGAGCTCATCATCAAGCGTGACCATCGAACGGTCGACCTTGACGCTCAGCCGGAAGAAATCCACAAGCCGCATCAGAAGCTTTGCAACCTTCTTATCCCCGTCCAACTCCGCCTGAATTCGAATCGTATCAAGCGTATTATACAAGAAATGCGGATTCACCTGACTTTTCAGATAGAGCATCGACATCTTCTGTTCCGTAAGCTCCGCACGCAGCGCATCCGGATTCTCCAAGGTCAGATAGAAGGCGAGCGTCATAAGCGTGATTCCCATTCCACTGATCAGCCATGTATGGTGCAATCCCTGCAGGAAGCAGATTGTGAACTCAAATATAAGTGCCATTCCGATGGCGAATTTCTTCTTATTGTCCATCCGCTTCCAGTTTGCAAGCAGCAGCCATGAACAAAGTATAAGATACACCGCCACACTGACATAGCTTACATATGCATAAAGTCCCGCCGAATAATTTCCATCCGGTGTCTCGGTGTAAGTAATCGGGAGTATCATCGCCCCGACTTCTGAAATCACAAGAAATATCCGTGCCGGCAGATCCAGTGTCCGCTTCTTCCCGGTCTCTTCTTCCACCAGTATCGCAATATACTGATAGAAAAAGAACAGAACTAACGCCATCGTACCGACAAACAGCCGGTGTAAAACATCGTTCAGCACAAGCGGTACCTGAGCAAGATGGTTTACCGTATAGATCGTCGCCGCATCGAACATCAGATGCACGATCACCACGATCAAAAGTGCCGAAAATGTCTTATGTAACGCGGTCTGTCTCCGCCTCGCCGAGAAATAGATTCCTGCCACAAACGCCAGAATCAATATCAGCGCAATCTCCATTCGAATCATAGATTTTTCTCCTTCGCGTTTTTGCTCATTTACAGGAAAGTCACCGGACACCGCCCGGTGACTTCACACGTGTAAACATGTTTCCTGTATCGCACAATTAACTACTATTATTTTTACATATTATTATAGCGGATAATAGGGGATTTTTATAGGGGAATGTGTCGATTTTATAGGTGAGTTTTTACTTCCCAATGCAAGGTTATATCCTTGTTCCGCACCTGCACCAAATAGTATAACTTTATCTATATTTGTTTTCCTTCCTCACTTTACAATCTCTATAAGACACAAAAAAACTCCCTGAAGTTGTTCAAAACCTCAGAGAGTTTTTGCTACTCAACATAGAAAACTATTTCATTCTTTCCCTGTGCAGCTTTTTTCTTATCTCAAATTATTCGTTTCCCTTGTTGTATCTCCTTCAACATTTTATTTGCTTCTGCATCTAATTCAGTAACGGACATTTTCCGATACTGTTCTGGAATTACAAATTCATCATTTTCCATTATCATAATCCATTACCTCCTACAGAATAAAAATCCCTAAAACAAAAACCGCAGCCATCCAAGCAGATACCGTACAACAAATACTCTACGGCGCGTTTCGGTGTGAGTGCGATTGGCTCCACATGATATGGATTCGCATACTGTCCGTCAGCAAGCACCTGTCGTGCGCCCTGTTCATATTTCATCATGGCTGATTCCAACTGAGTGTTGATCTCCTTGCTTCGGATCACAAGCATCAGTTCTGTGTCTAAGTAGACACTGCGCATATCCATATTGAACGAACCAATGATGGATATATCATCGTCGATCAAGATACTCTTTCCATGATATGAATATCCGCCTTCATACTCCCAGATCGTGACGCCGGTACTGCTGATTTTGTCCCGGTTTTTCTGGTAATCTGCGGAACCAAATGGATTACCGTTATTCGCGACAGAGTTTGTCATAACCGTAAATTCCGGTACATTTTCAGCTACATCTGACCAAGTGTCATACATCATATCATTGCAGATGATGTACGGTGTGTGTATCTTTACACGCTTCTTCGCCTGCTTCATCAGGACACCCATCTCATACCATGCTGTCGCTCCTTCGCCCCGGTATGGATTGGATTCGAGATCAACATGATCTTGTCAGTTGCAACCGTATCTTTCTCAAAGTCCGTGTCAGTGATTGTATCTTTCTGTGCTTCGTAATAAGTGGCAAATGCCGTCTGCACATCTTTCTTTGCCTGTTTGACAGATTTCCGGTCGGCAAGCTTCTCTTTGTCATGGAAATATTTACAATCCTTCTGACTCCAGATCGTCTCAAAATAAGCAAGCAACTGGTTCACGGAACTATCCGCCTGCGGATTCTCGCAGACAACCAGCACATCACGGTCGTAATTCTTATGTCCCGGGAACTCACCAAGAAAATAATTGTATGTATTTCGTCCGCCAAGGATGTATGTTTTCCCATCTGCGATCAGATATTTGTCATGCATGCGCCCCATCATCTCCCAAGGTTTTAACGGGGTCGCGCGGTTATACACCTTAATCTCGATATTCGGATGCGACGACATTGCATAGAAATATGCATTTCCTTCCATCGCCGTCCAGCTCTCGAATCCATCCACCAGGATACGGATGTGCACATTCCGCTCCGCTGCCCGAAGCAAAGCGCCCATCATGATCTGTCCGCTGTCATCATCGTGAAATGCGAACGTAGATAAGATGATTTCTTCCTTCGCCTGTTCAATCAGGCGGACACGCTGCAATAACGCATCCCCATTTTCCTCAATGATACAGGCACGTTCTTCAACTGTTGCATCTGTATAGATATCTTCGGGATGCAGGCTCTGCTTCGTCTCTTCCGAGAGCTCCGGCTGCTTCTTGTATGCAGCAAATATTCCAATCATTTCATATAGCAGAATGATCACGATTGCGCCAACGACGCAACCGATCACTCTGAGCACTCGATGTTTCCTCATTGATTATCTGTTTTTCGCCTTTGTCTTGATCTCTTCCTCAATCTTCGCAACAAATTCATCCAGACCAACAACAGTTGTATCTGCCTGACCATGCAATCTGTAAGATACGGTGTTATTTTCAACCTCGTTGAAGCCAAGAACCAGAAGATATGGAACCTTCTCCACCTGACCTTCACGCATACGGTAGCCAAGCTTCTCTGCTCTGTCGTCTAATTCTACACGGACATTCTTCGCATCCAGCGCATCCACAACCTTGTGTGCGTATGCCATCAGTTCTTCGTTGTCTGTCTTAACCGGCATAACCTTTACCTGAACCGGTGCTAACCATGTTGGAAGGTTACCCTTTGTCTCCTCCAGAATGTATGCCATGAAACGATCCAGAGAACCGAGGATTGCTCTGTGCAATACAACCGGTGTCTTCTTCTCGCCATCTTTGTCAATATAAGTAAGCTGGAACTTCGCAGGCAGACAGAAGTCAAGCTGACAGGTAGAAAGTGTATATTCATTTCCGACAGCCGGCTTTACATTTACATCAAGCTTCGGTCCGTAGAATGCTGCCTCGCCGATTTCCTCTGTATACTCGATGCCAAGGTCATTCAATACCTTACGAAGTGCATCCTCGGCTGTGTTCCACATCTCATCATCATCGTGGTATTTTACCTTGTTCTCCGGATCACGCAGAGACAGCACGCAACGATAATCTGTGATACCGAAATCCTTGTATGTGCTGAAGATCAGGTCTACAACCTTTGAGAACTCATCCTCGATCTGCTCCGGTGTCACGAACAAATGCGCATCGTTCTGACAGAAATGTCTGCCTCGCTCGATACCCTTCAAAGTACCACTCGCCTCGAAACGGAAGTCATGTGCGATCTCACCAATACGGATTGGGAGGTCTTTATAAGAATGCATACGGTTTGCATAAATCATCATATGATGTGGCAGTTCATTGGACGAAGAACGAAAGACTCACCCTCTACGTCCATGGCCGGGAACATGTTTTCCTTGTAGTGATCCCAGTGACCGGATGTCTTGTACAGATTCACCGTACCAACACATGGTGTCATAACGTGCAGGTAACCAAGCTTACGCTCCTTGTCCTTGATGTAGTTTCCAGCTCCTGCCAGATCGTATACCCCTTCGGAAGGAACATCGGAAGTCCACGTCCAACGAGATCGTCTACCATGAACAGCTGCATATCCTTACCGATCTTTCTGTGGTCTCTCTCCTTTGCCTCTTCGAGAAGCTTCAGATGTGCCTCCAGCTCTTCTGCTGTTGGGAAGCAAACACCGTAAATTCTCTGCAATACCTTATTGTTGTTGTCGCCCTTCCAGTAAGCGCCTGAGTGACGGAGCAGCTTGAAGTTACGGCAGAGCTTTACATTGTCTACGTGAGGACCACGGCAGAGGTCTGTAAAGTCGCCCTGCTCATAGCAGGAAATTGTTCCATCTTCCAAATTGGAGATCAGATCCAGCTTGTACTCATCATCTTGAACATCTCCAGAGCCTCTTCCTTGGAAATCTCCTTACGGATGATCTTCTTGCCTGACTTTGCAACCTTCTTCATTTCCTTCTCGATGGCTGCGATATCCTCATCACGGATTACATCATCGCCAAGGTCTACATCATAGTAGAAGCCTTCTGCAACAACCGGTCCTACCCAGAACTTTGCCTGTGGGTACAGGTGCTTGATTGCCTGCGCCATTAAGTGGGCACAGGAGTGGTTCAATGTTTTTAACTGCTCGTCTTCTTTGAAATTTACCATTATTGTTCTCCTTTTTTATTTCTATCATTTGCCAAACATTCACATTCTACATCCATATATTTCGATAATAATTCATTCCATATACGATGTATTGAAACCAAGAAGTTCTAAGATGTTCTGATGCACTTATTCATATCGTACGTAACCGCCGCCAATTCGCCATCCATGGCTCAGTGGCGGCTTGTTTGAACATCGTGTTCAAACATTACTGATATTCTACAGAACATCAAGAACTTCTAGATTGCAAACATATTGTATATTTCATGAATGATTACCGAAATATATGCTTGCACATTTGTAATTTTGTTTGTCAAATGATTAATGATTAAATCACCAACAAAAAAACACCTTGAGATACAATGCCTTAACCTTGTATCTAAGGGTGCTTTCACACGGTTCCACCTTAGTGTTTCACTTCATTTGGCTTTAACGCATGCCTTACGGTGACGCTTCAACAACCGGTTATCCGGTCATCTTCTACGCACAGCTCGGGAATGGTTTTCATACATTTCTTCCATAAACGGCTTCCAGCATCTGTCGTTCTCTCTGGATGGTGCCCATGCACTACTCTTTCCGTCAACGCTTTTTCCTATATACATGGGTATTATACCACAGGATTTTTGTTTGACAACCCGATTTTTGAAATAAATTATGGAAACCTTTTAATAGGGGGTATCATATTTTAATTTCTACGCAAAACATTTCTTCTTCCACCTTCAAATGAAGCTTACCGCCGTGCAGCTTCACGATCTCATGCACAATGGAAAGCCCCAGTCCATGTCCGCCTGTCCGCTTGCGGTTTTCCTCCTTGACATAAGGGGTCAAAAGCTTTCTTGCCGCCTCTGTCGTAAGCGTTCCCGTGTAAGTATTCCGGATCTGGTATGTACCATTTCCAATATTGATTTCAATCTGTCCGTCTTCTTCTCCGTGCAGAATCGCATTTTGCAGCAGATTGTCTACCATCTGCCGGAGCATCGCCTCATTTCCGCGCATCTGCCCTCGCCTGTCACGGAAATATGCTGTCCCTGTGCCTCCGCAAGCTCCTTATATTTTCCGATCAATGCATCCGTCTGTGCGCGCATATCGACCTCTGTCTTTCTGCCAACCCTGCCTGTCTGGCTGAGCTTCGAGAATCCAAGCGACTGCTCGATCATACGATTCATGTCCGCGATATTTTTAAGCATCTCCTCCGCATAATATTCCCGTTTCTCCGTATGTACATTTTCTTTCAGATTCTCAGCCATACCGGATAATATCATCAGCGGACTTTTCAGATCATGCGCCATTGCATTCGTGAGACTCCGCTGATAATCTTCAAGCTCATACCTTGCCTTAAGCCGCACGTAGTAAACCGGGTCCATAGGAAACTGATGAGCAGGATTGCAAGGATCAGGCAGATTACGAACTTCTGTACAAAGCCACGATTTGCCTGAAGGAAATCATAGTTATACGCGAACACAACCGTATATTCCGGATTGCTATTATTCAGATTGCTCACTTCTATCACGTTATATTGTGCATATGTCTTTGCGAAGTATCCCCGTTCTGCTGTCACACCTGCACCTTTTAACTGTTTGTCATCCTTGTAATCATCATACACATCATATGCAAACTGCAGAAGCTCTGTAATTTCCGCCGACCGCATTCCAAGAACCGGGTACCAGCGTGTTCCTTCTCTCGTCCAGCTGTCATAGGTTTCCTGTACCGTTTCCATGCCTTCTACATGCTCTGGCTTAAAATCATAGGTTTTCACCACTTTCCCATGCTCTAAACAGGAAACGGTACTAAAATAAAACTGCTGTTTCTCTTCATCTACATATAGATCTCCGAATTCCATTCGTTCTCCATTTTCGATGTCGCCATAGATAAAATAGTCGTTATAATCCTGAAGGAATTCATCCGACAGTTCCTGTGCACATGTATAATAAGACTGGTATAGATTTATCGTATGGTCTTTCTCGTCTCCCACCGGCTCATACCGGTCACAGTACAGATAAAACCGTGGATTGCTGTCAATTATGAGTTCTCCATTTTCATTATAGATTGCCGCTGCCGCTGCAGATACGCCATACGCGCCCATCAATCTGCTCGGAATCATACGGTACATATACGCACCCATCTGATCATCCAGTTCTTTCCCGGGCCTCATTCCCATCGCAGTCAGTTCATCATACCACCTCTCAATATAAGTCTGTATGATTTCCTGACTTTGATCCATCTCAAATTCCGCATTGTCCTCCGTATCCTGCACCACGGTTCTAAAATACCATGCACCACCCATCCCAAGAATCAGAAACACAAGGACAAACCGCTCCAGCCACACCTGCCAGAACTTCTTCCGTTTCAGATACCAGTAATTCTTCCGACTTTGCCGCGCATCTTTTCGCTCTGCACGTTTTTGTCTTCGGACTGCCAGTCTTTTTTTATTTGCTTCAAAATCCGGTAAAATCGTAAACTTCATAAGCATCTCTCCACTTTCTTATCTGCGCCTGTTTTGCCCGAACACACATCAGATAAAATACTAACTATAATTTTTCCGTTTTCACACATTGCTACGCATCCGATATTTTATACCCCCTGCCTACCACCGTCTGAATCCGTTTTCCTTCCTCTCCAAGCGCACTCCGCAGCTTCTTGATCTGGTTATCCACCACACGGTCGACGCCGATGTAATCATATCCCCAGATGTGGTTTAACAGGGCGTCCCGCGACCACACGATATTTTTATGCTCCATCAGGAATCGCAGGATCTCATACTGCTTGTTCTGTAGCTGTACTTCCCGTTCCTTCACAAATACCTGACAGCTCTGCTTGTCCATCCGGATCGCGCCACAGGTAATCGTCTCTTTCTGGTTCTCCTGCTTTGTTCGCCGCAGGATGGCAAGTATCTTCGCATACAGTGTCGCCAGCGAAAATGGTTTCACGATATAATCGTCGCAGCCAAGTCCGTAGCCCCAGAGTATATCCTCCTCGCTTCCTTTCGCAGTCAGGAATACGATTGGAACCATATCTTTTTTCCGTATCGTCCGGCAAAGTGTGAATCCATCGATATCCGGAAGCATCACATCAAGCAGGATCAGGTCAAATGTCTGGCGTTCGAGTGCGCCCTCGCAGGCTCTTCCGTCCTCAGCAAGCGTCAGCCGCATCGTGTCTTTTCCTTTCTCGTCCATGTAATCTGCGATGACTTCCCGGATGGATTTGTCGTCCTCCACCAACAGAATCTGGTACATACTGTTCTCCCCTTTACTTCATTATGAAACTGGTTAGTATTCTATATATAGTTCCAGATTGATTCATACGATATACAATGTATTGAAGCTAAGAAGTTCTATATGTTCTGATCTACATTTTGTAATATACGCCACCGCCGCACGGGAATCGCCCACTCGCTTTGCTCGTTGGCAGGTTGTCGGGCGCATCCTAAATAGGAATCTGCGATTCCTATGCGCCCTCCGCTCGCCATCCATGGCTCAGTGGCGGCTTGTTTGAACATCGTGTTCAAACATGGCTAATATAATTACAGAACATTAAGAACTTCTAAGCTCCATACATATCGTATATCTACATGAATGAATACTGAAATATATGATATGTCTTTAATAGTTGCATAATTGCTGTTTACTGTATCTTACAAAATACATATGTCTTCTGTATATACTATAACAAAAAAATGCACCAACATCCGAATTTTTCGAATGTTGATGCATTTACTATAATCTAATTAGACTATGACAACACCTTCGACAGGAATTCTTTGAGTCTCGGATTCTTTGGATTCCCGAAGAACTCTTCCGGTGTGCCGGATTCCAAGATCTGACCATCGTCGATAAAGAGGACTTTGTTTGCAACTTCCTTTGCAAATCCCATCTCGTGGGTAACGATGATCATCGTCATGCCTTCCTTCGCAACTGCCTTCATCAAATCCAATACCTCGCCTACCATCTCCGGATCAAGCGCAGAGGTTGGCTCATCGAACAGGATCACATCCGGGTTCATTGCAAGTGCACGCACGATTGCCACACGCTGCTTCTGTCCGCCGGAAAGTGTAGACGGATATACGTCTGCCTTGTCTAACAGTCCGATTCTCTTCAGCAGATCTTCTGCTTTTTCTTTCGCTTCCGCTACGATCTTTGCCTTGGTCGTTGTGATTTCGATTTTCTCCTGCTTCTCCTTGCGGAACAGGTTTGTAAGCGGAAGGAACCGGTTGTGGCGTTTCGCCTTCTTCAGATCCTGGCACTGTACATAGACCGGTGCAAGCATGATGTTCTGGATGACGGTCTTGTTATTGTACAGATTAAAATGCTGGAACACCATTCCCATACGGCGGCGGTGGATATTGATATCAACCTTTGGATCTGCAATATCAACACCATTGAAGATGATCTGTCCGCCTGTTGGATCTTCCATACAGTTCAGGCAGCGCAAAAATGTACTCTTACCGGAGCCGGAAGGACCGATGACAACCATAATGTCGCCCTTGTCCACAGTGACGTTGATGCCTTTCAAGACTTCATTGTCACCAAAATGTTTTTCAAGATCAATGACTTCTATCACTCTTTCTCAGGCTCCTTTCCATCATTTTAATTCCAAAGCTGATCAGCAGGACAAGCACGATGTAGATGATTGCCATAACCAGATATGGAATCATGAACTCGTAGCTGTTGCTTCCGATGAAGTTGAATGCCACATACAGATCTGAAGCACCGACAAAGCTGACTACGGAAGTTTCCTTGATCAACGATATAAATTCATTTCCAAGTGTTGGCAGGATATTCTTGACTGCCTGTGGAATGACGATCTTGCGCATAGTTGTCGCAAAGCTCAAGCCCATCGCACGCCCACCTTCCATCTGTCCCGGATCTACGGAGAGGATACCACTTCTCATGATCTCGGAGATGTATGCACCACTGTTTAAGCCAAATACCATAATAGATACCTGTACGCCTGTCATATGTGCATCCATCAGAGGCAGCAATACATAATAAAATACCAACAACTGTACAACCATAGGAGTTCCACGGAACAATCCGACGTAAAACCGGCAGATGGCATCTAAGACACGCGGCAGACGCTTATACTTCGGAATCACACGCACCATCGCGATCAAAGTACCGATCACAACACCGATGACGAGACCGATCACAGCGATAATCAGCGTATTCTTCAAGCCCTCTAATACTTTTACATACCCACGGTTATTGATGAATATTTCTATGAATTTGTCTATTTTAGTTCCTATATCTCCCATGAAATATCCTTTCGTTCCTTAAATTACTGCATCTTATTGATAGATGATGTAATGCTCTCAGCAGGAGCGGAATCGATGATTACGTAATTGATGTTTCCATTTAACAGATCCTGTACTGCAAGGGAACCATTCTTGTAACCCTTAGACTCCATCTTCAGTCCTGGGAATCCCCAGTCGTCATCACCTTCACAGTAGAACTGACCGGTTGTACCATTCTGGAAACCGATCTTTAAGTCTGAGCCCTTTGCCTCAAGAATCTTGTTTACATCATCGGCTGTCTTGCAGGCATCGAACTCTGTATCTGTAGACAATGTGATAAGCTTCTGTGATGCACTGTAATATGGATCAGAGAATGCTACATACTCCTCGCGGTCCGGCTTGATTGTAAGACCTGCCATGGCAACGTCACACTTGTGCTGACCAACAGAGAGACATACGGCATCGAAATCCATGTTCTGGATTACAAGCTCCTTGCCAAGCTTATCTGCAAGTGCCTTTGCGATCTCCATATCAATACCAACATAGTTCTCACCATCCATGTACTCAAATGGCTCGAATGCTGCGTTTGTTGCTACTACTAACTGATCCTTGCTCTCGTCATAAGCTGCTGACTTCACAGGAACCGGAGTACCATCACCAAAATAACGGTTGCAGATCTCGTCAAATGTTCCATCAGACTTCATGTCTTTAACGAACTGATTTACTTCCTTTAATAAATCCGGCTGGTCCTTATCTACACCGAATGCATACTGCTCATCGGTCAGATCTACCTCGATAACCTTGGCGGTTTTCTTTGCAGAATCGCTCTTTCCGCCACATCCTGTCAGTGCTGCCATGCACATAACTGCAGACAATGTAATTGCTACTAACTTCTTAAGTTTCATAATATTTTACTTCCTTTCTTCACATTTACGATTTAATATAGCATCCTGCGACAAAAAATGCAACGAAAGACGCGTTTTTTTTGCAATACAATACATTTTTATGTATAAAAAGCTTATTTTTTTATAATTTTATGCATAACTGGCATTGACCTTACAATTGTTGTAAGGTTTAATATAGGATGCGGGGTTGAAAAAGACTTCGTAGGAGGCTTTATTTACTATGGAAAAAAATCTGACAACCGGAAGCGTATTCAAGACGATTTTATATTTTGCGCTTCCATATCTTTTTTCTTATTTTTTACAGACATTATATGGTATGGCGGATCTGTTCATTATCGGACAGTTTAACGGAACCGAAAGTACGACCGCCGTTGCAAATGGCAGTCAGGTCATGCACATGCTAACCGTCATGATCGTCGGTCTGGCGATGGGTTCTACCGTCATGATCGGGCGTGCCGTCGGTGCCAGGCATAAGGATGAAATTGCAAAAACAGTCGGAAACTCCGTAACCTTATTCATGGGACTTTCCATCGTATTGACGATTGTTCTGTTGCTGCTTGTAAGACCGATCGTGTTACTGATTCAGACACCGGCCGAAGCAATCGAGGGTTCGATCCGGTACCTGACAATCTGCTTTATCGGAATTCCGTTTATTACAGCTTATAATATCATCGCTTCCATCTTCCGTGGTATGGGCGACTCGAAAAGTCCGATGTATTTTATCGCGATTGCCTGCGCGGCAAATATCGCGCTCGACTATGTATTTATGGGAGTTCTCCATCTGGGTGCTGCCGGAGCCGCACTTGGCACAACACTCGCCCAGACGTTAAGTGTCATGATCTCATTGCTCATGACAAAGAAACAGAAGCTTGGCATCAAGCTTTGCAAACAGGATTTCATCCCAAGCCGTGCTGTGCTCAGCGAGATCTTAAAAATCGGTATCCCGGTTGCGATTCAGGATGGCTGTATCCAGATTGCATTTATCATTATCACCGTTATCGCAAACAGCCGTGGCTTAAATGATGCCGCTGCCGTCGGTATCGTCGAGAAGGTAATCAGTGCCCTCTTCATCGTGCCATCTTCGATGCTTGCAACCGTCTCTGCACTTGCCGCACAAAATATCGGTGCCGGCAAGCATGACCGTGCATCGAAGACGCTGAAATATGCCATTCTGATTACATTTACCTATGGGATAATCGTTGCAATCATCGGCGAGCTGATTACCGCAGGTATCGTCGGCATCTTCACGAAGGACGCCGCGGTTGTCGTGCTTGGTTCACAATACCTGCGTGGCTATATCGTCGACTGTGCATTAGCCGGTATCCATTTCTGTTTCAGCGGATACTTCTGTGCTTATGGCAAATCCTATATCGGATTCATCCACAATATGATTGCGATCATCTGCCTGCGTGTACCGGGTTCGTATCTGGCCTCGAAGTTCTTCGCAGATACCCTGTCCCCGATGGGGCTTGCGGCTCCTGCCGGATCCATGCTTTCGGTTATTATCTGCGTGGGAGCATTTGTATGGATGAAGAAACGCGGGCGACTTGGAGACAGTCAGATACAAGATGCAGCCTAGTACATATACAGTCCCGCAGAGACAAGCTACGTTTCGATTAACGATCGTCAAATGCACCGCATAATGCGTGCATTTTCCTCGTTGCCATAAAAAATCCGGAGAATTCATTTACACGAACGCTCCGGATTTTTGTTTTAAGATTTTTATTTTGTTAGAAGCTCATCTTCACATCCTGACGCTTTGCTTCCTCTGCCTCGAAGAATGGTTCTTTACCGCATGCATGTTGTTTGCTACGATGCTGCTCGGAAATACAACAAGCTTCGTATTGTACGTGTTGACATTCGCATTGTACAATCTGCGGGCTGCCTGCAGGTGTTCTTCCACATCTGCAATCGTTTTCTGCAGCTCCATGAAGTTGTTGCTGGATTTTAACTCCGGATAATTCTCTGCGAGAATGTTGATATCCTTCGTAAGCTGTTCCATCTTCTGGTTGGCTGCATTCTTCTCTGCCATCGTCATACCGCTTCGAAGCTTGACAAGCTCGGTCAGAACTGTCTTCTCATGTGCCTGATATCCCTTTACGACATCAAGCATCTTCGTAAGCACATCGTAACGCTTTGTGAGCGCCACATCGATTCCGGACTCTGCTTCCTCCACCTTGAGCTGTGACCGCTTGATTCCATTCGATGTTGATATGTACCAGATCACGATACAGACCAAAAGTACAATAATCACTGTAATAATCGCTTCCATAATTTGCTCTCCTCTCTTTTTCATAGAAATTATATTGCTTGATTATAAAAAATGCCACTACTGTGCATCTCCAATCCGCAACCGGTGTATGATATCCATAATCACAGCACAATCATTTTTAATCTTGTTGATCTCATCCACATAGACGAATGGCTTCTTGATATCACCATCAAATGCATTTCCAGTTGTATTGACTGCCACATATAGCTTGTTACCCAGATACCGCAGGGCTACATTTCCCGCACGTCGGTACAAGTCTGTCACACATTCCATCGTTTGTGGAGTAAGCACGTAAAACGCATCGACCGGATAGGTTGCCATCACCTTGAACTCCCGGTTGAACGCTTCGCTCTCCAGCGTCACATTCTCGTGATGAAATCCATTCAGATTTCCATAATACTGGAAATTCTTCGACCGGATACCAACAGAACGTATATCGGATTTCTGCAAATCAAACACGAATACCCGTCCTTTGAAATACGTCGTTGTATGCCGGTTCTTTCCGCTTCCCGTCACATTCTTGATCGTAACATCCGCCTGATCAAAGGAGACACCTTCATAGGCTCCGTGGATCAGATCTTCGGAATCAAAACGGTTTCCAAGTTTCAACAGTCCCATCTGCTCGACATTCTGTCTCGTAAATCCGCACTCCCAGTTCACCCGAACATCAGAGAATGTCTTGTTCAATATTGAAACAACAAATGCATTCTTGTAGATCATCTGATATTCCTTGTTGATCTTTGACATCCTGCCGGATGCATAAATGGTTCCAACGGGTACCGCAAACATCAATACCGCAACTACTGTGCCCGCCATCGCCCCCATTCCCGGTGCCCCTATATAGGCTATCACCAGCAATACAACTGGAGCTGCGAATAAATACATCGCCTGTCTGTACTTCTTATGCAAACCATCGAGCTGATTCACAATCTGCATCGTATCCACGCGTTCACCCCCTCTGTCAAGTCAAATTGAGTGTATCATGAATCTACAAAAATAGCTATATATTTTACAATTTTTAACTGATTCGACTTTCCTCATCCTCCACTGTCACGAAAATCGGCTCGTGGTGCATCGCCGGAAGCAGCACATGTAACAGACCGTCCATCTTCAGGCGCAGACTGCTCGTATTGATACATGGATGACAGCCTACATATTCATCCTGCACCAGATCCTTATCCATCAGAAGCTGTACGTGATTTTCCGTATCATTCATCAGCCCAAGCACACTCACGGAGCCCGGCGTGATATCCAGGTATTCTTCCATATAAGCATCCTTCGCGAAGGAAAGTCTCGCCACGCCTAACTGCTTCGAGATATCCTTCGTCTTGAACTTCTTATGTCCCGGCAGCATCAGCAGATAAAAGTTCGTCTCCTGGCGATTGCACAGGAACAGGTTCTTGCAGATTGTCGCTCCAACGCCTTGTCAATCTCCTCGCAAACCTCCATCGTCATCGCTGCTTCGTGGTCAATCCGCTCATACCATACATGGTTTGCATCCAAAAAATCATAGGTCCGTATTTCCTTTGCCAGCCTGCCTGTCTCATCGGCCGGTCTGCCTGTTTGTCGTGTCATGTTCGTATCTCTTTTCTATTATTTGTAGTAAAAAACTTGCTTTCAGTATAGACATTTATTCAAAAATCGTCAATCTGGATTCCAACATTTCCAATCATTTACGCTATAAAAAAGCACCCGCAAATGCGGATGCTTTGAAACACCATTTCTCCCGTAACTGTTATATATAAATGATTTTTATTTGCTCTTTATCATCGCCGCAACTGCCCAAGCCGCATTGATCAGGCACCAGCCTGACCAGATTGCAAGATCTGAGAAGCTTCCGAAACCGGTAAATCCTACCAGTGCTGCCAGACCGAACAGAACAATCAAAGCGATATTTCCGCCCTTCTTCTCCGAATTTCTCGTTGCCACGGATACGATACCTCCCGCAAGCATCAGAATCGCTACGAATACACCTGCCGAGCTGGACGTCTCCCCATTTGCCTCCAGTGAGTTTGCAACGCCTGCCGCGCATGACTGAAATGTCACGATTACAAATAAAATCATAGACAAAATGCCCGATACCAACTTCCATGTTTTCATGTTTCTCTTCCTCCTCAATATGTAGATTTCTTGTCAGTATGATGTTTCTTTTCTTTGGCACCTCCTGTTTGCAATTATCTCATATTAAGAAGCGTTCCGTTGCCCCGCAGCAGTGGCAATTTTATCCTCTAATCCTGCACTCCGCTTGTCCGAAGCGGCTGCAAGCCTTTTTGATTAAGCAGATCATTTACGTCCAGGATACTTCCCGGCCGCTCATTGAACGCGATCATCAGGAGTGCATCTCTCGGGACCTTCGCATATAATTCCGGCATCTCGTATTTTTTAAGTGCGCGCTGCGTCTCCGCCAGACTGAATTTCGCCGCATAACAGATTCGCAGGATCACATCTCTCTGCCGCGTACGTTTCTCCCCAGACAACAGCTTATAGCCATACCGCTCCGGAATATCTGCCTGCAGGAATACATACTGCTGGGTGAGCTTCTTTTCCTGTAACAGATTCTTCACATAGATAGAAAATGCTTCCGAATTATCGCTTACACTTTCTTTATTCTCCGCGCAATATTTCTCAAAGTCCGAGAGATGTGTCTTCCCTAAGACCTCATTTAATTCCTTTGTATTTTTCTCCTTCATTTCATCCTCCAATCTGTTATAATAAATCCATCAGACTACCAATTACCAGAGCTTCACTAACCAGCCCGGATAATTGATTGACGAAGTATAATCAGTACCCCTGCTCTAGAAAGGATATACGCATATGGATCTCGATCAGCGTCTCGCTATTTCGTATTATAAACCAATAGCCGCCATAAATGAACCGCATCATGTATACTTAGTTCAGCACCAGGAGACAAAAAAGATTGCCATCAAAAAAGTGCTTGATGTCTATAACCTCGCCGTCTATGCCGAGTTATACCGCAATCCTATCGCAGGTACACCGCGGATCATAAACTATTACGAAGAGGCGGGACAGCTTACTGTCATCGAAGAATATATCTCCGGAACATCCCTGCAGGATAAGATCAGTCATGCAGACATAGCTCCAAGCGATATGCTTCAATACATGCTTGACCTGTGTGCGATCCTCGAACAGTTACATCAGCATAATCCGGCTATCATCCACCGGGATGTGAAACCATCAAATGTTATCATCACCAGTTATAACCGTGCTGTGCTGCTCGACTTCAATGCTGCCAAATACCATACAGCGGCGAAAGATTCTGATACAATCCTGCTTGGCACACAGGGATATGCCGCCCCGGAACAATACGGATTTGGACAATCTCCCCGCAGACAGATATTTATTCTATAGGGATTCTTCTGAAGGAAATGGCGGAAGCATCGCATTGCCAGAATCCATATATTGATGCTGTTACTGCCAAATGCACGCAGATGAATCCGGCGGAACGGTATCGAAGCATCGGCGAATTACGTCAGGCGTTTTTGGCAAATAGGGGTGTCTTTCCTTATACACACGCCGACCAAGCCTTCACCGGAGATTTATCCGGTTCATCTTCCAATCGTTCAAATGCTCAAACACAGAACGATCCCGGTACCTCCGCAAACCATATGCAATTTGCCCCTCCCGGTTTCCGTTCCAAAACACCTTGGAAGATGGCGGTTGCACTGCTTACCTATATATTTCTGGCATGGTTTTGCTTATCCATGAAAGTAAACAATACCTTCGGAGCGGCACTGTGGGTGGAACGTGTATTTGCACTCGTTATGATGCTTTTTATCGTAGCTTCGATCTTCGACTATCTCCATGTACGACAGCTTATGCCTCTGTGCCAACACGAAAAAAATCGCTGCGCATATTTGGTGTGGTTGTGTTAGACATCCTCGTTGTATTCGGATTGATCGTCGTCATGGCGATCGTGCAATCGTTTTGTCCGAATTCATAACTTGCCGGATATAGAATATCATGTTTTGAACATAAAAAATGCCACCGTGAAGGTGGTATTTTCATTTCGTCTTTATTATTTATTTGTCTTTTTTGTCATAAAAATATCTTAAAAATGAAGTTCAGTCAGGAATTTCGCATGTTCAGTCAATAATCCCCCTTTTTTATAATATCTATTGTATACTACACCCAGATTTCAAAGGCACCAAAAATCACACTTCCCACGAAATCAAAAAGGCCGAAACTGCCGCTTATTCTCCTTCTTCCCAAAGGTCAAATGCGGGTTCCCGCTCCGCTTGTTCCCCAGCTTCGCCGCGTGCAGTTTCGGAATTAACAATTTCTATTTTGTTTCTTTCTTCTGAATGACATTTCTGAGTTTTCATAATACATTGCCACCGGCTCCGGATGAGAACCGGCGGCAATTCTTTTTACCACATAGAAAATGTATTTCAAACACTACTCCATATTCAAATACGTTTTTATTTCACCAATAATCTCTTTTGCAATAGTAACTTGATTTACTGTATCTAATTTGCTAGCAATGTAGAAATCATCATAATCACTTTTATGACGAATAATTTCTAACTTGGATATTTTTCTTCCCATATCTCTCGAAAAAACATCTTTATTTACATAATTCTTATTAAAATAGGCAATCACATCCTTGTGCTTTTTGAACGCAACTGGTTCCATAGATAATACTGCATCAATTGCATGAAATACTGCATAATATGCTCTATTATTTGCAGCTCTATATTTATCTGCTCCCAATAAAATGTCTGCTGATTCCAAATCATCAATAGCCTGTGCCAATTTATTCCGTGCTATATCTTCAAAACTTCCTGTATCTTTTTCCATTAAAGTATGACCCCCTCCTGATCCACATTCTTGTAAAACATATATGCGTTTTTCCAATATTCAAACTGGTCTATATTTTTTACAATTGGCATAATTTCTGTTCCATATTTACAATTAAAATCATAGGTTAGATCATCCACCTTATTTTCATATTCAACCAAGCTATCATCCAAGTCATTCACAAGAATCATAATGTCTATATCCGAATCCTGACGAAAATCTCCACGAGCATATGATCCATACAAAATTATTTTTACCAAATGCTCTCGTCCTAGTTTATCAATCTCTTCTTTATATAACTCTAATAAATCCTTAATCTTGTTCGGCATATACTCACCCCCATTCTTATTTTTAGTATATCCATTTATTTTCTAATCGTCAATCTGTATTATAACATTCTTAATAGCACTTTTGACTCAAAATCCCCTTCTCTCCCAAATTCATTTTTGTTATTATGCTGTCTTTTTTATCATATAAATATCTTAAAAATGAAGTTCAGTCAGGAATTTCGCATGTTCAGTCAATAATCCCCCTTTTTTATAATATCTATTGTATACTACATCCAGATTTCAACGGCACCAACACACACATCCCACGAAATCAAAAATGCCGAAACTGCCGTGTATTCTTCCCTCTTCTCTAAGGTCAAATGCGGGTTCCCGCTCCGCTTGTTCCCCAAGCTTCGCCGCGTGCAGTTTCGGAATTAACAACTTCTATTTAATGTCTTTCATCTATGTTATATTTCTGAATTTTCACAATACATTGCCGCCGACTCCGAATAGGAATCGACGGCAATTCTTTTTACCACACGGAAAATACAATTCCTGCAAGCGGCGACAACACAATCATAATCATGGAAAATGTAAAAGATTCCATTGATATCAGCGTTGCCCGCTGCTCAGACGGAAACATTTCCTGTAAGATTGCATCTGTGCGAACCTGCAATGCATCATCACTGCATGCCGCTACAAATCCTCCCAGCGTCATAAGTACCGCGACGCCTGTATGTTCAATCAAAACGCCACATAAAACGAGCACAGACGTTATCACAAACACCCAGCGATACCGTAACTTCTTACACTGCAAGATCAGCTTGGCTCCAAGGATTCCTCCCATCTCCATAATGAACAAGGCTATTCCAAGTGCTGAATCCGGCATACCCGTCTGCGGCAGCTTCGCCTGTAAGAAAAACAGCAATACAATATCAACCGCACCGACAAAGGAATTACATGTCATCAGAAACACTGCCCGCTTCGACTCTTTCAGAAAACGCAGACTCTCCACGAAACAACCTCTGAGTTCCTTCCATACCGACTGCAACACCGCCTGTTTCCGCTCCGCGCCTGTGTGATTCAAATGAATCTCGCGAAGTGACAACAGCACGCCAATCTGAATACCGGTCACCAAAATATCCGACGCATACGCAATCTTATATCCAACAAATAGTGCAAAACCTGCACACAATGTAGAAATGCCATTGCAGAGCCGATACAAAATCAACTGATTGGATGCGTAACGCTCATACCGTACCTCCTCACCAACTAATTTCAGCGAATCATATGCAAGCGCATCCCCAGATCCCGAGGAAAAATTATAGCTAACTGCAAAACACGCGATTGCCACACACACCATCGTCAGATTCTTTGAGCAAATCATGCAGATGCTTCCGATCACACGCATAATACTGCTCACCACCAGCATCTGCTTTCGTCCAAATACATCTGCAAAAACGCCCGATGGTATCTCAAACGTCAAACTGAAAATATGAAACACCGTTTCTGCAATTCCGATTTTGATCAGACTGTATCCTCTCGCTGCAAGAATTGCGACCCACGCGCCCGTCAGCGACAGATTGCCTAAGATGGACGCCATGTACAACTTCGAAATTTGTTTTTTAATTTTAAACATAAAAAATCTCCTTAACTTATATTTTATCGTTAAGGAGATAATGTACCTTGATTTACATAGAATGGTTCTGATGAATCAGACTTTATTCCTGAAAAAAGGCGCACTATCCCCGTTAGGAGCGAAAATGTAACCTTTTTTCAATTGCAATGTTGTCATCTTCCAGAACATTGATTTCTTCCTTTTCACTGTATTAATCTCATTCTATGTTACATAATAAATTTCGTCAAGAAATTTTTACACCATTTCATCTATAAGCGTGATTGCTTCCTGAATCATCTTATCACAATGTTCCTTCTTGTTGCCACCCTTCGCCGCATTTGTGCGAAGCAGATCCACACAGTTCACCATTCCATCATGATTCTCCGCAATCTTCCTGCGAAACTCATTTACCTTTGCCGGATTCTCAACGCCCTTGGCACCAAGCACCATCAAACCACCTGTGATTGCGCCACAGATACCGCCGCATTTCATACCACCACCGAAATTACAGCCAAGCCCTGCTGCCATTTCTTCTGAAATTCCCATATCCTCAGCATAACAACGCATAATCGTCTGGGAACAGTTGCTTACCATTGGAGTTTCGTTTCGAAGCTCCATTGCTTTTTCTATATGTTTATTCATAACGATTCTCCTTTAGATGCTTCTTGTATCATCAGATAATTTGTTTAAATGAACATTTCTTGTATATGTAGTTTTACTGTCTACTTCTCTGCCAATACTTATCCAATACTTTAAGTATATTACTACAATGTCTTTTATGATAGTCCATTCTCAACATAAACTCATCTACATTTTCTATCATTTTTTTTCTTTTAAACTCAGCAACCTTACTTACTTTTTCCTTATCTTTAACTGAATTCCCCAAATAAACATCCTCGACATCCTTATGAAAAAAACGAACTCATAACCATGTTTTTACAATAGATTTCTATATCATCATATAATTTCTTTGTGTCATAAGAAGTATCATAATCATCAACATCAATAAAATAAATAACAGTTGTCTCACCTATAAATGTTTTAATATTTTTATTTATCTCTCTTACTTTATCTTTCGCATTGTATTTCGTTTTTGATCCTAAATATATTGCTCTATATCTAATCTTTCTATCCACTTTATAAAATCTTTTCAATGTCTCCTCAATATACTGATAATCAGTTCTAGCCTTATTATTGGATTCCACGCAAAATAATATTTGCCTACTCATCAGTACCTCCTAATATTCCAAGAAAATCCGATGCATCAACATTGAATGGCGAATCCTCAATAAAACCATTCTTATATGCATTCTCAGGACTCAAATTACCGTTATTAGCCCAAGTATGAACTGTGTTAACACTGGAAATAAATGTTATAGCATTTTTATTCTTCTTCAACACAGACATTGGAGAGAGATTGTGAGAAGTGAAGCAAAGCTGCCCCTTTCCATATAATATAAAATATTCAATTATTTTATCTAGATATACATCATTTATATTAGAGTCCAATTCATCGATAAATGTGATCATTCCCATACATGCATCTTCAAGATAATAAAATAAATCCATCATTTTTTTATTCCACGACTTTCAAACTCTTGATCCAAAGTATAATTTTCATATATCATTTTCAGATTGCATTTTATAAAAATTTGATCAAAAATCTTTTTATCTACTTCAAATATTTACGAGCTCTGGTTTAAATATCTGAATAAACATACTAAGTTTTGCGATTTGTTCTTCATATGAACTATATAAATTTTTAGGCACCAAAATATCTCTTCCAGAAGCTTCAAGTATTTCCCTCTTTAGTTGATTAAATGTTTCCTTTGTAAAAGAATCTTTTTTATTTTCTTCTATACTTTGTATTTTTTGATATAACCGATTATTTGTATGAATATCTGCATTGTCAATGCAAACATTTAATGAAATTGCAAATGCGAACAATTCTATTACAGTTACAAAATCATTATTTAAATCTTTATCATGCGGAAAATCATTCATCATTGTAAGTATACTAGAAGCAAATGACTGTTTATCTAATAAATTCAAAGTTTTTTCTTTTACAAATTCGTACACCTTATCATTTCCAAACTTCTCTAATGCCCCATCTTTTGACTCAAACACACATAAATATGAATTTTTTGAATAATTTCCGTTTTTGCGACTTAATCTTTCTTCTGTTATATAAATTCTGCCATCATCTTTTATTTCAAAAGAGATATAATAATCCAAAATTTCTCTATCTTCATCTATATCTACGTATATTTCACATTCAATATATCCATTCCTTGTCTTTTTATTTATAATTTCAACTAGTGATTTTTGTGTCTCATGGTCAGATAAATAATTTTTATCAATCAATAAATTTCTAAGAAGTTTAACTGCAGTAATTATTGCCGTTTTTCCAGATCCATTTTCCCCATAAATTGCTTTAATCTTATATTTTTCGGGATTAAAATCCCTTTTAATTGTCTTCTTATAAAAATCTAAATGAATTGGATTTGCAATATTTTTTATACCATATATATCAAGTGTTAAAAGATAAAAATGTCTATTCATTTTTTTACCTCCTTTATACACATTTTAACACAATCATGGTAAAAGTAAATACATTTTGTATATTTATATTCCTTTAATATTATATGTATATTAAAAAAAAACATACATATAATATTAAAAAATTTAACACTAACCAAGATTTCATCTTTTCCCTAATTCGATCCGCCCTTGTTAATAGGCAAGTCATTCGCTCTATGTAAATATCTTATCCGACATACCCTAACATCGCTCTGCAAGAAAATTTCATGTTTCATCATTGTAAGTGCACACAAACATAACCTCCTTATCTCTGAATTCATCAGCATAACTGCCATCAGTCCACATAGAGTGCCACTCATACACATCCTGCTCCTCATAAATAGGTTCATCATAAGCTTTTTTATCTACAACTGTCTTCCATATGTGCTAGTGAGCAATTGTAGGCTCTTCCGTTCTTGGTTCCTGTGTGGTAGGAACTGAGTCGTTGGTGTCTCAATGGTAGCAGGTGCCTGTGTTGCTGGCTCTTTGCCTGAGTTGTTATCCTCAGACTTAGCATCATCTACCTTGACAGTTTCAGACCCCGTCTTGACGGTATCAAAATCTGCTTTGGCTGTGTCAGCATCTACTATATCAACGGATTCTTTCTCTGCTGTATCTGCATCTGTAATAGTCGCACTTGTCTCTGTGTTTGCAGTCTGGGAACTATCCGTATTTTTATCCGCACAGCCATTAACAATAAATGCTATACCCGCAACAAGAACAACTGTTACAAATGTAGTTGCAATAACATTTTCTTCTTCATAATAACTTATCCTCTCCTCTTATACTTTTGTATTGCATATTAAAATCTTATTACAAATCGTTTTAACCTGTTTTAGATTAAAGTACAATACATCCGAGGTGATTTTGTGCGTAAATTTTCTACTAAAAACAGGTTGAGAGAGCTTAGGGAAGATAATGATATATCACAAACATATCTGGCCAAACTTCTGGATATGAGCCAGACAGGATATTCGAAATATGAAACCGGAGAAAATGATATCCCCACAAATATTCTGATTAAACTATCCAAGATTTATAAAACAAGCATTGATTATCTTCTGAACCAAACAGATGAAAAGAAACCCTATAAACGAAAAGAGTAGATAGCCACTTATATAATGATTATCTACTCTCTTATCTTCTTAAAACACATTCAGCTTTCCCATCTTGTTACTACACCTCTTACTTTTCCTCAACAACCTGAAAAATGTAAAACTTCAAATAATAACTCTCATCCGCTGCCCATAAAATTGGATGATCCGGTGCCTGCTGCCGGAATTCCACCTGACGAAGGCGCTTGTGCACGCTAGTTGCTGCCTGACCAATTACTTTCGTGAACAATTCCTGCGTCATGAAATGGGAGCAGGAGCAGGTTGCAAAATACCCGCCGTTTTTCACAAGCTGCAAGCCTTTCCGGTTGATCTCACGGTATCCTTTGATTGCATTCTTGGTTGCTTCGCGTGACTTGGTAAACGCCGGTGGGTCTAAGATTACGACATCAAACTGCTCACCTGCTTCAGCAAGCTTTGGAAGCTCGTCCAATACATTTGCCTCTTTAAAATGTACAGTCTTCTCCAGATGATTGAGCTTTGCATTTTCTCTTGCCTGCTCTACAGCAAACTCTGAAATATCAAGTCCTAACACATCACTCGCCCCAGCATAGCCACAATTTAATGCAAAGGTTCCCATGTGTGTAAAGCAGTCAAGCACGCGCAACGGCGTCTCCTGCTCTCCTCTGGTCAGACCTTTAACCAGTCTCTGCATCGCAAGCCGGTTGTATTTCTGGTCAAGGAAGAATCCTGTCTTCTGTCCATTTGCCACATCGACCTTATAGTGCACGCCATTCTCCACAATCTCAACAACCGGCTCAAACTCCGCACCGATGCATCCTTTATATGGAGCAAGTCCTTCCTTCTTACGCACCTTCGCGTCACTCCGCTCGTATACGCCGCGGATCTTGACACCATCCTGCGCCATGATCTCTTTCAGCAAATCCACGATTTGTTCCTTATATAAATCAATGCCAAGTGCGAGGGATTCCACCACCAGCACATCCGAGAACCGATCAATCACGAGTCCCGGCAGGAAATCCGCTTCGCCGAAGATTACACGACAGCAGGTAAGATCATCGCCCTGCATCACAGCTTTTCTGTATTCCCATGCATTCTTCACCCGCATACGGAGAAATGCTTCGTTGATGTCCTGCTCTGCATCTCGGGTCAGCATCCGAACGGTAATTTTTGATTTCCGGTTGATGAATCCGCGTCCCATCGGATATCCATCAAAATCACGTACGATGACAATATCGCCATCTTCCACACTTCCCATCACACTCTCTATCTCGTTGTCGAAGATCCAGAGTCCACCTGCCTTGATGGTACGACCTTCTCCCTTTCGCAAATTCACGACTGCTTTCGGTTCCACTTGTATTTCCTCCTGATTTTATTCCAAGAATTATCGATTATCGTTTTCATGTATTTCATATGTACCTTGGTTGTTTTCTTGTTTGTTTCTATTTCTTTCCTATGGTATCACAGAGTGATTTGTTTCTCAATCCATACTTCTTTTTCTCTATCTGTTTCTCCATTGGAGCTTTTTTGCTTCCCCCACTTCTTCCTATTGGAGCGATTTCCTGATTCCGGACTTTTTACCACCGCTCTCCTCACT
>ENA-OQEN01000189-OQEN01000189.1-human-gut-metagenome-genome-assembly--contig:-NODE-189-length-27199-cov-2.774897_pt1 | contig 27199 bp, 34 predicted proteins | sample MGYA00242791_ERZ504627 | MGnify/ENA primary metagenome ERZ504627 (study PRJEB26092, sample SAMD00036316) | human gut metagenome | host: Homo sapiens | study: EMG produced TPA metagenomics assembly of... | reverse complement strand
GCACGCAACGGCATCGGCATCGATGACTCGTAGAAAACCGCCTCGTCGGCATGAAGTCCCGCGGCGTCTATGAAAATCCATGCGGCTCCATCCTTTTCTACGCACACACCGAACTGGAACGCCTCTGCCTTGACCGCGCGACCTTCCATTTCAAAGAAATCGCTGCTGTAAAATACTCGGAGCTCGTATATGACGGGATGTGGTTCGCACCGCTGCGCGAAGCACTGCAGGCCTTCGCTGACAAGACCTCCGAAACCGTGACCGGCAAAGTCACCCTTCGCCTCTACAAGGGCAACATCATGTCCAATGGCGCAGAAAGCCCGTACTCCCTGTATAATGAAGAATTCGTCACCTTCGGTGAAGATGATGTATATAATCAGGCAGATGCAGAAGCTTCATCAACCTCTTCGGCCTGCCGCTCACCATCCGTGCTCTCATGAAGGAGAAGAATGCAAAATGAGTGATATGATGTGGGGCGGACGCTTCACGAAGCAGAGGAAAAGAATGCACTGGATTTCAATGCATCCATTTCCTATGACTGCCGCATGTATCGTGAGGACATCGCCGGCTCTATCGCCCATGCCAAAATGCTGGCGGCTCATGGGATCATTTCCAAAGAGGATCAGAAAAAGATCACCAAGGGTCTTATCTCTATCAAAAAAGAGATCGATGAAGGGACATTCCCTTTCTCCGTCGAGCTCGAAGATATTCATATGAATATCGAAAAACGTCTCACCGAGGAGATCGGTGATGCCGGCGCCCGCCTCCACACGGCGAGAAGCCGCAATGACCAGTGCGCGCTGGATCTCCATATGTACATGAAGAGAAATATCGCGCGCCTCTCTGAAAAGCTCATCGCCGTCTTAGAAGCCCTCCTCGCTGCTTCCAAGAAATATCAGGACGTCATCCTGCCGGGCTACACCCACATGCAGCGCGCGCAGCCGGTCCTCTTCGCTCATCACATGCTCGCGTACTTTGCGATGCTCGAGCGTGACTTCAAGCGTCTCGAAGACTGCTACGATATGTGTGACATGTCGCCGATCGGCGCCTGTGCGCTGGCAGGGACCACGTATCCGACACATCCCGAGGAAGAAGCGAATGACCTTCACTTCGCCTCCGTCTATGGAAACAGCCTCGATGCGGTCTCGGATCGCGACTACCTTCTCCAGTTTCTCTCCTTCGCATCGATTTGTGCGATGCATCTCTCGCGTCTGTCGGAAGAATTCATCTACTGGTCCACCAGCGAATTCCAGTTCATCGAGCTTGATGATGGATACTCCACGGGCAGCTCTATCATGCCGCAGAAGAAGAATCCGGACATGTGTGAGCTCATTCGCGGCAAAACCGGCCGTGTCTATGGACACCTCATCGGTCTTCTGACCGTCATGAAGGGTCTGCCGCTGGCCTATGACAAGGACATGCAGGAAGATAAGGAAGGTGTCTTTGATGCCCTGGATACCCTGTACTTCGCCCTCGACATCTATGCCGGCATGATCTCCACCATGACTGTCAATGGCGATCACACCCGCCAAGTCCTTGAAAGTGACTTCTCGAATGCGACCGACATGGCAGACTATCTTGCGAAGAAAGGCTTGCCTTTCCGTCAGGCGCATGCCGTTGTCGGAAGTGCTGTCCACTACTGCATCGAGCACCATAAGGTCCTTCTGGATCTCTCCATGGAGGAATTCAGATCCATGAGCCCGCTCTTTGAAGAAGATATCAAAGAAGCCCTGTCTATCGAAAACTGCGTGAAGAACCGTGAAAGCTACGGCGGCACAGGGCCGAAGTCCGTAGAACGTCAGCAGACACACGCAGGGGACATGATCGCTAAGATGAAAGAAATGTCCGCGTCTTGGAAAGAGGAAATGGCGTTTCTTGGATGAGTGACTGGTGACTAGGGACTAGTGATTAGTAGCTAGGGATTAGAAATCACGTTTCTCTGAACTGCCTCATTGATGTACCACGCGTTCCCGCCTGGTATAGACAATTTCACAAGCAAAAGCCATCGTCTGATGGGCTTTTTGCTTGTGAGAAGGGGGGCATGGTGGCGGCTTTCTCATATAGCAGGATATGCTTTTATCGGATCCGGTGAGATGCGCGATCACTAAAAAACGAAGGCACCCCAAGAAAGATGCCTTCTTTTTTCTTATCTTTCCGGCGGAAGTCCCGCATATTCTCTGGCGAAGTCAGAGAAATTCTCGATGATATAGCGCTTCAGCATATCTGCCGGGGGAGAGAGCTTCTCACCTTTTTTCCACGAAAGGCTGATGTAGCGCGAGCAGCTCGGAGAGGAGATCGGCACCAGCGCGACATGGTCGCCGCCGACACCGTGCCATGTGATGCGCGGCGCGAAGGATACACCGAGGCCGGCGCGGATGAATTCACGGACCGTCATCGGGCTGTCGCTCTCGAGTACCACATGTGGGACAAAGCCTGCCATGCGGCAGTAGAAGTCTGTGATGGTACGAAGGGAAGAGCCTGCTTCCAGAGAAATGAATCCCGCTTTCTCAAATTCATCCAGATTGACAGATGATTTTCTGGCATGCGGATCCGTATCCGGCATAGCAGCATGATGTCTTCCTTGAGGAGCGTCACAGAGTGGTCATTCTCGATCGGATTGATGGAGGAGGACAGGAAGAGATCCACATGATTCTGGTTCTGTTGACCCGGCTTATTGTGCTGCTGCAGGATCTCGAAACGGATATCCGGATGCTCCTGACGGAAACGGGTGAGGAAAGCCGGGATGATCATAGAAGCCGCGAAAAGAGAGATGGTGACAGTGAGTTTTTGTGCTTCCTTGGTATCAGCCAGCTCCTTCTGCGCGCCGTGCAGCTCTTGCATGATGCGGTTCGTATGGCGGAGCAGAATCTCACCATATCTTGTGAGGACGATGTTTCGACCGCTTCGGGAAAAGAGCGGTACGCCGAGCTCTGTCTCAAGTACTTGATGGTATGGGACAGGGACGGCTGGGAAATGTGAAGAGCTTCTGCTGCGCGCGTCAGATGCTGCAGCTCGGCTGTCTTTTGAAAATAGCTCAGGGCGAGCAATGTCAATTTCATGGAGATCCCCCAAATGATTGATAGAAAAAACAAAAAATCGAATATCACTTATAAGTATTATACTCTTACACATGGAAATTATCAATCAATCTTTCTTCTTATGCACTGAAATTTAAGAATTCGAAAAGAGATATCGGCTGTCTTGCGGTTCCCAAAAGTCCCGCGCATTCATGGGAGCTAAAATCATCAAGAACTGTCGGGCATAAGAAAGATAACGGGTAGGAATACATGGTCAATGGAAGTGACTCATTCATAGATAAAGGGCAATGAATCGATAGATGAAGTCTTGGTTCACTCGGAAGCCCGAGTTCTTAAACCGCCCCTTCATTTATAGTATAATAGGAAAAATGATAAGCATTTTGGAAAGGAGCTTTTCTATGAAGAGGAAAAAACTGCCCCTATGACGAAGGCAGAACGCATCGCTGCCGCCATTCGCGGAGAGGCAGTAGACCGTGTACCATACTCGCTGTGGTCTTATCTGCCGATGATCGATCTCGATCCCGCAGCGAATGCGGAACATACCTATGATTTCTATAAGACCTATGACGTCGATATCTTGAAGACGATGAATAACGGTATGTACAGCGTCGAAGACTTCGGCGTGACAGTCGATTATTCAGACATTGAAAGAGGCGGTGTGGCGAAAATCATTTCCACTCCGGTCCATACGCCGGAAGACTGGCTGAAAGTCAAGCCGGTCTCACTCCATGAGGGGGCGCTGGCTCGTGAGCAGGACTACCTGAAGAGACTGCTGAAGAAGACCAATGGCGAAGTGCCTGTCATTTTCACTGTCTTCAGTCCGCTGACTACGGCAAACAAACTGTGTCCGCACATGATGGAGCACATCGCTTCCGGCCATGGAGAGCAAGTGAAGGCAGCCCTGACTGCCATTACAGAGACTACCTGCGCCCTCGTCCAGCGCGTCATCGAGCTGGGGGCGGATGGCATTTTCTTTGCGACGCAGCTCTCCTCCTATGATCTGGTGAAGGAGGATCTCTACAAAGAGTACGGCATGCCCTATGATATCGCGGTCCTTTCCGCTTCGCAGGGCTGGTGCAATGTGCTGCACGCTCATGGAAAGCACATCATGTTCCCACTGCTTCGGAAATACCCCGTTCAGATCTTCAACTGGCATGCATGGGAATCTCTGCCAGGCATCCACGAGGCGCAGGTCATGACCGGTAAGTGCATCATGGCCGGCTTGAACGCATGGATATCACGACGGACATAAAAATGAGATCGAGCACCAGATCTATGAGACGCTTAGAGAGACGGGCGGCCGCCATGTCATTCTCTCGCCCGGCTGCGTCATCCGCTATCCGCTGGATTCAGATATGCTTTCCTTCGTCAGGAAGGCCAAGGGAGAAATAGAAACGAAACTATTGGGGTCTAATGACTGGTGACTAGTGACTGGGAGACATCTGACTCTCTCGTATTGTCATTTCGAGCGAAGCGAGAAATCTTTGTTATTCGCGGCTCATCGGACGATGTTAGAAAGAAAAACAGGAAGCCTGTTATCAAGAAGCCTTCGGGCATCGACCCATATATATTCGCGGCGAAGCCGCCACCTTCATTCCTCATTTGAGCAGAGCTTTCAAACGGAATCCAAGGAACGATCCGCCCCTTGGGCTCACTCTGCATCTGGCAATAAAACTCCCGATTTTGTCGGGAGTTTTTTTTATCTTATTTATTTCTTTTCCATCGGTGGAAAGGTGGAGATCTGTGCTGCACTGTAACGGAGCTTTGGCGAAACGATCGCGTAGATCACGTAACTCATAGCGGTGACGAAGGCACCTTCCAGAATGACGGTCCAGCCGCAGCCGTAAACCGCATATACACTGTAGATGCCGCCGATGATAGCAGCGATGTTTGCGATCTTTGCTTTTTCCATCGGCACGCCTTCCGCTTTCTGCAGATCAGAGACAGCACCCATCGCGAGGAGATAAGGGATGAGATTGATCATGACCGCGAGGTTGATCAGGATGTTGAACTGCTTCAGGAGAGTCGGGCTGATGGTAGCGAGCGTCATGCAGAGCTGGATGCCGAAGAGGCAGGCGATCGCTACATAAGGCGAACGGAATTTGTTGACCGTGGAGAGGAAGCGCGGGAAAAGGCCGATGCTGGAGGCTTCACGAGCGACTTCCGATACAGTGAACTGCCATGCGGTCAGAGAGACGAAGCAGGAGCAGACGAGCATGCAGGAAACGATGTGGCCGACAGTGTCGCCGAACATGGAGGCATACGCAAGGCCAAAGGGCGCACCGGAGACCATGAGCTGCTGGTAAGGTACGAGTCCACCGATGATAGCCGTCGAGGTGGTGTAGCAGGCACCGGCGAGAAGTGTCCCGGCGAGGACTGCGATCGGTACGTTCTTTTCCGGATTTTCTACCGTATCAGAATTGGCGCAGGCAGTTTCAAGACCCAGGAAAGCCAGATGATGACAGCAATGGAGTCTTTCATCGCCGCATAGAACGGCATATCGGACGGATTCCAGGCTTCTCTGTAGATGTTTGCATCGAAGAAGAAACCGCCGGCAAAGAGGAGGCCGATGACCGGAATCACGACGCAGATGACACCGAGAGAGGTGAATTTACCAAATTTCTTCGGGCCGACCAGACTGATGGTCGCTGCAAGAAAGAGAGTAGCAATGGTAGTGAGGCAGACTTCGACCGGCGAAAGGTCAAAGCCGAAGACATATGAGCCGTAGCTGACAACGCCGCTTGCGATAGCAACATTCGCAATGATGAGGGAAATCGTATAGCAGAAGTTAGAGACAAAATTTCCCGATCGGCCAAAGCGATACTCTGCATAGCCGCCCATGCCGCCGACCTTCTTTGTGAACATGCCGCACTTGGCAAACGCATACGCGAGGATGGTCGCGCCGATCGAGGCGAGGATCCAGGCGAAAATAGAAACTGTCCCGACTTCAGCCAGTGTCGCTGGCAGAAGAATAATACCGGAACCCATCATGTTGATGGCTGTGACTGTTGTGAGCTGTACCACTCCCATTTTTTGCTCTTAGACAAGGTTTGTTCCCTTCTTTCTTAATCCAACTCATGACGATGTATGATGGGGGAAAAAATGTTGTCCCGGACATCTCCGATGATGCAGTCTGAAATCATCAAGGCATGCACGAGCCCCATTTGCTTTCGATAACGGTGAAAGAAACAGGCATAAAGAAAACCTACCGGACACAGAGTGACCGATTCGCAGCTCAACTGCCGAAACAGGGCGCGTGAATTTTTATTTATTGCAATATACCATAATCGAACCCGTATGACAAGACTTTTTTTGAAAAAATTTGATATTTTTTTTCAGAGCAACTCCTATGAACTTTTGAGGACTTCAAAGGAAAAAAGAGAAAAACAGAAGAAAATGGCAGCTATCACGGATTGGCATGGATTGGAATGATAAATCAGAATGTATCATGATTTTCCTACCAAAATTTCATAAAACCTCAAACTGCCCTTTTTATCGCCCTTCTGGGGTTTTCAACCAAAATAGACTTGTGAATATTATGCATATTCATGTTGGAAATATGCAATTCTATACGCTTGCATCTAAGAATCTCTTTCTGCAGTTTATCCTCTGAGCGCCTGAAATGGGGTGAAATTGCCCCACAATGCCTCACAGTGACAAAAATGATAAGCTATATGAGAATGAAAGTCTTGTAAGTGAGAATAAATATATTTTATTACCTATGGTAAAGAAGAAATCTATAATGCGAAAGGCACGGGCTTTCTTCTTTCTCGCCGCACCTTCCCAGGGACTCTTTTGCATGGATAGGACCCGCTTTGCACGTTTTGCAATGAACCCGCTGCGTGGGGCTTGGCCACCAGTCCCCGCTTTCCTTGACACTCCGTTTATATTTGCTATATACTATTAAATATGACTTTCTATGGGATCCCCCATATAAGGAATAAAATTATTCAGAAAAGAGGCAAATTGTCATGGCAGAAATGCAGCGTACCCTGGTCACCAAAGAAGGCCTTGAAAATATGCAGAAGGAGCTCGACGAACTCCGCAGTGTCAAACGTGCGGAAGTCGCGCAGCGTCTGAAAGAAGCCATTGCCATGGGCGACCTTTCGGAAAACTCCGAATACGATGAAGCGAAGAATGCACAGGCGTTCCTTGAAGGCCGCATCCAGCAGCTTGAACAGCAGATCCGTACAGCACAGGTCATTGAAAAGGGAACGAAGAACCGTGTAGATGTCGGTTCTACTGTCGTTATCGAAGATATGGAAGAGCATGTGCAGGAAACCGTCACCATCGTCGGCTCCACCGAGTCGAATCCTTTCGAGGGACTGATTTCCAATGAATCTCCGGTCGGCCGTGCCCTTGTCGGCGCGAAAGCGGGCGATATCGTCGAAGCGGATGCTCCGACCGCTGTACTGAAGTACAAGGTCATCGAGATCAAAGATAATTAAAATGATTTTTCATCCTGCACAATCCGCCATGATCTGGCGATGCAGGGTTCAGGATTCAAGGTACGGAGGCAGGACGGGCTTTTCAAAAGTGCCCTCTCTCGGTGCACGGGACTCTGGACCCTTTTTGTGCTATTTATAAAATGAGGGTAAAAATGACAGAGAAAATGAATCAGAATAACGGGCCAAAGCTGAATGACCAGATGTTGATCCGTCGTGAAAAGCTGGAGAAGATCCGTGCGCTCGGCGTAGAACCATATGGTCAGAAGTTTGACTACGATCACCATGCATCTGACATCAGACAGCAGGCTGAGGAGCTCGAAAAGAATGAAACTCATGTCCGCCTCGCTGGCCGTATCATGATCCGCCGCGGACAGGGCAAGACCGCATTCTGTGTCCTGCGTGACCAGAGCGGCGATATCCAGCTCTATTTCAGAAAAGATGAGCTGCCGGAAAATGAATGGGCTCTCTTTAAACTCGTCGATCTCGGTGATATCCTTGGTGTCGAAGGTGTCGTTTTCAAGACCCACACCGGTGAGCTCACTGTTCGCGTCCTGCATTTCACGATGCTGTCCAAGTCGCTGCGTCCACTGCCGGAAAAATGGCATGGTCTCACCGACAAGGAACAGCGCTATCGCCAGAGATACCTTGACCTCATGGTCAATCCGGAAGTCAAAGATACTTTTATCAAGCGTGCGGCTATGATGCGCGCCATTCGACAGTGGTATACGGACCACGGCTTCCTCGAAGTCGAGACCCCGGTCCTCCAGCCGCTGTATGGCGGTGCGAATGCGAAGCCATTCACCACCCATTTCAATGCTCTCGATATGACCATGTATCTGCGTATCGCGCCGGAGCTTTACCTCAAGAGACTGCTCGTCGGCGGTTATGAAAGAATTTTCGAGATCACGAGAAACTTTAGAAACGAGGGCATGGATACCCGCCACAATCCGGAATTCACCGCTATCGAAACATACCAGGCTTATGGGGATATCGAAGACGTCATCAACCAGACGGAACAGATCGTAGAAGCCTGCGCGATGGCTGCCTACGGTACGACCAAGTTCAAGTACGAGGATACAGAAATCGACGTCAAGGCTCCGTGGCCAAGACTCACCATGGCAGAGGCTGTGAAGAAATATACGCCAACCCATGAAGACTTCGATGCATGCAAAACCATCGATGATGCACGTGCTATCGCTGACCGTCTGCATGTAGAATACAGTGAATTTGATGGCTTTGGCAAGATCCTGGCAGAATGCTTCGATGCCTATGCCGAAGAACACCTGATTCAGCCGGTCCACATCACCCGTCACCCGATCGAAGTCTCCCCGCTCTCCAAGCTCGACCCGGCCGATCCACGCTATACCATCCGCTTCGAGTCCTACATCTATGGCCGCGAACTCGCAAACGGCTTCTCGGAATTGAACGACCCGATCGACCAGAGACAGCGTTTCGAGATGCAGGTCGAGGAAAGAAAGCACGGTGATGATGAAGCGCATCCGATCGATGAAGATTTCCTGACGGCTCTCGAATATGGTATGCCTCCGACCGGCGGTCTCGGTATCGGTCTTGACCGTCTCTTCATGCTGATGACGAATTCTGCAAGCATTCGCGACATCCTCCTCTTCCCGGCGATGAAACCGGAAACGGCGCTCGAGAAGAAGGTCGCTAAAGAGGCAGAAGCCGCAGCGGCTGATATGGAAGAGGCAGAAGAAGCCATTGATTTCTCCAAGGTAGAGATCGAACCTCTCTTCCAGGATTTCGTAGATTTCGATACCTTCAGCAAGTCTGACTTCCGCGCCGTCAAGGTCAAGGAATGCAGCGCTGTGCCGAAGAGCAAGAAGCTCCTCAAGTTCGTTTTGGATGATGGCACGGGCGAAGACCGTATCATTCTCTCTGGCATTCATGCTTACTATGAACCGGAAGAACTGGTCGGCAAGACACTGATCGCGATCACAAACCTTCCGCCACGGAAGATGATGGGGATCGACTCTTGCGGCATGCTTCTCTCGGCCATCCATCAGGAAGAGGGCGAAGAAAAGCTCCACCTCCTCATGGTCGATCGTCATATCCCGGCCGGTGCAAAGCTGTACTAATTAAAAATATCAGGCAGAGTAAGCTTCCGTGCGTGAAGTGCCGAGTGGACAGGGAGTTGTCACTCGGACGAAGAGACAGAATGCGATGAGTCCGTCATCGCCATCCCGTCTCGCGGTACGGAAGCTGCATCCCGCTGCTGCAGAAGGCTTCCTCCTGTAGCAAGTCGAGCAGGAGGAGGTCTTTTTTCATGCCTAAAAATAAAATTCATGAGTGGGTCGTGCTCGGTATTCTGACCGGGCTTGCCGTGCTTTTGTCCTACGTCTTTGCCATCCAGACGCCCTTTGTGCGCATCACCTTCGGATTTCTGCCCATCGCACTCGCCGGTTCTTTCTACGGACCGTGGAAAGCAGGGCTGGTGGGCGCGCTGGATAATCTCATCGGTACTGCGATCATCGGGACGAGCATTTTCTTCCCCGGCTTCACGCTGTCTGATTTTCTGACAGGCTTTCTGTTTGGATGGTTTTTCTATCATAAGGAGATCCGATTTCCCTATGTCTGTGTACCATTTCTTCTTGTCATGCTCCTGATCCATCTGGGGCTCAATACTCTCTGGCTTGTCCTCTACTATGACAAAGCGGCTTCGGCGATCTTCCTGTCCCGCGTCATCAAGAATCTCCTTTGCTTCCCCATGGAAGTGGGACTGTTTCTCGCGGTGTACAAAGCGGTAGGGAAACAGGTGATCAAGGGATTGGTGTGACTGGATATGAGCCAACAAAGCTGTTAAACGCTTTGACTCAAAGTGAGGAGTTAGGAATGAAGGGGGTGGCTTCGCAGCGAATATATATGGGCAATGCCCGAAGGCCGGAGGATAGAAGTCAGAGCTCTGATGTCTCTCAGTCGCCTAGTCTAATCCCTAATCCCTAGCTACTAATCCCTGCTTTTAAACTTCTCATTCTGATTTCGTAAGGAGAAACGTTATGGCAAACTATTCATTTATCGTTTCCTATGATGGCAGCCGCTACGAAGGCTGGCAGCGGCAGACACGCACGGAAGAGACGATCCAGGGCAAGCTGGAAAAGGCACTCAGGAAGCTGACGGGCGAAGAGGTGCAGGTCATCGGCGCAGGACGGACAGATGCCGGAGTCCATGCGCGCGGACAGTGTGCGAATGTTCAGCTTTCTGTGGCGCTGCCCGTCAGGCAGCTGGAGGATGAGCTGAACCGTCTTCTGCCGGATGACATCGGTGTGTCGCGCATGAGGATAGCGGGTGAGCGTTTTCACAGCCGTTTCTCCGCGACAGGAAAATTCTATCGTTACCGCATTCGCACCGGCAGTGAAAAGAACGTATTCACGCGGCGCTATGTGTGGCAGCTGGGAGAAGCGCTCGATATTCCCGCCATGGAAGAGGCCGCGCATCTTCTGGAGGCAGGCACGATTTCAAGTCTTTCTGTGGAAATCGGCACATGAAGAAGTCCTGTGTGCGTGATGTGAAGGAGATCTCTCTTCACGTGACGGAGGGAGAGCTGGTCATGGATTTCATCGGAGATGGCTTCCTGCAGAATATGATCCGTATCCTCGTGGGGACGCTTGTCGAAGTGGGCGAGGGGAAGAGGAGAGCCTCTCAGATGGAAGATATACTCACGGCTCGCGATCGCACCCGCGCCGGCTTCACCGCGCCTGCCTGCGGGCTTTGCTTGAAAAGGTGATGTATGAGTGATTGACGGCGTTGGGCCGTCGCACCATGGGCCGACTTTCCTTTCACTGAAAAAGGGCTCGACTTTTTAGAAACCAAAAGGGGCTGTGAAGAAATGAATCCTCATTTCTTCACAGCCCCTTTTATTGGTTTATTTCACGACAAGTACCGGGCATTTGACGTGGTGGATGACATACTGACTGACACTCCCCATGACGAAGGAGGAGACAGCGCCCTTGCCGCTGTTGCCGATGACGACCATATCGATGCCCTGCTGCTCTACGATCTCCGTAATAGCGGCACCCGGGACGCCAGTCTCTACGATCTCTTCATAGTCAAGCTCGATTGGGATCTCTTCCTTCAGCGCAGCGAGCAGTCTTTCTGCCTTGCTTTGATATTGATGAAGCCATTTTTATCCAAAGTGACACCCATGATCGGATAGGCGGCCTCGCTGACATCCGCGATGCAGGTGACGACGAGCTTAGCGCCATGAACCTTTGCGACATCGATCGCCATTTTGAAGGCGTGCTTTGAAGCATCCGAACCATCGACCGGTACGAGAATTTTTTTGATTTCCATTTCGGGGTACCTCCTTTGGATGAAAGGTAAAGCGGGATAGACCCGCCATTTGACTTGACAGGGGATCCTGATTTGCCAATGACTTGCTTTTCTTATTTTATTCTAACATGATTCTGCAAATCTGGGTATATCTTGCAAGCAAAAAATTATTTTATGGGCTATAATAGAAAAAATAAGCTTAAGGGTTCCTGGTGACTAGGGACTAGGGACTAGGGACTAGGAACTAGTATTGCGTTTCCTTAAGTCAACTTCCGAATCAAGTGAGGAGTGAAGGTACGGCGCATAAAATGAGGAAGCGCTGCGACGGTTTGAAGCTAGCGGTTTTCTCGTATCGTAAACCTAATCCCTAGCCACTAATCCCTAATCCCTGCTTTCAAACTTAGTGACTGGTGGCTGGGAACCAGGGGTGGAGCTGCTTTTATGCGGCACATCTCCATCTCTCGTTTCTGACTATTAACGACTATTAACGACGCCGGGGACCAGCCGGTCTTCAGGAAATGGATATATTACGGAGGATACGCTATGTTTTTCAATCTGTTTGGCAAGAACAAAGATGAATTCATCACGCTTATGCGGGAAAGCTCGCAGAGGCGGTGCTGGAGGATGCATTGGATGAAGATGTCCTGGAAGAGCTGATCCATTACGCGAAGGAGAAGGACCTCAGCAACAAGCAACTCGCCAGCGCACAGGCGATGGCGTGTGACAAGGTTTTTGAAGAGCTGTATCAGGAAGGATATATGACCGATGAGGACTATGAACTATACCAGTCTCTCATCGAGGCTGCTACATGATGAAAGAAAAGGAGAAATATCGCTATCAGACCATCGCGAAGCGTTGCAATGCCATCTATAAGATCCAGGAGGAGGGGCTGCTCCCGAAGATCAATCCGGACTATGCCAGCGTGAAGTATCGTGAGGGCGAAGCACTTCATTTTGCCGCATCCGCCAAGCTCATGAAGCTTTCCGGTACCAATGAGAAAGGACTGGTGATTTCCAAAGACGCGCTCTTCCGGGCGGGAAGCCTCAAGGATCCCAGCAATGGTCCTTGGAAGGAAGACAGCAATGGCGCTCTCTGGATCACTACGGAGCGTATCGGCTTCCGTGGGAAGAAGGAGGCCTTCACCTTGGAGATCGCAGATCTTGACCATGCTGAGCTGGATCACGGCCCTCTTCGCTTTTTCGAAAAGGGAAAAGAAATGCCGAAAGCCGTCCGCATCGATGACTACGAGATGGCGGGGGTCATATTGACAAATTTACTGCAGAGATAGGGCCTGGGAATCAGACGTCAGACATCTGATATCTGCGAACGGTCATCTGGCAGCAGTTACCATTTTCAAAAAGGAGATCATCATGGAATTTGATCAGGTACTTGCACTTCGTAAATCCATCCGTTCCTACACGGACGAGCCGGTCTCGAAGGAAGACCTTGCCGCGCTGGTGAAAGCGGCGCTCGCTTCTTCTGTCGGAAAGCACAATGATGCGGGCTATACCCTCTGTGTCGTGACGGACCCAGCGTTGCTTTCTGCCATCGACAAGGAAGCGGAAGAAAAGCTCGGAAAGCCCCATATGTTCTTTGAGGCGCCGGCGCTCATTTTCATCTGCGAGACGAAGGAGGCCTTTGATTACCTGAAGGAATTCGATGCCGGCATCATCGCTGAGCATATCCACCTGAAAGCCTCCGACCTCGGCCTCGGCTCTGTCGTCCTCTACGGCTTCATCCGTCATCTGGGTCACGACGCGGACTATGTGAAGGCTCTCGGTCTTCCGGAAGGCACCTATCCGCTTCTTGCTGTCGCGGTCGGTCACAGCCGCGCGGCAAAAATGGAGCGAAAAGGGGATCGCGAATTTGAGGTCATCTATCGCTAACCTTCTGCCACATATGCTAAAGACCACCCCAAAAATAAAAAAGTACTTGACACCGCTTCTAAATGGTGATAAAGTACACACAACGAAACGATGAAGGAAAGAGTAAGCAGTCTGATGACAGCAAAGCGAGTCCGGAGAGTGAGAGCGGGCATGGATAAGATGCTGAAGTGCATTTCTGAGTTTGGCAGGCTGAAGCGATAGTAGGTCTTCCCGGGAACTCCCGATACAGGGTCAGGGTTTGTTAGAACCTTTTAAGGTATACTTGGTGACAGGTATATGAAATTGGGTGGAAACACGAAGCTACGGCTCTCGTCCCTTATGGGACGAGAGCTTTTTGTTTGGCAAAGAAAGGATGAGGAAGAATGGGCAAGCTGATCGCAAGAGAACTCGATGAATTGAAATGGGGTCTGGCAGGCTGCCTGCTCTTCATCGGCATTTCGTCTCCTGCCTTTCATCAGTTTTATAAGAAGTCATGATGGCAGTCAGGAGTCAGAGGATCAGCCGTAATCAAGTCTTTCGTATATCATGTGAAAAAATAGTGATCGCTGGGGGCGTCTTTTCCGGGACCTATTTTTCCACTATCATTCCCTATAATAATGTAATAAAATAAGGAGGGGCAGGAATGCCCCTCTTGTTTTTTCGGAGGTACATATGGAACATACAGAATACATCGCCCACTTGCAGGGCATCGTCCAGATCCCGACCGTTTCCTCGGTCAATGATGCGAACACGGACTGGAGCGAGTTTGACAGGCTGCACCGGTTTCTGCAGGAAGCCTATCCTTTGATTTTTGAAAAGCTCGAAGTCACGACGATCGGGAAGGCAAGCCTGCTTTTCCACTGGAAGTCATCACATGCGGAAAAGCAGCCGATCATCTTCATGGCGCATCAGGATGTAGTGCCTGCGCCGCATGAAGAGCAGTGGAGCCATCCACCCTTTGCCGGCGAGATCGCTGATGGATGTCTTTATGGACGCGGCACAGAGGACTGCAAGTCGGTCCTGACATCGGAAATGGATGCGGTCACAGAGCTTCTGGAAGAAGGCTTTGATCCTGATTTCGATATCTATCTGTCTTTTGGCCACGATGAAGAGGTGCAGTGCACGGATGACAAGAAGGCTCTGTGCTTGCGGCGAAGTATCTCGAAGACCACGGTGTCAAGGCGTACTGTATTTTTGATGAAGGCGGGCATGTGGAAGCTGTCGGATATCATGGAAATGAACGTCCCGTAGCGCTGGTGGGGCTGGCAGAAAAAGCACCGAATGAATATGTCCTCTATAAGGAGGGGGCAGGCGGTCATGCCAGCAAACCGGGGAAAGGGACCGTGCTGGGGGATGTCGCTCGCGCGATAGCCGCTGTGGAAGCTCACCCGATGCCCTATCGCCTGACCCCGCTGGTGAAAGCGCACCTGCAAGCGCTGGCGGAATCTGTCGCAGATAAGAAAGTCGCAAAGATCTACGCGCATCCCAAGAAGCACTGGGATGATATCGTGAAGCTGGCGAAGCACGACCGGGAGCTGGATGCGAAGCTCCACACGACCTTCGCTGTGACCATGGCAGAAGCGAGCGCGCAGGCGAATGTTCTGCCTCTCATGCGGAAGCCACGATGAGCGTGCGCATCCTGCGAGGGGATACGTGGAATCGGTCAAGCACTATCTGGAGTCCATCATGCCCTGTGATGTACAGGTGAAAGCGACTTTCGCGGAGGATCCGAAGCGGCCGGCAGTGTCGAAAGTGAAGCATACCACCTGATGAGCGAGACCATCTATGATATCTTCGGCAAGGAAACCCTCATCGTGCCAAATCTCATGCTGGGGGCGTCTGACTCTCGAAATTACGCGAAGGTATCGGATAATGTCTTCCGTTTCAGCGGCCGCCTAAAGACGGAGCAGTGGGGCGAAGCGCATCAGTCGATGAACGCATGCCGACCGAGCATCTCGGAGTGCCGGTTCAGTTCTTCAAGGCATTTTTGAAAAAGTATAGTGAGAAGTGACTGGTAGCTAGGGATTAGGAAATCTGGAAAGTTGTGCGAATGGTATCCTCGTGTCGTCATTTCGAGCGAAGTCGAGAAATCTTCTTTGCAGACTGATAAACGATGGATGTGTGAAAGCAGGGATGAGTAGCTAGTAGCTAGGGATTAGGGATTAGGAGTGACTAGTGACTAGTGACAGGGAGATGTCAGCCTCCCGTATCGTCATTTCGAGCGCAAGCGAGAAATCTTTGTCATTCGCGGTCACACAGTCGATGTCTGGAAACCGCAAACGGGAAGCCTGCGATCAAGAATTCTACGGGCATCGCCCTATTTATACTCTGCGGCGCTTCTGTATTTTTATACGCCGCACCACCATTTCTCATTTCTCATTCAAGCGAGGCTTTTAAACGCAGTCAAGGGATGGCACGCCCCATGGGCTAATCCTATCCATATTTCCAAACAACTATCAACCAACAATTATTCGGAGAATCAACATGTACAAGAAACCAAGTATCGGCGGCGTCCGGCTGGACGGCTGGGCGCTGCTCGCCCCGATGGCGGGCGTGAGCGATCTGGCGTATCGCGTCATTGCCCATCGTATGGGAGCTGCACTGACGACGGCGGAAATGGTCAGTGCCAAGGGCCTGTATTATAAAAATGAAAAGACCGAGGATATGCTGAAGATCGATCCCGGCGAGCACCCGGTCGCACTGCAGCTCTTCGGAAGCGATCCGGAGATCATGGCGCTCGGTGCGAAGGAAATGGAAAAGGCAGGGCCGGACATCATTGATATCAATATGGGCTGTCCCATGCAGAAGGTGGTCAAGAATGGCGATGGTTCTGCACTGATGAAGAATATCCCTCTGGCCCAGTCTATCGTGAAGGCGATGACAGAGGCCGTCCATGTGCCGGTCACCGTGAAAATGCGTCTCGGGTGGTCGCGGGACACGGAGAACTGCATAGAGCTTGCACGCGCAGTCGAAGAGGCTGGCGCTCAAGCGATCACCGTGCATGGCAGGACGCGGGAGGACTTCTATCAGGGAGAGGCTGACTGGGCGATGATCGCGAAGGTGGTGTCTGCCGTACACATTCCCGTCATCGGCAACGGTGACGTGGTAGATGGGCCGTCAGCGAAGCGCCTTATGGATGAGACAGGCTGCGCCGCGGTCGCGATCGGTCGCGCGGCGTGGGGAAATCCGTGGATCTTCAAAGCCGTCGATACGTATCTGGAGACGGGAGAGATCATGGATCCGCCCTCCTGGGAAATGCGCCTTGCTATGTCGCGGGAGCATCTCCACGGTCTTGTCCTTGAGAAAGGAGAGTATGCGGCGGTCCGCGAGATGCGCGCGCATGCGAGCCGCTATTTCAATGGTCTGCCACAGGCGACGGCGCTTCGCCGTGAGATCATGAAGGCATTGACGGAAAAGGAATACAATGACACGCTCGATCGGTATGAAGAGGAGAAGGGGCTCCGAGTGACTAGTGACTAGTGGCTGGTTACTGGTAGCTAGGGATTAGGAGCCGATAGTGACTTGTGACTTGAATACTGCATTCGGGCATCGCCTCATATATTCGCGGCGAAGCCGCCACCTTCAGTCCTGATTTCCATTCCTTATTTCTCATTAGAGCAGAGCTTCATTCACCATCGAAGGAGAGTATGCCCTACGAGTCAACCATGTGAGTAAGAATAATGCTGGATGAGAGTTTCTGAAATTCACTTTACTCTCCCATTATATTTTGCGATTTCTGTACGCAAGAGGTCGCAGAAGCGCTCGATATCATTGACAAGAGAAAATAGAAATATTAGAATGATTAAGGATATTTCATGGTTGAGAGGGGCATGGATAGCTGGCTTGTGCAGTAGAAGGGCGCAGGCTTTTTCTATCATGCAGGAGGGAGCAAAGATGTCGTACAGCAGCTGGCTTTGCGGAAACAAGTGCCACATGGCAGGCATGCGTGCGCCCTTGTGTCTTTGCCATGCCATCCTTATAAGAGTATCTCATAGAAAACTCCTTTGTAGAGAGGCTGTGCGACTGATGCGCAGCTGATTTGCAGAGGAGTATTTTTGTTTTATGGCGCATGCATAAGAGGGAGGAAATCATTATGCATGTAGGGATTGTTATGGGGAGTGATTCCGATCTGCCGGTCATGAAGAAGGCATTTTCCATTCTTGACGACTTCGGGGTCACTTATGACGTGACGATCGCATCGGCTCACCGCACGCCGAAAAAGCTCGCAGACTTTGTAGCCGCAGAAGAAGAAAAGGGCGTCGGCGCTTTCATCGCAGGCGCTGGTATGGCAGCTGCTCTGCCGGGTGTCGTAGCCAGCCTGACACTGAAGCCGGTCATCGGCGTACCGCTTTCCGGCGCAAAGCTCGACGGTATGGATGCGCTTTTCTCTATCGTGCAGATGCCTTCCGGGATACCGGTCGCTACAGTGGCGATCGATGGCACCAAGAATGCAGCCTTCCTCGCTGTAGAGATCGGTGCGGTATCGGATCCGGATCTTTTCCAGAAATACAAAGCCTATCGTGAAAAGGCAGCCAAAGAAATTTTTGAAAAAGACGCAAAACTGCAGAAGGAATTAGGAAGATAAGGAGTCAGGGTTAGCCCGAGGGGCGGGGCGTCCTTTGAAGGCGGATGAAAGCCTTGCTTGAATGAGAAATTAGAAATGAGAAATGCGAAATGGCGGTGCGGCGCATAAAAAGATAGAAGCGCCGCGAATATATATGGGGCGATGCCTGCTTGAGACATTAGACGTTAGACGTCAGATGTCTTTCAGACTTACGATCTTTTAGTCTCTAGTCCCCGGTTCCTAATCCCTAATCCCTAATCCCTAGTGACTAGTCTTACTATGATTGAATAAACGATACGAAGTTCAAAAGGAGAATACCAATGAAAGAATACAAACCATTCAAATCCGGCAAAGTTCGTGAACTGTATGATCTGGCGACAGCCTCGTCATGGTCTGCACCGACCGCATTTCTGCTTTTGACAACATCTTGAAATGCCCGATCCCGGAAAAAGGCTGTGTGCTGAACCGCATGTCCAAGTTCTGGTTCGATCTCACGAAAGACATCGTGCCGAACCATATGATCTCCATCGACACCAAAGATATGCCGGAATTCTTCCAGACTGCGGAATTTGAAGGCCGCTCCATGAAGACACAGAAGCTCGACATGATCCCGGTCGAATGCATTGTCCGCGGCTACATCACCGGCTCGGGCTGGGAAGGCTATCAGAAGGACGGCAAAGTCTGCGGCATCCAGCTGCCGGAAGGACTGAAGGAATGCCAGAAGCTCCCGCAGCCGATCTTCACCCCATCCACCAAAGCACCGGCGGGTGAACATGACCAGAACATTTCCATGGAAGAAGGCGAAGAATGGGTCAACCGTTTCTTCCCAGGCAAAGGCAAGGAATACATGGAAAAGCTGTCTGAACTGACCTTGGCTCTTTACAACAAGTGCGCGGACTATGCACTGGAAAGAGGCATCATCATTGCGGACACGAAATTTGAATTCGGTCTCGATGAAAATGGAAACATCGTCCTCGGCGATGAAATGCTGACACCGGATAACTCCCGCTTCTGGCCGGCAAAGGCTATGAAGCAGGTCATGGACAGCCTTCCTATGATAAGCAGTTTGTAAGAGACTATCTGAAGGCTCATCCGGGAGATACCGTACCGCAGGAGATCATCGATAAGACCATCGGCATCTATAAAGAAGCCTATGAACTTCTGACTGGCGAAAAATTTTAAGATTGGGGACTAGAAGCTGGTGACCAGTCACCATTTATATGTATAGGAGAATTCCCGAATGTACAAAAGTACAGAAATTTATGATGACAAACCCCATGAAGAGTGCGGCGTCTTCGGCATTTTCGACCATAATCTGTCGGCGGTGCATGAAGTGTACTATGGTATCTTTGCCCTGCAACACCGCGGGCAGGAAGTGCCGGTATTACCGTCACTGACGGCAAGGAAATGGAGACCTTCCGCGGCATGGGACTGGTAACGGAAGTATTCCGCAACCTGCCGGAAAAGGATGGTCACATCGGCATCGGCCATGTGCGCTATTCCACGACCGGCTCTTCCATCCCGGCGAATGTCCAGCCGCTGCAGGCAGACAGCATCGATGGCCCCATGGCGCTCGCGCATAACGGCAATCTGGTGAATACACTGAATCTTCGCCGTCGCCTCCTTTTGAAAGGTTCTACCTTCTCGACTTCGATGGATACGGAAGTCATCATTAAACTGCTGGCAAGAAGCCGCCGTCCGACCGAAGAAGAAAAATTCAAAGACTGATGGATGAGATCCACGGCGCATATGCGATCGTCGCCTGCACGAATAAGGCACTCTATGGCTGCCGCGATCCCTTCGGCTATCGCCCGCTCGTCCTCGGCAAGACCGAAACGGGCTGGGTCCTGGCTTCGGAGACGCCGGCGCTGGATGCCATCGATGCCAAATTCGTCCGTGACATCCTTCCGGGTGAAATCGTTTCCATTGATGACAATGGCGTCCGTTCCACCATGTACTGTCCGGTCGATGCTCATAAGCATGGCATTTGCTCTTTTGAATACATCTATTTTGCCCGTCCGGACTCCATCATGAATGGACAGGACATTTATCAGGCTCGCCTCAATATGGGCAGGAAGCTCTGGGAAGAATGCCGTTTCGACGGAGACGTCGTCATGAGCGTCCCGGACTCCGGCAATGTCGCTGCTCTTGGCTATGCCGCTGCTTCCGGCATCCCCTTTGTAGAAGGGCTGCTCAAGAATAAGTACATGGGTCGTACCTTCATCCAGCCGGGGCAGAAAAAGCGTGAACGCGCTGTCCGTATGAAGCTGAACCCGATCCGCATGAATGTTGAAGGGAAACGCATCGTATTGATTGATGACTCCATCGTCCGCGGCACGACGAGCGGCATCATCATTAACCTTCTGAGGAACGCAGGCGCCAAGGAGATCAAGCTCTGTATCAGCTCGCCGCCAGTCAAGTATCCCTGCTTCTTCGGCATCGATACCGCGGAAAGAAAGCAGCTTATCGCAGCGAAGTATTCGACCGAAGAGATCTGCTCCATGATCGGCGCAGATGCCCTGCACTACCTTTCCCTGGAAGGGCTTGCAGAGTCGATCTCCTGCATCAAGAAGGAAGATATGTGCTTTGCCTGCTTCGATGGCATCTATCCGGAACACGTTCCGCACAACGGCCTCGGAAGCATGGATGATGAGGAATAGCTGATAAATTAGTGGCTAGGGATTAGGGATTAGGGATTAGGGATTAGGTTTCCTGCTTGTGGCGCAGGACAAGGTGCCACGAAGCGGCCAGCATGCTAAGCGCATGTATCGCTTTTCTCGTATCGTCATTCCGAGCGAAGCCCTCGAATCTTTGTGCTACTGGCAAAATGGAGAGATGAGCAGGCATTTCAATCGATGCCTCGGTATTGCATGCCAGCTGCGGGCATTTCCTCATATAATAATGCGGCGCTTTGATTTATGCGCCGCACCATTTCCATTGAACCCTCAGAACCTATAGAACCTGCTGAACCCATTTCTAGCATCTTTATTTATACATTTATACACGGAGGAACTATGGCTGAAAAGAAGAAAGGCCTGACCTATGCAGAAGCCGGCGTCGATATCGACGCAGGAGAAAGAGAAGTAGAGCTGATCAAGAAATCCGTACAGGCGACCTATACCCGCGGCGTCATGGGGGATCTTGGCGGATTCGGCGGACTCTTCCGCCTGAAAGAAGAGCTCTCCGATGATCCGATCCTTGTCTCCGGCACGGACGGTGTCGGCACGAAGCTGCGCCTTGCCATTGAGATGGGCATCCATGATACCATCGGGCAGGACTGTGTCGCTATGAGTGTCAATGATGTCCTGGTACAGGGCGCACGTCCGCTCTTTTTCCTCGACTACATTGCGACCGGCAAACTGGAACCAGAACTGATGGCAGAGATCGTAAAGGGCGTCGCAAATGCCTGCATCGAGTCCGGCTGCGCGCTGCTTGGCGGTGAGACCGCAGAAATGGCTGGCTTCTAGCTAAGGGTGACTATGATGTCGCAGGCTTTGCTGTCGGCATCGTGGATCGCAAAGACATCATCACCGGCGAAGACATCCGGGAAGGAGACGTCATCCTCGGCCTGCCATCCACGGGCGTTCATTCGAATGGCTACTCTCTGGTGCGCCGCATCATCGAAGACAATGGCCTCTCGCTCAAAGAAACGTATGAAGGCTTCGACAAGCCGCTTGGCGAAGTCCTCCTTACCCCGACCCGTCTCTATCCAAGACCTGTGCTTCCGGTGCTGAAAGGCGCGAAAGTCAATGGTATGGTACACATCACGGGCGGCGGATTCTATGACAATATCCCGCGCGTACTTCCGAAAGGCACCCGCGCAGTCCTCGATGCGGACAAATGGCCGATGCTTCCGATCTTCCCGTTCCTGCAGCGTGAAGGCGGCGTCGAAGCACATGAAATGTACCGCACCTACAACTGCGGCCTTGGCATGCTCCTCATCATGAGCCGTGAAGAAGCCGAAAAGGCGAAGGAAATTCTTGCAGCCATCGAAGAACCGGTCTACGAAGTCGGCGAGATCACGAAAGGCGAGCAGGATGTCATTGTGACAGGTGGTCTTTTCCATGAGTAAGAAAATTTTGATTTTCGCTTCCGGTCGGGGATCGAATGCCGAAGCCATCCATGAAGCGACGGTCAATGGTACCATTGACGGCACTGTGATCGGCGTGATCTGCGACCATGCCGATGCCCAGGTCCTTGAACGCGCCAAGCGCTGGAATGTACCTGCGACGGTTCTTGAACGCAAAGACTTCGCGACCAAGGCGGACTTCAATGCAGCCATTCTGTCTGCTGCCAAGTACTATGCGCCAGACCTCATCTGCCTTGCGGGATATATGCGTATCTGCGGGGAAGAACTTGTGAATGCATTCCCGAACCGCATCATCAATATCCATCCGGCGCTTCTCCCGAGCTTCCGTGGACTTCATGCCCAGCGTCAGGCGATCGAAGCGGGCGTAAAAGTCGCAGGCTGCACCGTCCACTTCGTTGGCACTGGTCTTGACGACGGCCCGATCATCACGCAGGTCGCTGTACCTGTCTACGACGATGACACCGAAGACACACTTGCAGACCGCATCCTTGAGCAGGAGCACCCCGCCTACGTTCGCACCGTAGCAGCTTACTGCCGTGATGAACTCCATGTAGAAGGACATCATGTGACGGGGATGCATAGAAAATAGTCGGTAGCTAGGGACTGGTGACTAGGGATTAGAAATCCCACAGTTGCGTAGACCCTTGGAGAAGGGACGCGCCAAAGGCGTAGGATAGAGTGCCTCGAAGAGGCACAATTCTACGTTGCGGTCAGTATGCCAATCGCACGTATCGTTCTTCCTGTATCGTCATTCTGACTGAAGTGGAGGAATCTTTGTGCTACCGCTAAGATGGCCTCGTGAGCAGGCAGTGAAACCGATGTCTCGGTATTGCATGCCAGTTGCGGGAATCGCCCCTTATAAAACTCTGCGGCGCTTTATGATTTGATGCGCCGCACCACAACCCTGAACCTGCCAACCTGAACCCCGAACCCTGAATATATCCAAAAGGAGGAATATCAATGGCAATTAAAAGAGCACTGATCAGCGTATCGGATAAGACCGGTGTTGTAGAATTTGCAAAAGGCTTCATGAACTGGGCGTGGAGATCATTTCCACCGGCGGCACGATGAAAGCCATCGCGGATGCCGGCATTCCGGTCAAGTCCGTTTCTGAAGTGACCGGTTTCCCGGAAATGATGGACGGACGCGTGAAGACACTGCATCCTATGATCCATGGCGGCATCCTTGCCATCCGTGATAACCCGGATCATGTGAAAGCTATGAAGGAGCATGGGATCACCGGCATCGATCTTGTCGCTGTCAACCTGTATCCCTTCCGCGAAACCATCGCCAAGCCGGATGTCACCCGCGCTGAAGCGATCGAGAATATCGATATCGGCGGCCCATCCATGGTTCGCGCGGCAGCAAAGAATTACAAATACGTCACCATCGTTGTCGATCCGTCCCAGTACAGCGACATTCTGGAACGCATCAAATCAGATACGCTCACCGAAGAATTCCGTCTGGATCTCTCTAGAAAAGCCTTCCTGCATACCGGACTCTATGACTGCGCGATCGCTGACTATATGACGAAGGAAGTCAATGGCAGCAAAGATACCCTGCCGGACATCTACAGCAAAGCGTATGTGAAAGTACAGGATCTGCGTTACGGTGAAAACCCGCACCAGAAAGCCGCTTTCTACAAAGATCCGGAAGTGAAGGGCGGCATCGCGGATGCGAAACAGCTTCACGGCAAAGAACTCTCTTACAACAACATCGTCGATATGGAAGCGGCCTGGGATCTGGCCAGCGAATGGAAAGACCAGCCGGCCTGTGCCATCATCAAGCACACAAACCCATGCGGTTGCGCACTTGGTGAGAATGCACTCGATGCATTCAAGAAAGCCTTCGCGGCTGACAGCAAGTCTGCTTTCGGCGGTATCGTCGCGATGAATCGCGAATGCGACAAGGCAACGGCAGAAGAAATGAAACCGATTTTCTTCGAAGTCGTCATGGCGCCGAAATTCTCCAAGGAAGCCTTAGAAGTGCTGGAAACGAAGAAGAATATCCGCCTGATCGAAGTACCGTCCCTTACGCATGAAGAGCTGCAGCTGCACAAGGTATCCGGCGGCCTCCTGATCCAGACACCGGACAACAGCACAGAGACCCGCGCGGACTGCAAAGTCGTCACTGACAGAGCGCCGACGGAAGAAGAATGGAAAGCATTGGAATTTGCCTGGGTCATCGTCAAGCACGTGAAGTCGAATGCGATCGTCCTCACAAATCAGGACACCACACTGGCGTCGGTGCCGGCCAGATGAACCGCGTCGGCTCTGCTGACATCGCGATTGCAGAAGCAGGCGAAAAAGCGAAGGGCTCCGTCATGAGCTCCGATGCATTCTTCCCCTTTGGCGACACTATTGAAGCCGCAGGAAAGGCAGGCATCACGGCTGTCATCCAGCCGGGCGGATCCATCAGAGATCAGGAGTCCATTGACATGGCAAATAAATATGGCATTGCGATGGTATTCACCGGACATCGTCATTTCCGCCATAGCTGAGAGAGGAAGATCGTATGAAAGTTTTAGTGATTGGGAGCGGCGGCAGAGAACACGCGCTGCTCTGGAAATTATCGCAGAGTCCGTCGGTGACTGACGTCTATGTCGTCCCGGGCAATGATGGAATGAGCGATGTCGCATCACTCATTCCTATCAAAGGAAATGAGGATATCATCGACTTCGCCCGCCTCATGCAGGTCGACCTCACCGTCGCCGGTCCGGAGACCGTCCTGACGGAGGGCCTTGCGGATGAATTTGAAAAGAGAGGCATGGCCTTCTTTGGTCCGTCCAAGGCAGCGGCCCGCATCGAAGGCTCCAAAGGATTCGCCAAAGCTCTCATGAAGAAATATGGCATTCCGACAGCCGCGTATGAGACATTCGATGATGAAGAAAAAGCCATCGCTTACCTCAAAGCCAATGATACCTATCCGATCGTCATCAAGGCTGACGGTCTGGCCTCCGGCAAGGGCGTCATCATCGCGCAGAGCGAAGAAGAAGCCATCGACACCGTGAAGGATATGCTCGAAGGGCATACCTTCAGCGACGCCGCAGATCGGTCGTCATCGAAGAATTCATGGAAGGCGAAGAAGCCAGCATGCTCTGCTTCTGCGACGGGACGAACGTCGTCCCATGATTTCCTCGCAGGACCACAAGCGTATCTTTGACTTCGATAAAGGACCGAATACAGGCGGCATGGGTGCCTATGCTCCTGCACCGGTCATGACCAAAGAGATGTGCGAAGAAGTCAATGTCCGCATCCTCCGTCCGATCGTAGCGGCCATGAAGAAGGAAGGCTACCCCTTCAAAGGCTGCCTCTATGCCGGTCTCATGATTACCAGCGAAGGGCCGAAGGTGGTAGAATTCAACTGCCGCTTCGGGGATCCGGAAACAGAAGCTGTCCTCCCGCTCTTTGACGGTGATCTCGCTCGCGTCATGCTCGACTGCGTCCATGGTACGCTCTCCGACGAAGCTGTCGTCTGGAAGAAAGCCTGCGCCGTCGATGTCGTGCTCGCATCCGAAGGATACCCGGCTTCTCATTCCTCCGGCGAAGTCATCTCCGGCATTGAAGACGCAAAAAAGGCAGGCTGCCTTGTGTTCCATGCAGGTACCGTCAAGAAGAACGGCCAGTACGTCGTCAATGGCGGCCGCGTGCTGAACGTCGTTGCTCTTGCGGATACCCTCGCCGAAGCGAAGGCGAAAGCCTATGAAGGCGTCAGCCGTATCTCCTGGCGCGGTATGCAGTATCGTCATGATATCGCAGACAAAGGCTTCTGCATCTGGAGACGAAGAAATAAATAAAAGCTCGCGTGGATATGATCCATGCGAGCTTTTTATTGGGCTGGGGCTGCATGGAGGGCGTATGGATGTCAGAAAAGAGGTCTCACCTGTGCAAAGGCTTTACCGGGGGATCCTTGGGAGAAGTCCTGACTTTCCGCCAAGCGACCTTTCACATACGACGTTTCCTTCAGCCACAAGTCACGGAATGCTCCTGATCCCTGGCGGCTGATCATCAGTCACCGCTTGCTGGATACGCCGGATCCCCTGCCACACATTCACTGCATTTCCCCATTGACACAGGGCTACCATTAGCTTAAAATTAAGACATACTCGAAGCTCTCTATTGGGGAGTGTTGTTAGGAGGACAAATTATGAAAATGAACAAAACAGTAGCAGCTGTCGCTGCTGGTATGATCGCATTTGGCGCTTTCTTTTCCACTTCCGCTGCCGGCATCGGCTATGTAGACACCAATGCAGCTCTGCAGTCCCATCCGAAGATGCAGAAAGCACAGCTCGACATGAGACAGGCTGTCCAGAAAGCACAGGAAAACTTTGAAAAGCGCAGTCAGGGCAAGTCTGATCAGGAAAAACAGCAGATCATGACCGAGATCCAGAAAGAAATGAACCAGAAAGAAAGCTCCACCATGCAGCCGATCTTCAATGATGTCAGAAAAGCCATCCAGCAGGTTCGTCAGGAAAAAGGCCTCGACATCGTTTTGGAACAGGGTGCAGTCGTTGACGGCGGTGTAGATATCACCAAAGATGTCACAGCTAAACTCGCAAAATAACTGAAATAGAAAACTGCGGATCGGAGGAGCTTCTTTTCGATTCGCAGTTTTTTTGTAGAAATAAAAAACTGGCGGTCCGGGATCAGAGAACAGGTCATCCTCTCAAAGAAAGCGCTTTTTCTCTCTTCTTCACCGGTAGGACCGCTGCACCGGCTGCACATTTTTACCTCAAAAGGAGAACCATACACTATGGATAAACTCATGACACTCTGCGAAGCCATGATCCATTATGATCGTGGCGATGCGAAACGGATTCACCACTTTCTGAAAGTCCATGCCTTTGCCAAGCAGATCGGTTTGAAGAAGGATTGGATGCAGAGACCCAGTTCATTCTTGAAGCTGCG
>ENA-OQEN01000188-OQEN01000188.1-human-gut-metagenome-genome-assembly--contig:-NODE-188-length-27316-cov-3.060355_pt1 | contig 27316 bp, 30 predicted proteins | sample MGYA00242791_ERZ504627 | MGnify/ENA primary metagenome ERZ504627 (study PRJEB26092, sample SAMD00036316) | human gut metagenome | host: Homo sapiens | study: EMG produced TPA metagenomics assembly of... | reverse complement strand
AAGAAAGAATACAAAAAGGACTCAAAGAAGCTATTCGTATCTCTTCAGTATTTTGTATAGTCATTTCTATTCTAGTTTATATATTTGCTAGACCTTTAATGATGATCCTTGTAGATGCCAAAGAAACAAGCATCATCCTAGAAGGTGTACGCTACTTAAGAATAGAAGGTGCATTCTATATCGGTATAGGTTGTTTATTCTTGTTATATGGTTTATATCGTGCTTTAGGAAGACCAGGTATGAGTGTTGTTCTTACAGTATTCTCACTTGGTACAAGAGTCGTTTTAGCTTATATTTTATCTTCTATACCAGCACTAGGAGTCATTGGTATATGGTGGTCAGTCCCAATAGGCTGGGCACTTGCGGATTTAGTAGGATTAGTATATTACAAAATGAATAAACATAATCTGTTAAGTTCTGAGGGAGGATTATAATGAAATATGTTGGTATTAAGTGATACATCTAAAGGTTAATAGGAGCTCCTCCTGTTTTATATATTGACAGAGATTAACCCTGTTTGATTAAATGGTGGTAGGGAGGATGAATCATGATTATTAGAGAAGCAAGAATAGAAGATATAGAAAGAATATTAGAAATATATGATATTGCGAAAGCATTTATGAGACAAACAGGGAACCCACATCAGTGGAACAGCCGTTATCCTGATCAAATAACATTAGAAGAAGACATTCATAAACATCAACTCTTTGTAATGGAAGAAGATTCTATTATACATAGTGTCTTTGCGTTTATTATAGGAGAAGATCCTACATATAAGGAAATAGAAGGTGCATGGCTTGATCACAGTACTTATGGTACGATTCATCGCATTGCGAGTGATGGTATTATGCATCAAGTTTTTAAGAAAGCAGTGGATTTCTGTAGTGAAAAATGTACACATCTAAGAGCTGATACACATGAAGATAATAAGATTATGCAGAAGGTTGTATTAAAAAATGGTTTTCAAGAAACAGGAATTATCTATGTAGAAGATGGCACACCTAGAATAGCTTATGAGAAGGTGAAATAATGATCTGTCCTAAATGTGGATGTAGAGTAGAACCGGGAATGAAGAAATGTCCTGTATGTGATAGTACTCTAGACAATGAATATACAAGATATGAAAAGAAGATGAAAAGAAAAAGAATACAGAAAAAAGCAATAGGTTCTGTATTTCTTATATCTGATATTATTCGTACTCTTATTGGTGTAGGTATAGCTCTATTTGGCTGTGTAGGTATCATGGAAGGTGATTATCTATTTGCAGCTAGTATAATTCTATTTGGATTATCGTTAATTCCTTATTGGTATAAGAAAGCATCTAATAGATTCATTGCGATTATTCTACCTGTATTGTTTGTACTTATGGGTTTTGTAGTATTATTGTTTACAGTATAGAAAGTATATTCTTTTATCTTTTTGTCTTGTAATACATGTTGATAATGCTTACTATAGACTAAAGAGGTGATAGATATGACATATACAGAACCAACCGCAATTGGTGGTAGGACACAAGAAGAACTAGACAAAGAATTAAGAAAAGGTATTGAATCTATCAAAGAAGGTAAAACATTTACTGCAGATGAAGTAGATGAAGAACTTGCAAGAGAGTTTGGAATCTAACGTGAGAGAAACAGCGGATTGCTGTTTCTTTTTTTAGACTAGAAAACTGTAATCATATGCAAAAATCTATTCTATAACTAACAAAAGAGGATACCCACTACAGTGAATATCCTCTCAATTATGCTATAAGTTCTTTTTTATCACTTCAGCTGCTACATTCACAGCCTTCTCTGCTACCTGTTCAGCTATTTTTGGTGCCTCTTTCTTTAATACTTTTATTGCTGGTACTGCTACAAAACCTGCAACCTCAGCTCCTTTTTTCGCCACATGTATTGCTTTTTCTTTTCTATCCTCTTGTTTTGTACGGCATTCATTACAATAACTATGTTCAGATTCTGCTTCATCCAATGGTTTAAAACAGCCATGTGACTTACAAACATAGATTAATTTCTCACCACACTCAGGACAATAGTTAACCTTTGAATTAAATTTCTTTTTTCTGTGTGTCTTACAAAATTCATTAGGACAAGCCTTTTTTCTTGAATCCATACTAATTACCCTCCGTTTTGTATTGTATAGCTCTTAATTTGTTTTGAATTTCTTTGTAGTCAAGTAATGCATTCGCTCTTTTACTCCAAGTACCATTTATGAGTTTGTCATCTCTTGGATCACATTCAATCAAAAATCCCACGTTTGGTTTTATGATAGCTTTTATGAACCTCTGGTATTCATTACAAACCATCAGCATAGAATTGAATTGATTATTATCAAAATAAATCATTGCTTTTAAGGTGATGATTCTATTAATCGTCTGAAAACAAACATGAATGTTCTGCATTTTCTCTACAAGACAATCGTGTTTCTTTCTTTTTATCTTATTGAATTGAGGTGATCTTAAGAAAGCTATATCAGATTTGAATTCCTGAATAATTTGAGCCTGTGAATCATTGAGAGATTTCAATGATTGAGCTATTAGTTCTTTTCTCAAAGATGCGTCACTTACCTGTAATGCTTCTAGATAGAGAGATAAACCACTATAATATAATCCTACTCTATCATTATGAAACTCCATCAATATATGACTGATGTTCTCTTCAATATTTTCTAATGTATCTACAATATCAGCTAATACATCTTTGATGACATTTAACTGTGATGCAATAATCAAATCCTTTTCATTCACTTGTTCTTTGATGTTTAATTTCTTACCGTAATGATTCTTCTCATCTCGTAACTGCGCATACATGTTGCCATTCTTATCTTTATCGAATCTAAGTAATCCCTTTTTGTATTTTTCTTTCAACTCATCTGACAGATCAACGACTAAATTCACATCATCATCCTGTTCAATGGAATCAAAAAGATGATTCATAAACACATTAGATTGATCATATTTTTTAGAAATTAAAGATTTGAATGAACTGTATTCAAATTGTTCATCATATAAATTAAGAAGAGATTCATCCATCAACAATATAGAATCTTCTCTTTGATCAAAATAAGACATACTATACAACTCCAATCAATTTGTTTTCTAGTACTATTATAATACTGATTGTTGTATATTGTCTTATTTTTTGTCTACACTAAACAATTTTATATTTTTTTCTATGACACCTATTTCAAGGTATTATCAAGCATGAATTTCAGACATAGAATATAGAGATGGTGTATAATAAACTTATCTTGACACAGAAAGGACGAATAATAATGAAACTATTTCATTTATCTGATCTCCATATTGGCTTAAAGCTAATGAATAGAGACTTAACAGAAGACCAACAATATATACTTAATAGAATTGTACAATACGCAAAAGACAGACAACCTGATGTCATTATGATTGCAGGTGATATATATGATAAAGCTGTTCCTAGTGCTGAAGCAGTGAGTCTATTTGACTCTTTTGTGACATCTTTAAAGGAAGCAGTACCCCAATCTACTATTATGATGATTTCTGGTAATCATGATAGTGCTCCTAGAATTGACTGTTTTAGACATGTTTTATTGAAACAAAATTTATATATGGTAGGTAACCCTCCTGAAAAAGAAGAAGATCATATTGAAAGAATTACTTTAAATGATAACTATGGACCTGTTCATTTTTATCTTCTTCCTTTTGTGAAACCTTCTATGGTTAAAAACATTATTGGTACTAACGATGGAAGAAACTACTCTTATAGTGAAACAATTAAGAAACTGATAGAAAGAGAAGAAATGAATACAAAGGATAGAAACGTATTGATTTCTCACCAGTTCTATCTACCAGTTAATAAGAAAGCAGAAGACATAGAACGAACTGACTCTGAAATACGTACGGCTGGTAACATCGATGAAGTTAGTGGAGAAGTATTACTCCCATTTGATTATGCTGCTCTAGGACATATTCATAAGCCTATGAAGGTAGGAAGTGATGTCTATCGTTATTGCGGTACACCTTTACCTTATTCTATGAGTGAAGCAGGGCAGGACAAAGGGATTATAGAAATAGAAATGAAAGAAAAGGGTGTTGTAGAAACACAGGTACTTCCTTTAAAACCACTTCATGATCTAAGAATCATAGAAGGAGAACTTAAAGATGTATTAAATCAATCCTGTGATGATTTTGTGAGAGTTGTACTCACTGATAAAAAGGATCTCAATATCTTTGAAATGCAGGAAAAGCTAAAAAATGCATTTCCTAGATTACTAGAAATAAGAAGAGAAAACATAAGAAAGAATAACTATCAGGCAGTTGTAAAGAAGGATGTTAAAATGGATCCATTCTCTTTATGTACTGATTTCTTAAATGGTGTTGATGAAGAAGAAAAAGACTTATTACAAGATATCATCAACCATGTGAAAGGAGTATAAAATGAAACCGATTAAACTCGTAATGGAAGCCTTTGGTTCTTATGCATCTAAAACAGTCATTGATTTTAGAGAACCAAATCAGAATTTGTTTTTAATTACTGGAGATACAGGAGCAGGTAAAACAACTATCTTTGATGCGATTGTATTCGCATTATATGGAGAAAGTAGTTCTACTCTAAATAAGAAAACAGGCACACTCTTACAAAGCCAATTTGCCTCACTAGACGTTAAACCTTATGTAGAATTGACCTTCTCACAAGGCTATGGTGATGATGAAAAAATCTATACCATTCATCGTATACCCCAGCATTATACATACTATAAAGCAGGGGCAAAAAAAGGTTTAAGAAAAGAAAAAGCAGAATCAGGTAGTATCGCATTAATGATGCCAGATGGGTCTGAGTATCCTCAAAAAGAAGCCAATAAGAAAATCATAGATATCATTCATCTCACTAAAGAACAGTTCATGCAGGTCGCAATGATTGCGCAAGGTGAATTCATGGATGTATTGCGTAAATCATCTAATGAGAAGAAAGAAATCTTTAGAAAGCTTTTCCATACAGAAATCTATAATGATATTGTAGAAGAACTCAACAATAGAAGAAAAGAAACAGAAAAGAGTATTAGTGATATCAAAACAAGATGTATGAGTGAAGTAGGGCATATTCATGTAAGTGAAGAACATGAAAATCTTGTCTTCCTTATTGAAGCGATTCAAAGAGGGGAAATCTCTTATCTCAATGAATTAGTAGATGAGTTAGAATCTTATTGTCAGGTATTAGAAGAGACTCTTAATAAGGATAAAGATGCATTAAGTAAGACTAATGTATTAAAAGAGGAAAAGAAAACAAATCTAGATCAAGCAAAACAACTTCTTAATGATTATCAAGCTCTAAAAGAGGCAAAGCAGCAGCTCGTTAACTTAAATAATCAAAAAGAAGAGATAGAAAATAACTATAAGCTCTCTTTGAAAATTGAATATGCTTATAATATCTTGCAGGCATATAACTCTTATACAAAAGATCAAAAACAATATACAGATACGCAAAACAAGCTAGAAAATGAACGCAAAAGAGAGCCAGAACTACGCATTCAGTATGAAAACTTAAAAGAAGAAGAGAAAACTGTAGATACAAAATACGAACAATCTGTTCGTTTATATACACAAGAATATGATAAAGCGACAAAAGATTTAGAAAATAGAAAACAATTAAGAATAATAGAAAATAATATATCTAATATTAATAAATCTATTGATAATTCTACTAAACAGCTTACTTTACTCAATAAAAACAAAGAATCTTTATTATTAAAAGAGGAAAAAGGTAAAGCAGAACTAGAAACACTCAAGGATGTAGAAAAAGAACAGGTTATTCTAGAATCAAAACATAAGGAATTCAAGACTAAGCTTGATTCTTACAACAACCTCGTTAAAGACTATCAATCTATTTCTAAAAAAGAAAAAGATTTCGTCTCAACACAAAACGAATATACAAGATTAAGTACTCTTTATAATCAGAAGAATAGACTGTATGAAGAAGCTAATAAGCTCTTCCTAGATGCACAGGCAGGTTTACTTGCAAGAACACTTGAAGAAGGTACTCCATGTCCTGTATGTGGTTCTATCCACCATCCACTTCCGGCTTCTTTAAAAGATGGAGAAGTAGCCACTAAAGAAGAACTAGAAAAAATGAGAAAAGAAAAAGATAAGGCATTTGTATTACTAGAAACAGAAAGCGCAAAAGCCTCATCTTTAAATGATTCTTTAAATGAATTAAAAGGGAAATACAAGAATGATTTAAAGATTCTAAGTGAAACACTCTCTAGTGAATCTACACTTAATTCTATTAAAGAAACACTTCTTAATGAGAAACAAACTCTCAGTCGTCTTGTAGAAGAACTCAATGTGAGAAAGAGTCGTTATCAAGTACTTACAAAAGAACTAGAAACAATAGAAACAAAATTAAACCAATATGAAGAGAATGTAAAATCACTGACTGATGATATTCATCAATATGAAGTCAAGCTTGCTTCTTTAAATTCTACACTTACACAATTAAAGAGCCAGTTAAGCTATGCTTCATTAGAAGAAGCACAAAATGCGATCAGTCTACTTAATAAGAATAAACAGGAAGAAGAGACAGCTTATAAGAACTTTAAACAGAAATTTAATATATCTACAGATATTTATAATAAGTGTCAAACACTTATTACATCCTATAAAGAATCTCTTCCTCAACTAGAAAGAAGCAGAGATGAATCTTTTAAGGCTTATACAAGCTTAGTAGAAGAATACAAATGTGATTCTTGGCAGGATCTTACTTCTACGTATCAAAAAGAAGATATAAAGCGTTTCAATCAAGCTTATATGGATTATTCTAAGAATTATGCCAGTGTCTCTTCTAAAATTGAAACAATAGAGAAACGTATCAATGGTCAATCACTTCCTGAACTAGATGAACTAGAAAAAGATTATCAAGATATAGTAGATATATATTCAAATCAATTAGAAGTCGTAAAAGAGGAAGAACATACTTATTTAAACAACACTGAATCATTAAAGAGCTTAGATAAGATTGTTTCTCATGCAAAAGAAATGATTCATAAGAACCACCAATTAACTACTCTATACAACCAATTATCTGGTAATGTATCGGGGTCTAGAATGGATTTAGAAACCTACGTTCAAAGAACATATCTAGAGCGTATTCTTGTTGAAGCCAACAGACGTTTCTATGATATGTCTGCTGGGCAGTATGAATTACATTTAAAGAATATTGAACAGGCGGGAGAAAGGTAAAACAAGGGTCTAGATTTAATGGTTTATTCTTTTGTGACTGATTCTGAAAGAGAAATTAATACATTGTCTGGTGGAGAATCATTTATGGCTGCACTTTCTTTAGCTTTAGGTATGGCAGATGAGATTAAGGAAAGTGCTGCAGGTATTGATTTAGATATCATGTTTATTGATGAAGGTTTTGGCTCTCTTGACGATCATTCAAGAGATGAAGCTGTTAAAGTACTTATGGATATGTCAGAAGGAACTAAGCTAATTGGTATTATTTCTCACGTATCAGAATTAAAACAGGAAATAGAAGATCAATTAGTTGTCTCAAAAGATGACAATGGTTCCCATGTAAAATGCAGATCAGCTAAAAAAGATTGTCGTATGATATACACTTATGGCATAATGAGTGTGCGAGGTAAATACAATGAAAAATATTATTACACTAAAAGATGCATCAGGTACAGATATTGAATTCAAGATGCTTGATCAATTCACTCATGAAGAACGTACATATGTCGTCCTTATGCCACATAATGAATCTACAACTCAGGTCTCTATCTATGAAGTAGTGCCTACTAAAGATGAGGCGTAGATGGTTTATTAGGTATCACACCGGAATTGACTAATGTTCTCTTTGAAGTATTCAAAGAAAGAAACAAAGACAAATTTAATTTTGTAGAAGAATAGGCGATTGCCTATTCTTTTTTCTGGAAGTCATTATTTGTGCATGATATTTCTAATTGTATATATAAACAGAATATAAATAAAAAATAGTTATATTTGGTTGTTGTAATATATAATTGTTACTGTATAATAGAGTATGGCATTGAAAGAGGGGAAGCATTATCTTATGAAAGAAGAGAAAAAAACAAATGCTGATTATAATGGGGAAGATAATCAGTTCAAATGCCAGAAGAAATTCTCCAATATACATATGATGAGAAATGGCTATCAGTATTCTGATCGTTATCTTGTCATCAAGGCATCTCATTATATGCAAAAAAGGAAGCTGTAAGGTTCTTAATTGAGCCTTACAGCTTCTTCTATTTTTCATTGTAATGTGTATAAAATATGTTAGAATAGTGAAGGTTGAATTATTTGTGGTAAGAAATGGAGGATAATTTTATGGGGCTACAATCTAGTAGAAACATGAATCTCGCAGATCCTATTATTATTGCAGGATTAGGAGGACTTGGTGGCGGTGTCATTGATTCCTTAAAAGGTAAAATAAAAAATGATTATGATGATATAAATAGAGTAGAAATGAGAATTGTGGATATGACTTCTCATGTTAAGAAAACACATATAACAAATGATGAAATCATTATCCTAGATCCTCGTGGAACAGATTGTGACAGAACACTCGGACAGAGCATCTTTAGAGATGAAAAGGTGTATGAAGGTATTAGAAGTGAATTTAAGACACTTATTGAGAAGATGATCTCTATTGCTGGAGAAGACCATATTAATGTATTGATCGCATCTGGTATTGTTGGTGGTACTGGTGGAGGTATCTTTGTTGATTTCACTTATATGATTCATGATTTATTTAGGGAATGTCATCATAAGAACTATAGTATTTGTGCTTATATGTTTGATGCTGAAAGCAGGGATGATCAGGATGAAAAGAATCAACAAATGAAGCTGAATGGCCAGAAAGCTTTAAAAGAATTACAACATAATATGAATATTACTACGCAGGAACATCTTTATCATGCAACAATCGGACAACGAGAAATCACTTGCAGAAAGACATTATTTGAAGAATATAAACACATTTCTTTTTGTCTAGGTGATGATGATAAACTGGATGACTTAAAAAAGCGTATGAGTACATTAATGATTGAAGAATTCTTATACTAAATCAGAACGACTATATAATGCTTTTCCAATAATTCTACAGGAAGACTTTCTACTTCTTCCTTAGAATAATAACGTGCATCTACAGAAGGTTAGCTGGCTGTAAAATCAGTAACCCTTCTTTTTTTATAACCTTTTTTACAGTCACTTCACTACGTCCTATTAAGACGACCGCAATTGTCCCACTTGGTACATCCTGACATTTCTTGACATACAAAAGATCACCATCATGAATATGTGCACCCGACATAGAATCTCCCACGACACGTAAAAAGAAATCACCACGATAATATCATCTGTGTGACCTGTTCATAGCCTTCAAAGTTTTCATCAATAAGCAAGTCATAACCTGCTTTAACTTCTCCTAGCACGGGCTTTTCAAAACGTTCTTCATTATTAATAAGTGATTCTACATCAGCGCCTAATATAAAAGAGAGTTTTTCTATGACTTCAGGATTGGTTACTTTTGTATCTCCTTTTAACCATCTAGTAACAGTTGAACGATTTACGCCTAACTGCTTTGCAATATACTCATTCGATACCCCCATCTTTTCCTTATACTTTTTTAGATAATCTTTAAAATTCATTGAATCCACCTCTTTTTAGGTATTATACAATAAATTACATTTTGGTGCAATGAAATGCGTCACTCAATGTATGTACATAATCAATATGGTGCAAAACATATTGAAATATGCACCACACTTATTATAATAGTGATAACAGGAAGGAGAGAAAATGATGAATAAAGTATATCTATGTATTGATTTGAAAACTTTCTTTGCATCTGTAGAATGTAGTGAAAGACATCTTGATCCCTTTAAGACAAATCTTGTTGTTGCGGATCCAACAAGAGGTAATGGTGCTTTGTGTCTCGCAATTACACCAAAGATGAAAAGCATGGGGATTCATAATCGTTGTCGTATATTTGAGATTCCTAAAGGGGTTGAGTACATCACTGCCATGCCTCGTATGCATCTCTATATGGAATATTCAGCACGTATTTATCGTATTTATTGTCGTTTTGTCTCACCTGATGATATTCATGTCTATTCTATTGATGAATGTTTTATTGATATTTCGTCTTATATGCATCTTTATCATAAGAGTGCGAAAGAGTTTGCGAAAATGTTGATGAAAGCAGTATTTGACGAGACGCATATTACTGCGACTTGTGGTATAGGAACCAATCTCTATCTTGCGAAAGTCGCCCTTGATATTATTTCTAAGCATACGAAAGAGAATATCGGCATACTTGATGAAGAGCGTTATCAGAAATACTTATGGCATCATTTGCCAATTACTGATTTCTGGCATATGGGAAGTGGAACAGCCAATCATCTATTAAGACTAGGCGTGGTGGATATGCATGGTATTACACAGATTCCTGAAGAGGTGCTCTATAAGGAATTTGGGATTAATGCTGAATATATAATTGATCATGCCTGGGGACGAGAACCTGCTACAATTGCTTCTATTAAGAAATATCGTCCTAAGAATGAATCAGTCAATAATTCACAGGTTCTCTTTTCTGATTATGAATATGAGGATGCATTACTTGTTGTGAAAGAGATGGTTGAATTGAATGTTTTAAGACTTGTTGAATCACATCTTGTCACAAATCATATTAGTCTTTATATCGGTTATTCACGTACAGATGGCGGGGGATGGGCAGGAGGTTCAAGGAAGTTAACTGTTTTGTACGAATTCCTTGAATATTCTTATGGATGAATTCATCTCTCTTTATCATCTAAAAGTCAAGAAGGGTAGAATGATCAGACAGATTTCTATTTCTTTTGGAGATGTTTTAGATGAGTGCTATGAATCCTATGATTTATTTAGTGATGTAGAGGCATTAGAGGAAGAAAAGAAGCTGCAGAGAGCGATTGTCTCTATTCGTCATAAGTATGGGAAGAATGCAATATTAAAGCTTATGAATAAACAGGAAAAAGCGACTACAGAGAAGAGAAATACATTAATAGGAGTCATAATGCCTAAGAAGGTGGATCGTGCACGCTTGTTTTTAAGTTTTGATGCACTTAAAGGATTTAAAGAACTGCTTGTAGAAGATACATCTATTCCAAGAAAAGAACTATGCGAAGATCAATGTTATGAATTGGATTGGAAGATTCATCAGTTAAAGGAAGGTGATCAAGTAGAGGTCATCTATTATACTGGTTCATCTTATTCAAAAATCACAGGAATTGTACAATCTATCAACCTCACTCATCACTATATCTATATAAATAATCATAAAATACAGCTAATGAATATCTGTTCATTAGAACTATAATGTGTTCTTTTTTCATGCCCAATCTTTTGCCACACCTTTCTTTATTAAAAGTTGTACAGATATAATAGGTACAGAAGAGGAAGTGAGGCATGTGCTGAATTATCAAAAATTGTTGATGCCTTATAAGAATTTTAAAGGGGATTATATTATCGTTTATGTATTTTCACATAATCGGTCTTATAAACTTTCTGATCAGGCATCTACTATCGCAAATATTGCGGGTGCATATCAGTTGGACGCTGATATGAAGGAGAAGATTGCTGCTATCTGTTATATGCATGATGCAAAGATCAGTAACAATGAAATCATTATGATGATTGATGATGATGAGCTTTATACAAAGCTCAATGAGTATGGGAAAATGTTATTGGAAATAGAAAATCTATTCACACATGGAAGTGCATATTCACAATGATATGCACTTTCTTTATTTATTCGAGGAATATGATAGATATTTTTAAAAATTCTATCATATGCTATAATGGATGTGAAGAAGGTGAATAAGATGTGTAAAACTACACTACAAGAAGAAATAGAAGCTTTGATGTCTCTTTATCATCTAGGAAAAGCACCCTTATCTTATGCTTTAGGCTTTGGTGAAGTCACTATTACACGTTATTTGCAGGGAAGTACACCACATCCTGATTATGCACAAGTTATTCACAGTGCGCTATGTGATATTGATTATATGATGGATTTAGTCAATAGGAACCATGAAAAGATGGGGCCTGCCTTTAAGAAGGCAATCAATCGCTGCCTGGAACTTAAATCACAATTCTCCTGTTCAAAAGAGATTCTAGAAGTCATCTCATATCTTTTTTATAAATTAGAAGAATTGACCCCTATGCAGTTAGAATCCTATCTTTATTTTATTCAGGCTTATTCTTATCCTGAACCTCTTTTTCATGAACATTGTGAAGCATGGAAGCAGGGAGTGATTTATCCTGATGTCTATCATCTATTCTCTACATTCCCATTCAAGGTTCAGGATGATGTACGTTATAAGATCATTGAAGATGCTTATCATCATCTTGATGATTCAAAGAAACAATTCATTGATGATATTCTCAATACATTCTCTCGTTATCCTTTAAAGACACTTGTCACACTCGCAAAAACAGGTCCATGGAAGAATAACTACCAGGAAGATAAAGTAACAGTCATTCCGCAACAGGATATACAGAACTATTTCAAGAGGAACTAATATGGAACAATTATATACACTACTCAAGAATTCCATCAATGAAGAAATGGGGTGGATGATTGATCATATATATGAGGATTATAAAGATACAGAAGATATTCTTGGTTTTGCATTAAGCTGTGAGAAGATCTTACGTCTTTATTATGGGGCAGACATTCATGAACAGATTAGAGATCTGCTTATTTATGTTTTCTATGTTTACTTAGATTATGATGAAGACAAGATAGAATTACTCTTAGGCGAATATGATCCTGAACATAATCGATATATACAATGATGCATTTAGTGATAATACAAATATTATGGATATATAGAAAATGGCATTACTAATAATATAAATGAATTGGATAATACTTTAAAATGAAGTATAATAGAAAAGAAAGGAAGTGTTAATTGTGTGGTATCAAGAAACAGTATTTTATCAAATCTGCCCACTAGGATTTTGTGGTGCGCCTGAAAAAAATGACGATATCCAGGCTCATCGTATTTTAAAAATCAAGGAGTTTGTACCATATCTCGAAGAATTAGGAATAGGTGCTGTGTATTTCAATCCTGTATTCAACAGTGATTCACATGGCTATGATACGCGTGACTATAATCTCATCGATACGCGTTTAGGTACAAATGAAGACTTTGAAGAAGTATGTAAAACACTCCATGAACATGGTATTAAGGTCGTGTTGGATGGTGTATTCAACCATGTTGGAAGAGGCTTCTTTGCGTTTAGGGATGTCCAGGAAAAAGGACCTTCAAGCCAATATGCTAACTGGTTCCATATCAACTTTGATGGAGATTCAAGCTATGGTGATGGATTCTGGTATGAAGGATGGGAAGGTCATTATGAGCTTGTTAAATTAAATCTAGATAATCCTGATGTTCAGCATTATTTACTTGATGCAGTCGATTACTGGATCAGATGCTTTGATATTGATGGCTTAAGACTAGATGTTGCTTATTCATTACCTAGATGGTTTATGGCAATGTTATCAGATCATTGTAAGAGTCAGAAACACGATTTCTTTATGTTAGGAGAAGTTTTAGGTGATAATGCAGGTTATATGTATACAGAAGCTAAATTAGATGCGATTACTGATTATCCATCATATAAAGCTTTCTGGTCTTCATTCAATTCTCTTAATATGTTTGAATATGCTCATACACTAAAGAGAAATGCGATGGATATGTATAGAGGAAGAGACTTGCTTACATTTGTAGATAACCATGATGTGAATAGAATATCTAGTACTCTTACTGATGAAAGAAAACTACCATTAGTGTTTGGCTTACTCATGGCAGTTCCTGGTATTCCATGTATTTATTATGGTTCTGAATGGGGCATTAAGGGTGAAAAGATTCAAGGAGTGACTGATGCACCACTTCGTCCAGAACTTGATGCACCTGCACCAAATGATTTATCCGATTTAGTTTCTAAATATATTCATATGCGTAGAGGACATAAAGCACTCTCTATGGGAGATTATAAAGATCTTGTATTGACTAATAAACAATATGTATTAGAAAGAAACTATGAAGGAGAAAAGATAGTGGTCGCATTAAATATTGATGATGCACCTTATACAATCTATCCACCTATTGAACATGGTTCTTATCAGGATCTTATGAGTGGAGAAATGGTGGATTATAACGGACAATTAGAATTACTACCACTTTCAATCATATATTTATATAAGCATGCATAAGGCTGAGCAATCAGCCTTTTATAAAGGAGAAAAAAATGCAGGAAGATATTATACTTAAAATCTCAGAACAATTAAATATTAAGACAGACCAGATACGAAATACATTAAAGTTATTAGAAGATGGCTGTACAGTTCCTTTTATTGCTCGTTATCGTAAGGAACTCACTCGTGGATTAGATGAAGAACAGATCCGTGTGATCCAGGAACAATATGACTATCAGGTCAATCTTAAAAAGAGAAAAGAAGAAGTTCTTGCAAGAATAGAAACACTTGGACATTTAAATGATGATATTGTGAAGATGGTTGAAGCTTGTACACGTTTATCACAGGTAGAAGATATTTATCGTCCATATAAGCAGAAAAAGAAAACAAGAGCGAGTGTAGCCATTGCAGCAGGACTAGAGCCTTTATCTAAAACACTTCTTTCTTTACCACGTACATTTAATGAAAAAGATATAGATGCCTATTTGAATGATACAATCACTTCTAGAGAAAAGGCACTTCAGGGTGCTAAGGATATCATTGCGGAAAAGATTTCTAATGATATGACAGTACGTAATAAGATTGTTGATTCTATGATGCATTATGGACGACTTGTCACATCTAAAAAGAAGAACGCAGTTGATGAAAAGATGACCTATAAGATGTATTATGACTATTCTGAAAATGTCTCACGTATTGCGACACATCGTATTATGGCTATCGATAGAGGAGAAAAAGAAAAAATCCTCAATGTCTCTATTAGTATCAATGAAGACTATATCAAAACATTTGTCGCAAGACGTTATATTAAGAATCCTAAGAGCCCAACAGCAAAATATGTAGATGAAGCCATCGATGATGGCTTAAAGCGTCTCGCTTATCCATCACTAGAAAGATTAGTGAGAAATACTCTTACTGAAAAAGCACAGGATGCAAGTATTGATGTCTTCTCTGATAATCTAGGTAAGCTTCTCTTACAGGCACCGATGAAAAATAAGAGAATCTTAGGCTTTGACCCAGCTTTTCGTACAGGATGTAAACTTGCAGTTATTGATGAATCAGGTAAGAAACTTACAGTCGATGTTATCTACCCACATCCTCCAGTCGCAAAGGTGAAGGAATCAGAAAAGAAACTTGTAGACTTATGTCAGAAGTATGATGTTAACCTGATTGCGATTGGGAATGGAACAGCCAGTCGTGAAAGTGAAGCATTTGTCGCAAATACTATTAAGAAATATCACTTACCTGTGAGCTACACAATAGTCAGTGAAGCAGGGGCGAGTGTTTATAGTGCTTCAAAACTAGCGATAGAAGAATTCCCAGATCTTCATGTTGAACAAAGAAGTGCTATCTCTATCGCAAGAAGACTACTTGATCCTTTATCAGAACTTATCAAAATCGATCCTCAGTCTATTGGAGTAGGGCAGTACCAGCATGACCTTCCTGCTACACAACTTAAAGAAAGACTTGATTTCGTTGTAGAAAAAGCGGTTAACTTAGTTGGTGTAAATATCAATACAGCCAGTCCAACACTTCTAAAAAATGTATCTGGACTCAATGCGGCAACAGCCAATAGTATTGTCGCTTATCGTGAAGAAAATGGTAAGATCATGAGCCGTAAAGAAATGAAGAAGATTCCTAAAATTGGACCTAAGGCTTTCCAGCAGGCAGCCGGATTCTTAAGAATAGAAGAGGGCAGTGAACCACTAGATCGTACGAATATCCATCCAGAATCTTATGATGCGACAAAAGCAATCTTAAAGGCATTAAACTTGACTACAAAAGATTTAGGTACAGATAGCTGTAAGAAGCTGTCTCACAGGCTAATATCGCAGCCCTTAAAGAACTTACAGGACTTGATGACTATACACTTAAAGATATCCTAGACTCTATTATGAGACCTTTAAGAGACTATCGTGATGATTATGATGGACCAATCTTAAGACAGGATATCTTGACTTTAGAAGATCTTCATGTGCACGATAAGCTAGAAGGTACAGTCCGCAATGTCGTAGACTTCGGTGCCTTTGTAGATATTGGATTACATGAAGATGGACTTGTCCATATCTCTAAAATGAGTAAAAACCGTATTAAACACCCAAGTGATGTTGTCTCTGTAGGAGATATCGTAACGACATGTAGATACAATTGATGAACAAAGACATAAAGTTCAATTAACTATGATTGATCCCAACAAATAGAAAAAGATGATTCCAAAAAAAAGGAATCATCTTTTTAGCTTCCATAGGTGAAAGAATACATCTATACCAAGTAACATAGAAATAGTAAATAATACAATAGACATATAATAAGACTCAGTCAATACACCACATAACATACACATACAGCTAAATACTGTTTTTATAATGATTGAGAACTGCTTCTTTTGATAAGTTGTTCTATTGTAATCATCACTCTCAGTCACATTGACATGTAACTGACCATTCTTACTCATCTTGATTAAATCATAGACAATCTGAGGTAATGCATAGCTTTTCTTTAGTGTCTTATAAAGATCATGACCTATTTTTAATCCTTGATCCTTATAATCCAACTCTTTTAGTACTGTATTACGCTTATGATTAATTAATATATCAATGAGATTAGAAGAAGGATTGATCTTCTCTAAAGTACCCTCAAGTGTCACTAAACAACGACACAGTAAAGTGAGTTCTGTTGGTATCGCAATATCATTACTTGTCACAATATCAAAACATTTCTGGATTAATTCAGAGAAGTTATAATCAGATAAGCTCTTTGCCTTATATTCACTTACAATTGAATTTAATTGTTGTAGTAATTGTGTTTCATCTATCTCATGATCAGGTGTTACTAACATCAGGAAGGCTTCTTCTAGATCATAAATATCATCTTCAATGAGTGCCTGTAAAGCAAGGGATAAGATATGCTGAGTAAAGGATGATACAGTTCCCATCATGCCAAATCTATCCAGGCAATTTGACCTTCATCTATTAAGATATTGCCAGGATGAGGGTCTGCATGAAAGAATCCATCATCTAGAATCTGTTTACAACAGTTATCGGCCATCTTCAAGGCAATCTCATCTAAGTCATATCCTTCATACTTTAATCTCTTTATTGCATCAATAGGAATACCATCAATATAAGAATAAACAAGCAAATGATTGGTTGTATATTCATTATAGACATGAGGTGCTTTAATATAACGTATATCTTTTTGATTATTCGCAAAGACATTCATATTATTCGCTTCGTTTAAAAAGTTCATCTCTGTCTGCTTGTACGCCATAATTCATCAATAATAGAACGATAATCAATCAGATCACCTGTTCCCGTCACCATCTTCAACAAGCGAGGAAACTTATGCATAATACGTACATCAGCTTCCATGATTTCATGAATATGAGGTCTTTGAACCTTTAATACAACTGTATCACCATTTAATAAATGTCCTAAATGAACCTGCGCAATAGACGCACATCCAATAGGCTTTTCCTCTATATCCTTAAATACATTCTCTATTGACTGTCCTAGTTCTTCTTCAATAATACTACGAATAGTAGAAAAACTAAGAGGCGCAATAGACGCTCTTAGTTTTTCAAACTCTTTACAGTATTCGAGAGGTATTAAATCACTACGCATTGACATGATCTGTCCTAATTTGACATAAGTAGGGCCAAGCTCTTCAATCATCTCTCTAGCCTTAATAGGAGTCAGACCATTTTTAATATCATGTTTCTTGATGATAGAGAGTATTTCTCTCATACGTTTAATATTACTGATTTTCTTCATGATCTAATGCATCAAGCTTCTGGCGCAAAGCATTACGTTCTTCTTCAGTCATGTTTTCTACATGTTCTAACAAGTCTTCATGTGCTTTTCTTTTTAATTCTTCATTCATTGCACGTCCTTTATTGATGGTATCCTGACCTTTTTTCGCAAGACTATCGGTTAAATCTTTAGAACGATCAGCCACCTCAGCAGCTGCACCAATACCTACAAGTACTGTCTTTTTCAACAATTCACTCATAGACATATAAATACCTCCTTTCAAATACTATTTTATCACAACTACAACCAGTGGTTAAGTAATATAGACCTTGAAAGAATAATTGTGCTATAATGAAAAAACGAAAGGGAGTTATCAGTATGAAGAAAGAAGATATATAGGTGTATTTGATTCAGGTGTTGGAGGAGTGAGTGTCTTACAGGCTATTCATGAAATGATGCAGGAGAGAATCTTTATTTCTTTGGTGATTCACTTAATGCACCTTACGGGGAGAAAAAATTAGAAGATGTCCAGCAGCTTACTCTTAATGCGATAGAGAACATGAATAAGAAGAAGCATTTAAAGGCCATTGTGATTGCCTGCAATACAGCAACAAGTGCTGCTGTGACATTATTAAGAGAAAAATATACAGATATTCCTGTCATTGGTATAGAACCTGCATTAAAACCGGCAGCTTTATCTAAGAAGAACAGCTGTATTCTTGTAATGGCAACAGCCAATACATTACGTTTAGATAAGTTTCATCAATTAGCTGAAAGATATGATAAATCAGCCACTATTATTCCAGTTCCATGTTATGGACTTGCTAAACGTATTGAACAGGGAAATTTAGATCAACCAGATCTCATTGAGTTACTTACAGATTTAATAGGTCCTTATAAAGGTAAAGTAGATAGTGTCGTACTAGGCTGTACACATTATCCATTTGTGAAAGATCAAATAGCGACAGTTTTAGGTGATATTCCAATGTTTGATGGAGCCTATGGAACAAGTAAACATCTTTATAATTGTTTAAAGGAATGTGATTGTTTGAATGACCAGAAAGAAGGAGATATCCTTTATGGTTCATCCAAGGAAGATGAAATTCCTATTTATAAAACATTTATGAATACACCAATCATCTAAAAAGCCATTCACATGGCTTTTTACTAGGAGAACGTATGAACTATATTATTATTAATAAAGACAACATAGACAAGGAACATATATGCTGTGCCATGTCTAATAAGAAGAGTCTTCAAAAGAAAGAATGGTTAAAAGAAAGATTTGATGAAGGTTTAGTATTTTATCGCAGTGAAGAAAGAGGTAAATGCTTTATTGAATATATTCCTGATGAATATGCCTGGATACCTCTTAATTCTCATGACTATATGTATATCAATTGTTTATCAAAAAAATGGCAGAAAAACCTTCACCTCAATATAGAATATAGGTGGGGGATGAATGCCGTTAATGCATCTGATAGAGAAATTTGGAGTAAGAAATAGTATAATACATATAGGAAACTTCTTTTCCTAAATCTACAGAAAGGAGGCTAAATATATGTATCTTACAGTCAAGCAGCAGGTAAAGCATCTGTCCAAGGAAGACTATCGTTCCATCAAGGAATTATGTCATATTGCAAAGAATCTTACTAATCAGGCAATCTATAACATCAGACAGCACTACTTTGCGCCAAGGCAAGTATCTCAAGTTTGAGTTGAACTATGCACTTCTGAAGTCGTCTGATAACTATAGAACGCTTAATTCCAATATGGCACAGCAGATACTGAAGGAAGTAGATGGTTCATTTAAATCATTCTTCGGTCTTCTTAAAAAGGCAAAGCAGGGAAAGCATGCACTTAAGGACTGCAGACTTCCACGCTATCTTCCAAAGGATGGATATACTACGCTCGTCATTGGATTTGTAAGACTTAAAGGGAATAAGCTCATACTTCCATATTCAAACAGCTTTAGAAAGACACATAAGGCTGTTGAGATTACTATTCCACCTATACTGCTTGATAAGAAAGTGAAGGAAATACGTATCATACCAAAGGCGGATGCCAGGTTCTTTGAAATTCAGTATATCTATGAAGCTGAATGCATTCAAAGGAATCTCAATACAACAAATGCACTGGCATTAGATCTTGGTATCAATAATCTTGTCACTGGAGTATCAAGTAAAGGTGAGACATTCATCATCGACGGAAGAAGACTGAAGTCCATTAACCAGTGGTTCAACAAGAAAAATGCAAGATTACAGTCCATCAAGATAAGCAACATTTTGGAAAGAAGCCAACCAACAGACAGAAAGCATTAGCATGCAGGCGCAACAATAGAATAAATGACTACATGAACAAGACTGCACGCAGGGTGATTGATTACTGTATCGATCATGATATTGGAACTCTTGTTGTGGGCTATAATGAAACATTTCAGAAGGATTCCAACATAGGCAGAAGAAACAATCAGACTTTCGTTAATATTCCTTATGGGAAGCTGAGAGATAAGCTTGAATATCTCTGTGAACTGAATGGCATCATACTTGTAATGCAGGAAGAGTCCTATACATCAAAGGCTAGCTTCTGGGATAAGGATGTCATACCAGTCTATAAGAGTAATGATACTGAAGAATACCTTTTCAGTGGAAAGAGAATACATCGTGGACAGTACAGAACAGCGAGTGGACAAGTTCTGAATGCAGATGTAAATGGTGCATTAAATATCTTGCGTAAAAGTAGCGTTGTGGATGTAAACATCCTATACAGTAGAGGCGAAGTGGACACGCCTATAAGAATAAGGATTGCCTAGCACAGGTGGAGACTTAAATATCAATCTTCTTAAACGGATGCGTAAGCATCTAGAAGCCTTGACTTCAAATACGGAGTATTAAGTGAGGTAGTTCACTAACTCCATTATATAGGTGTTATAGAAGCTTAACTTAATGCGTGATTTTAGATGCAATGATATAATAGTACTAAAGTACAAATGAAGGAGAATCATTATGCAGATTATTAAAGGGATGCACCTCAATAAAAAACTCAATGAATTGGCAGACAAACTGCAGGGACCTGCTTATATCATTACAGAGAATACAGAATATGTAGAAGATCTATTCTTGAATAAGTGTTCCTGTTTATTTGATATAGAAGTTCTAACACTTAAACAATATATAGATAAGATTTTGATTTCACATAAACAGTTTGCCCGTCATATTTATTCACAGGCAGATCTTGTTTTTATGATGCGTCATATTCTTTCTTGTCATACATTTAATACAATACAATTTAGTTCTAATTCTTATGAGATGATTCTTGAATTGATTTCTACACTTAAAAAGATTCATAGAAATAACATAACTCTCGATCAGTTTTCGAAGATACTTTATTAAATAAGAAGTGTGAAGATTTATATACAATTAATTCTCTTATTACTGGAGGATATTGGACAATTGAAGAGATGGTAGAGGATTTAATAGACGATTCGTTAAAGACACCTCTTTATATTATGAGTGATGATTATCCTCACATTGCATCCAAAAAATTATTTAATAAGATAGACAATTATGTTCCTGTCACATTACTAGAAATGACAGATGCAGATGAAGTATTAAATGAATATGAAGAGTCTATTATTCATCACTTATTTGATAATAGTGATGTACATAAAGTAGCGAGAGGACGTGTAATGAGTGGTGGGCACCCTATGCAGGAATGTATGAAGATTGCCTGTGATATTAAATCACGTATTGTGAATGAGCAGCTGCACTATGAAGACTTTATGATCATTACCAATCAAGCAAGCTACTCAGATTATCTCACAGTATGTTTTGATGAACTCAATATTCCTGCCACATTATCACAAAATGTAGCATGTCATTATAATAGTGATTATCGTAAAATGTCTCGATCATTATCAGAGTGTATTGGACATACTTTTAAGGAAATTATTCAGTTCCTACAAAAACAGGATATCAGTGCCTCTATGATTAAAACTCTTGATGCTTATCAATGTGATGATGAAATTAGTCCTGAAGAGTTTGATTTATTCCTTCAATGCATTATTCCAGGTAATAGAGTTACAAATAAGACAGGTGTTATTGTGACTTCACTTGAAAAGGGATTGACTGCTTCACCTAAACATATTTATTTAACAGGAATCAATGAAACATTCCTACCTTTAGAAATCAGTGATAAAGGATTCTTAATGGAGGAGGACTATAAACAATTTAATCCTCATCCTCTATTATTAGATGAACAGTTACAGGCACATTATAATCGTATTATACAGGTTCTTTTAAATCCTTTTTTATCTTATACATTCTCTTATAGTAAGAAGAATATGGCTGCCAACGAATTGATTCCTTCTATTCTTATGTCACGTTTGAGTGATCTCTTTGAATTAGAATATATCAATCCTTCATTGAATCTCATCAAGAATAACCTATATTTAAATCAATCACGTATAGATGAAGATCCTATTAATCGATTGATTGATCATTATAAAATGACAAGTAACCAGCCTGAGTTTATTAAAGATACAAATAAGCTCGGAAGAGGGGTCAGTGTATCTCGTTTAGAGACATATAATAAATGTCCTTTCTCTTATTACATTAAATATGGATTAAAGATTACAGAAAAGAGAGAAGATACTTTACAATCAAGTGAACTTGGTTCTTTATGTCATTATTTAATGGAGAAATGTCTTGATGATGAATCTCTTGTAGATCAAGAAGCAAAACATTATATAGAAGAGAATCTGAAAGAGAAATATGATGATCATCCAATGAACCAATATTTTATTAATAATCTCATTGAAGATATGAAGATGACAATTAAAATTATTCAGAAGCAGTTAAAATACGGTAAGTATGTGCCTGTCGCAAAAGAAAAAGAAATATCTGGTGAAATTGGAGGCGTTCCTTTTTCAGGTATTATTGATAGAGTGGATGAATACGAGAATATGGTACGTATTGTAGATTATAAGTCAAGTAAGAAAGAGATTGATTTCAATCTTGCGATACAGGGATTTAATATTCAGATGCTTGTTTATCTAGATATGTTATGTAAACAGGAGAATAAGGATCGTGCAGGTATGTTGTACTTTAATATGAAGAAACGTATGCTTGCACGTGAGGATGACTCATGGGGTACTAGTATTCAAAGGGAGATATTAAAAGAATATCGTATGGAAGGCTATATGGTGGATGATGGATCAACTAAATCTGTAAAGGCTCTTGGTGACTTCCCTGATCTTGTAACTCCTATCAGAGTTAAGAAATCTGGAGAATACTATAATGGCGCAAAAGTCATTTCTCCTGATGAATTAGATTCAATTATGGAGAATGTTGAAAATCATATTTCTAAACTGTATAAAAAGATTCATGATGGCTTAATTCCTATCCAACCTACTTTAATGGAAGGTGCACAGCCATCTAATGACTTTAAGGTATATCCATGTAACTACTGCCCATATAAGTCAGTATGTTTATTTGATGTATTTGAGAACGATAATAGAATAATTTCAAAAGATATGTATAAGAAACTAAAAGGAGATGATGAGAATGCCTAAATATAATAAAGAACAGCAGGCCGCGATTGATTTAAGAGGAAAGACTATTCTTGTCAGTGCTCCTGCCGGTTCAGGAAAGACAAGAATTCTTGTAGCCCGTTTAATCAGTTTGATTGTGAATGATCATTATTCAATGGATCAATTTCTAGTATTAACTTTTACTAAAGCCGCAGGCAATGAAATGAAACAAAGATTGAATGTGTCTTTACATGAAGAAGCCATGGCCAATCATGATGAAGAAACATTGAGACACATTCAAAAACAGATTCAATTATTACCTCATGCCTATATCACAACATTTGATAGTTTCTGTAAGACTCTCTTAGAGAAATATGGCTATTTGATTGGTATCATGCCAGGATTTAAAGTCAATCCTTCACCTGATTTAATCAAAGATCAAGTACTAGATCAATGTTTAGAGAAGTGGGTCAAAGATCCACGTTTTCAGGATTATGCATCTCGTCATAATACAAAGAATAACTTTGATGATTTAAAGAAGACTTTAATAGACTTCCAGAACATCACCAATTCTTTTGTGGACTTCCATCAGTTCCTTAATCAAGTACATGAGAAATATTATAAATCTAAATTTTTTGGAAAAAAGCCGAATTCTAGAAGGCATGGCAAAATTGTATCAAGACTGCTGTCTTAAGAGTTTGAGTGCTTATAATATTCTCTATCGTTTTTGTGAAAAACATGATATTACTTATTTCTTTGAAGCAGATGAAAATGCGAAACATCCTGCACCTGCCACTGCATTATATGATTATTATTCTGATTTATACAAGGCATTAGATACACCAATGTCTTATACTACACTAGACGGACGCGTATCACATAAAATAGAAATGTCATCTATCAAGTGGAATGAACTTGGTGTGGATGATTCTGTTAAGAAACAATATACAAAATTGAAGGCTGATGTCACTGAACCTCTCAAAAAATTAAAGAAGTATTTCTCTTTTACAGATAAATTCTCTGAGTATCTCACTTATTCTTACATAGATATTTATTATTTACTTGGTAAAAACGGGCTGTTAGATCAGTTTAATCAGGCTTATAGCGAGGCAAAGAAGGCTAGAAATGAATTAGACTTCCATGATCTAGAAGAATATGCAACAAAACTGTTGCAACCTGATCTTCCTGTTGTAGAAAGATTGAATCATACATTAAAAGAAATCATGGTGGATGAATATCAGGACACCAACCAGATACAGGAGAACCTTGTCTTAAAGATTGCGAACTATGATGAACAAATTCCAATGTTTATGGTAGGTGATATGAAGCAATCTATTTATCGTTTTAGACAGGCCGATCCCTCAATCTTCCAGCACAAGTTTGATACATTCACTAAACTAGAAGAGATGACAGAATATGATACAAATATTCGTATTGATTTAAAGTATAACTATCGTTCTGAAAAAGTTGTATTGGATAGTGTCAATTATATCTTTGATTGTATTATGGATACAGCTGTAGGTGGATTAGAGTATATCCATGGTGATAATGCGATTTTAAGATATGATTTTGATGCAAAAGGTACAACACTTCCTGAACTAGAGAAGAATCATGATTTTGATACAGACATACTTATTTCTCTTTATAAGAATCAGGAAGAATATACAAAATCTGAAGTGGAAGCACATATGATTGCCCAGAAAATCATCAGCATGAAAAAACTGAAGGATTATAAATATCATGATTTTGCGGTACTCATGCGTTCTACGACTGAATTTATTACTTATAAGAAGGTTTTTGAACGTTATCATATTCCTGCAAATATTACTTTATCAAGTGGTTTGTTTGAGTCTAATGAAGTCATTAGTATGATGACATTATTAAAGGCTTTGGTTAATCCATATGATGATATTGCGATGTTATCTGTATTACATAATAATTTCTTATTCTCTCATTTTACTGAGAATGAGTTATTAGATATAAGAGATGCAGATGATCCTCTTTACATCAACCTCACACATCATACAAATAAGAAGGTACTTCATTTCTTAGATGTGTTCAATGATTTAAGAAATACTGCCATGACATCATCACCTTATGAAACATTAAAGAAGTGTTTAAAAGAAACAGGATATCAGGCTTTTGTATCCCAATTAATGAATGGTGAACAACGTAGCGCAAACTTAGATATTCTATTAGAAACATTCCGCACAAATGAAGAATATCCTTATTTAAAGGATTACCTAGAATTATTAGATTCTTCTTCTAGCCAGGCCCCTGGATTTATTGCGAGTGATGAAAATGATGCTGTAGAATTCATGACTATTCATAAGTCTAAAGGGTTACAGTTCCCTGTTGTATTTGTAAGTGCCATGCAGAAGAAGTTCAATTCATCAGATGAGAAAGCCGAAATTATTATTTCTCAGCATGATGGTGTAGCAGGAAGTGTTGCACGAAAAGAAAAGTCTCCTTTTGGAAAAATTCTATGTAAGTATGAGCATCCTTATTTAAAGATGTTGAAATTATTGATTCGTCAAGAAACAGTGAATGAAGAAATGCGTATTTTATATGTTGCCTTAACACGTGCAGAAAAGAAGCTCATCTTAACTGGTACAATTAAAGATGAAGAAGAAATTATTTCTATTGCCCGTAAGGTTCAGGCTAATGATACGGATCCTACTCTAAATAGGGGGCAGGGTGTTGTATATAATCTTGCCATGCGTTCTACCAATAATTATTTAGACTGGGTGATTATGGCTTTATTAAGACATAAGGATTTCCAGAAGGATATAAGACAGGCGATTCCTGAAATTATACCGTATCTTTCTTTAGACCGTTCTTCTTTTGAAGAACTAGAGAATGATGATACCTACTTAGCACGTTTCCATTGTGTCATCCAAGATAGCAGTGAAACAATAAACAAGATTCCTGCTTATGCAAAAATTAAGGCAACCAACCAATATCGTGCCTATAAGAAGTATTATGATTTTGAATATCCTTATCCTACTGAACCACGCAGCATTGCGGTAACAAGTATGGAAGAAGTGAAGAATGATGAAACACATTTTGATTTTAGTAATGAAGGAACACACTATCTAGCTACAGATAGAGGAACATTGGTCCATAACTTATTAAGTTATTTCAATTTTAAAGAAGATAATCCACAGGAATTGATTCAATCACTTTATAGTAATCAGATGTTTGATGAGGAAGGACTCAAGGTCTTAAATAACTATCTTCCTCATATCAATGATTTTATCAATAGTGATACATATCAATTGATTAAAGATGCAGATCAAATTTACCAGGAAAAACAATTTAGATACAAAGATGAGAATGGACTCATCATCAATGGTATATTTGACTTAGTCTTTATTAAAGACAATAAAGTTTATGTACTAGACTATAAGACAGATAAAGTATCAAAAGACAACAGCGAAGAAGTGCTTAAAGAGCTCCACCGTACGCAGTTGTCTTATTACTCAAAAGTACTTAAAGAAGTATTCCATACAGATGTACAGCCTATTGTCTACTATCTTCACATCAATAAAGCAATTTACTTATAGAAAAAAGACTGATATCACTAAAATGGACCCTGTAAAAAGGACACGATAAAAAAGGATATTTATTTCGTGACCCTGTTTTACAGGGTTTTTATTTTGCGTAGTATAATGATTATAGAATGGTGGTGTTATTATGGGAGTAAACTATTTTAGTGATGAACAAGTAAAGGAACTCGAAAAGAATCCATATGTAAAGAAAGTATCTATCAAAAGCATAACCTATTCAGA
>ENA-OQEN01000187-OQEN01000187.1-human-gut-metagenome-genome-assembly--contig:-NODE-187-length-27358-cov-4.214388_pt1 | contig 27358 bp, 33 predicted proteins | sample MGYA00242791_ERZ504627 | MGnify/ENA primary metagenome ERZ504627 (study PRJEB26092, sample SAMD00036316) | human gut metagenome | host: Homo sapiens | study: EMG produced TPA metagenomics assembly of... | reverse complement strand
ACGGCCAAGCCGAACCGGCAGCGTTGGGAACAGAAACAAAGGAGGAACAAAACTGATGATGCTTTTGATTCAATACACACTTGTTTTTCGTCCGTTTTGCTGCTTGTCGCACTCGGCGGCTGCTTTTCGGAACGCTCGGGCATTATCAACATCGGGCTTGAGGGCATAATGGTGATCGGCGCGTTGGGCGGCGTGATGGTGCTTCACAACCTTTCACCGCAATTGCCCGGGATTGTGATACTGCTGCTGACGGTTGCGGCTTCAATTGCGGCGGGCATGATATACTCGCTGCTTCTTGCCGTGGCAAGCATCAATTTCAAGGCGGATCAGACTCTTGTCGGCACTGCAATGAACATGCTCGGTCTTGCGCTTGCAACCGTTATTGCAAAGGCATACAACATTGCGACAACATCCGGTGCGGACAACTCGGCGCGAATCGCTTTTGTTGAAAACAAAAAAGCTCTTGCACTTGTTGAAGGAACGGAATTCAACTGGTTTATGGTGCTTGCATTTGCTGCGCTTGCCGTCGGCTGGGTCGTGCTTTACAAAACACGCTTCGGACTCAGATTGATGGCATGCGGCGAACATCCGCAGGCGGCAGATTCCGTCGGCATAAACGTTAAAAAAATGCGTTACAGCGGCGTTCTGATTTCCGGAGCCGTGGGAGGATTGGGCGGCATTGCCTATGTTACGGCGGGCGTCAGCATGTGCAATTTTGAAGTCGGCGTTGCAGGTTTCGGCTTCCTCGCGCTTGCGGTCATGATTTTCGGTCAGTGGAAACCTTTGCGCATTGGAATTGCGGCACTGCTGTTCGGGTTCTTCCGCGCACTTGCAAACGTATACAGCGGGTTCGACTTCCTGACTGCGCTCAATATTCCGAAGCCTGTTTACAACATGCTTCCGTACATAATTTCCCTCATCGTGCTTGCGTTCACTTCTAAAAAGTCGCTTGCACCGAAAGCGGAAGGCATTCCGTACGACAAAGGCTCAAGGTAAATATTGCGGCGGAATCTGTTCGTGCATTCCGCCGAAAGCTTAAACTCTTAAACTGAAAAAAACCGCTCGCAATGAGCGGTTTTTTTATTGGAAGCATTGATTGAATTTTTATTTTTCGGGATACATATCGATCGTGCGGAAGGTGTATCCGCGGGCGATGAGATCCTCAATCATTTCCGGAAGAACATCCACGGTGTCGCCGCAGGTGTCATGGCAAAGGAACACAACATGCGGGCTGTTTTCCTTTTCGTGCCAATCCATGCTCTTGCGGTAGGATTCAAGAAGGTACTGCTTTGTGGGCAGGTGATTGACATTGCCCTGCGGCCAACGGTCGTTGTTGCCGGCATTCCAATCGAACCATGCGTAACCTTTTTCTGCAAGACGGGCTTTGATTTCCGCCTTAACGTCCTTGGGACAGAGCCCCGTTGTGCTTCCGCCCGGGAAGCGAACGCGGATGTTCGTTTGCGGTGAACCGACTGCTTTTTCATATGCCGCTGCCCATTTGTCGATTTCCTTCATGAACGCATCGGCAGAGGCGTAACAGGTCGGAAAATCATGCGTATAGGAATGGCATGCAACAAAATGCCCGCGGCTGACGGTTTCGCGCACGATTTCGGGACGACGGTCAACAAAATATCCGACGGTGAAGAATGTTGCCTTGACGTTGTATCTGTCCAAAATATCCAGAACACGGTAGGTGTTCTCGCATGGACCGTCGTCGAAGGTCAAATAAATATATTTTGCGCCGCCGGTGTTGGGCTGCGAAGAAGCTGCGCCGTTACAGCATCTGTGGGAGAAGGTGCTGCCGTTGAACTCGGTTCCGAAGTTAAGGCCGGGGTTGCGGTCGGAGCCTGCGAGGCTGCATCCGTTGCAGGAACGTCTGTTGCGGGCATACTCGGAGCGGGCGTCTCCGCCGAACCGGGTGTGCCTGAAACATTCGGCCTCGGAGCGGAAGAGCCGCCGATGTCGACGATGCTCCCGCTGCCGCTTCCGGACGGGCCGCACGCAGTGAGGAAAACTGTTGCCGCAAACAGCAGAGTGCCGATAATTTTCTTTAAATATTTCATAATCATAAATGCCGAAGCAAAAATTCCTTTATCATTATTAGCAGAGAACGGGCGGCATGATTCAGGCAATAAAAGGCCGGACAAAATGCTGCACGATTTCCGTTATCGGCATAATATCATGCTTCTAAGACGGATTCAATATCTATTTGTTAACATTTTGTGACAAATTTCACCGAATTTGAACAGTACGGATTGGTGTACATGCAGAATTGCTGAAAAGTTGAATTCACTGCGGAAAAAAACGTGCGCCGATTTCGGCCGCGCAATGCATTTGCCCGAAAGGTCGGTATTGCGCAGCAAAAAAACTGCCGCAAAAGCAGGTGCTCGCTGCGGCAGTCTTTAAAAGAGGGGTGATAAGTCATTGCTTTTTGCTTTTAAAAACGGAATCGATTCGGTTGCGCAGGTTCCGTTAATCGATTTTGAGCGGAATTCCGTTCACGGCAAAATGCACTTCGTTGATGCTGCCGTAGGGCAGAGCAGTCAACAACACGGACTGGGTCGCAAGATTGAGCAGCCCTGCATCATTTGCAACTGTTTCAAAATCGGATGAAAGATTTACGGTCAAAATGCCGTTTTCGATAACCGCTCCGAGAACAAGCGTGTTCTCCGGAAAACAGCTGCGAAGCCCGCGCAGCTCCGTTCCCGCTGCAAGCTGCTGTATACAGGAGTATAAGTCCGTGCTGCCCTCCGCGTAACGTGTTATGGGAATCATCAGGCTTCCGGATTCATTCGGGAAATACAGTGTCAGCGGTTTAGCCGAACCGGAGGTCGCAATTTCGGCGTTTTCAACGTTTAGGCATATTTGCCGTGCTTTTGCGGCGGAAGACTGCCGTTTGCGGTGATGTCATTGCAGCCGTTCAGAAAGATTGAAACGGTTTCAACCGAATCGAACTCAGTGAGCGTGTTTACAACGGCGGCAAAAAGCTGCTGCTCACTGTCGTAATCGGGCATGACGGGCAGATTCACAAGGTTCACGCGCGCTTCGCCGTTCTGAATGCTTATCTGAATCTCCGTTCCCTGCGGTATCACGGCTTTAAGGCCGTTTTTGGAAAGTGCGGCGCGGTTTTCGTCCGAAGCAGTCATTTTTGCAAGGCAGGCTTTTGCAATGCCCGCTTGCTGCGGCACGGATGCAACAACCGGAAGGAGATAGCTTCATCGGTCAGATAATAAAGAGTTTTATTGACTTTTTTGCCATCAGGTGCGGCGTCGGCGGTTGCGGGTGCGGAACAGACGGGAGTCGGCACGGGAGTCGGCACGGGGCTGCATGAGGCCGGCGGCGGAGTCGTGACGCAGTCCGGTGCATCGGAACAGCCGCAGAACAAGGCTGCAATCGTCAGCAGAACGAGTATAAGCGCAGAAAATCGTGCGGTATGACGGCATGTTGATTTCATTGTTGTTTCAATTCCTCCGAGAAAATTTTGCGGGCGGCGTTTCGTCTGTGCGGAAGCAATTCCGCTCGGCTGATTAATTATATTTGCTTTTTGAAACAAAAATACTTGAACGAATGCAAATTTGCACTGCTCGAAATTATTCGATAGTCGGATTATCGATAGTATAACGATCGAAATAATGAAATTATTGGACAAAAAACGAATAAAAAACTTGACATGCGTCAAAAAAATGATATAATGAGCCTGAGCGAAAGCTGTATTCCGCCTCCGCACCTGTGCGGCGGAATGCTGCCGTCGCAGCTGCAACTGAATAGAACAGGCTTTCTTCCTGCGTTCCGCAAAGGGGGAATCGGGTGCAAATCCCGGCGAGTCGGTCACTGTGAAGTTCGGATTGTTTTTTATTAAACAGAGTATATCGATATTTAGATATCGATAACGCACGGAATATAGAGATAAAAACATTCGAAATAAGTCAGATTACCCAAAGAAGGCCTGAGCTTCTGCCGTCACCGGAGGCTGAATGGATTATGCACAGTCGCGTTTTGTTTTGGGAACAACCGGGTGTGAGCTGAACGGTTTGATTTTTGCAAAAATTCGGGATGAACGAGTTCTGCAAAAGGATTTTGATTCAGCATTCACAAAAAAGGGTGTTACCTTTGCACTGCGTCTCGATTCCGTCTTCCCGATTACGACCGGCTGAAGCGGAATCATTTTGTTTATACGGCTGTTTTCGGAAACTTTTCAGCTCATTTCAACCGCCGAACAAATTCGGCATACAACATTCAAAATCCGACAGAATCAGAAACAGGAGGTTTTTCAGTGATCGAACTTATTCAGCACGGCATGTACCTTGTGAACGGCGTTCCCTGTGAGAGCGTTCCGGTGCCTCCGGCGGAGGCACGCCGCGAGACCATGGCATACAAAATCTTGCAGGCACACAACACTTCGGGCGACCCCGAGAAGCTCAAAATCACATTTGACGCGCTTGTGTCGCATGATATCACATATGTCGGCATTATCCAGCAGGCGCGTGCTTCCGGAATGAAGCAATTCCCGATGCCCTATGCGCTTACCAATTGCCACAACAGCCTGTGCGCCGTCGGCGGCACGATAAACGAGGACGACCATGTGTTCGGACTTTCCGCTGCAAAAAAATACGGCGGAATCTACGTTCCCGCAAACCAGTCCGTAATTCACTCTTATGCACGCGAGCAGATGGCGGCCTGCGGAAACATGATTCTCGGGTCCGATTCGCACACACGCTACGGTGCATTGGGAACCATGGCCGTCGGCGAGGGCGGACCGGAGCTTGCAAAGCAGCTTCTTAAAAACACTTGGGACGCGCCCATGCCCGAGGTTGTGCTTGTGTACCTGACGGGAAAACCCCGCCGCGGCATCGGACCGCATGATGTTGCTCTCTCTCTTGTTAAAGCAACGTTTGAAAGCGGTTTCGTAAACAACCGTGTGCTTGAATTTGTCGGCCCCGGCATTGCCAACCTTCCCATCGATTTCAGAAACGGCATCGATGTTATGACAACGGAAACAACCTGCCTTTCCTCAATTTGGGAAACGGATGAAGAAACACAAAAATTCTATGCGACTCATAAACGTCCCGAGGCTTACAAAAAGCTGCATCCGGGTGCGATCGCTTATTACGATAGAATGATTACGATTGACCTCGGCAAGCAGGAGGCGATGATCGCCCTGCCGTTCCATCCTTCCAATGCATACACAATTCATGAATTCCTGCAGAATGCGGAAGAACTCCTTAAAAAAGTCGAACAGGATGCGCAAAAACGCTTCCCGAAGGCGAATGTGAAGCTTGTTGACAAGATTCACGACGGCGGCGTTTGGGCCGATCAGGCGTTATTGCCGGCTGTTCCGGCGGTTTGTTTGACAATATCGCCGAAGCTGCGGATATAATGCGCGGCGGAAGCACGGGAAACGGCGAATTTGCGTTGGATGTTTACCCGACAAGCATTCCCGTTTCGCTTGCGCTCACAAAACACGGCGCGACAGGCGACTTGCTTTCCGCCGGTGCAATAATCAAGCCCAGCTTCTGCGGCCCGTGTTTCGGTGCGGGTGATGTTCCCGCCAACAACGGCCTTTCACTGCGTCACACAACGCGCAACTTCCCCAACAGAAGGTTCAAACCCGGCGAGGTCAGTTTGCGGGCGTTTGCCTGATGGATGCACGTTCCATTGCCGCAACCGCGCTTAACGGAGGAAAGATTACCGCGGCGACGGATATTGAATACGAATGCACCGCACCGGAATATGAATTTGATTCTTCGGCATACGACAGAAGGATTTATTACGGCTTCGGCAAAGCGGATCCGTCGGTTGAGCTTGTGATGGGTCCCAACATTACGGACTGGCCCAAAATGTATGCACTGACCGAGAACCTGCTTGTAAAGCTTGCTGCCGTTATTCATGATCCGGTAACAACAACGGACGAGCTGATTCCCTCCGGCGAAACGTCCTCCTATCGCAGCAACCCTCTGCGCCTTGCGGAATTTACCCTGTCAAGACGTGAACCGGCATATGTCGGCAGAGCGAAAGAAATTGCAAAACTTGAAGGCGAACGCCGCAGCGGTGCAGTGCCGGCGGAAATTGTCGAAACGCTGAACCGTGTCGGCAACGGTGCAGAGCTTGCGAACAATACTCAGTTCGGCTCATGCGTGTTTGCGAACAAACCCGGTGACGGTTCCGCACGCGAACAGGCGGCTTCTTGTCAAAAGGTTTTGGGAGGTTTCGCAAATATCTGCTATGAATACGCAACGAAACGCTACCGCAGCAACTGCATCAACTGGGGCATTTTGCCGTTTACCATTGACGACGGAACGGAATTCAACTATGAACCCGGCGACTGCGTTTTCGTGCCCGGCATCCGCGCAGCGTTGAAAACGGCACAGAAAACATTCCCGCAAAAGTCATAAGGCAGAACGGTGATGTGTGCGATATCATGCTTCACCTCAGGGGGCTTACTCCGGATGAAAAGGAGATTATCCTTGACGGATGTCTGATGAACTATTATGCGGCAAGAGCGGAATAAGCAAAGAGCGGGATAAGAACCGAAAGCAACCGGCGGGCGTTTCCGTGAACGATTCCGGAAACGCACCGCTTCCGAACAATATTAATACAAATTTGAAACATGGAAGGAAATACCGATGGAAAAGATTAAGATGACAACCCCGATAGTCGAAATGGACGGGGACGAGATGACGCGTGTGCTTTGGGGCATGATAAAAGACGAGCTGATTCTGCCTTTTATTGACCTTAAAACGGAGTATTACGATCTTGGCCTGCTGCACCGCAACGAAACTCAGGACAAAGTGACCGTTGACGCTGCGAACGCAACCCGCAAATACGGCGTTGCAGTCAAATGCGCAACAATAACCCCGAACGCACAGCGCATGAAGGAGTATCCGCAGCTTACCGAAATGTGGAAAAGCCCGAACGGAACAATTCGTTCAATTCTTGACGGAACGGTTTTCCGCGCACCGATACTCATCGATTCCATTCATCCCGTTGTCAAAAACTGGAAAAAGCCCATTACCATTGCCCGCCATGCCTACGGTGATGTTTATAAAAGCGTTGACATGTACACGACCGAACCCGGCACCTGCACAATGACTTTTGTCGGCGAAAGCGGAGAGACTAAAACGCTCACCGTGCAAAAGGTTGACGGTCCGGCGGTGTGGCAGGGTGCGCACAACAAGGAAAAGAGCATCCGCTCGTTTGCAAAGGCTTGCTTTAAATATGCAATTGACACAAAACAGGATTTGTGGTTCTCAACAAAGGACACGATTGCAAAGATTTACGACGGCGAGTTCAAACGCGTGTTTGAAGAAGAATTCGAGAACAATTATCGTGCCGAATTTGAAAAACTCGGACTGACATATTTCTACACGCTGATTGATGATGCCGTTGCCCGCGTTATCCGCAGCGAAGGCGGATTCATCTGGGCATGCAAAAACTATGACGGCGATGTTATGAGCGACATGGTATCGACCGCATTCGGTTCGCTTGCAATGATGACTTCCGTTCTTGTTTCTCCGGACGGCACAACCGAATACGAAGCAGCGCACGGAACAGTCACAAAGCACTATTACCGTCACCTTAAGGGCGAAGAAACTTCAACAAACCCGATGGCAACCATTTATGCATGGACGGGTGCGCTCAGAAAACGCGGACAGCTTGACAGCATTACGGAGCTGCAAACTTTCGCGGACAAGCTTGAAGCAGCCTGCGTTGAAACGCTTAACAGCGGAATCATGACAAAGGACCTTGTCGGGCTTGTGGATGACCCCGCTTCCGTGAAGGCCGTCACGAGCGCGAAGTTTATTGCTGCCATCCGAGAAAACCTTGAAAGGACTCTTGTCTGAGCAGCCTGAGAAAGTTTTTACGAATAAAATTCGGATATTAATCGGGGCAGGCCGAAAATATCAGCCCGCCCCGCGATGAAAAAAGATTTGAAAACTGTCGAAAATGAATTCGCAGGGAGGCAATCACAAACAATGGAACTTAAAACTAACAGCACCGCCGGAACGATGGAATCCAGTGACATAATGATAATGCTTGAGCCGCGCACAGAGCGGAATCGAGCTTGAGCTCACGAGCAGCGTTATGCAGCAATTCGGCAAACAGATACGCAAAGTTATTCTTGACACGCTTCAGGAATACGATGTTCAAAATGCAAAAGTAGAGGCAGTGGATAAAGGTGCGTTGGATTGCACCGTTCGCGCCCGCACCGTTGCCGCAATTTACCGTGCGGCTCAGCGCAGCGATTACCGCTGGGAAGTTTAAACGGATTTATCCTTGGGAGGAAGGATGCTTTTGCGGAACAGAGTATCGAAACATTTAATATTTTGATGCGGAATAAAGCCGCCGCAAAAGCGGATATAAGAAAATGTACATTAAAGATCGTTTAAGAAGAAGCATGATGTTCATTCCGGGCAACAACCCCGGCATGATACGTGATGCGAATATTTACGGTGCGGACAGCATCATGTTTGACCTTGAGGATTCCGTTGCCTACACCGAAAAGGATGCGGCAAGGCTGCTTGTTTACAACGCACTGAAAACATTGGATTTCGGAAGCAAGGAAACGGTTGTCCGCATCAATGACCTTTCAAGCGGACTCGGGGTTGCGGACCTTGAGGCCGTTGTCCGCGCCGGCGTGCAGGTCGTTCGCCTGCCGAAGACGGACAGCGCACAGGATGTTATCGACTGCGAACGCGAGATTGAGCGCATTGAAAAGGAAGCGGGCATTCCCGTCGGCACAACAGGCATGATGGCGGCTATTGAGTCTGCAAACGGCGTGCTGAATGCGGCGGCAATTGCAAAAGCGAGCGATCGCCTTATCGGAATTGCTCTCGGTGCGGAGGATTATGTCACCGACCTTAAAACCACCCGTTCGGACGGCATTGAGCTGCTTTTTGCCCGCAGCATGATACTCAATGCGGCAAGGGCAGCGGGCATTGCCGCACTGGACACGGTTTATTCCGACGTGAACAACGAAGAAGGCTTTGTTGCGGAAGCAACGATAATCAAAAAACTGGGATTTGACGGCAAATCATTATCAACCCGCGCCAGATTGAGCCGCTGCACAAGGTCTTTATGCCGAGCGAAAAGGATCTTAACAAGGCGCGCGCAATAATGGATGCGATTGCGGAGGCGAACGCACGCGGCAGCGGCGTTGCAAGCCTGAAGGGTAAGATGATAGACAAACCCGTTGTCATTCGCGCTCAGCGGCTGCTTGACCTGTATGAGGCGGGACGCAGAATCGATGAAGTGGAGGATTGACAGAAATGAGCTTTGATATCAACAAAATTCCGCATATAAACGAAATTGCGAACAACGGAAGTTTCAATGGCGCACGCAGCAAAAATACCGAAACTTTTCAGCAGCGCTGCAGTGATTGCAACAAGATAGTTCCTTCCTTGAGGAGGCAATAAAAAAATCCGGACTTCGCGACGGGATGACGATAAGTTTTCATCACCATTTCCGCAACGGTGACCATATCATTAACAATGTTCTTGATAAACTTGCGGAGATGGGGTTCAAAAACCTGACGCTTGCGGCGTCGTCGCTTTCGGCTGTTCATGCGCCGCTGATTGAACACATCCGCTCCGGACTTATCACCCACATTGAAACTTCCGGTCTGCGCGGAGAACTTGCGGAGCAGATTTCACGCGGTTGATGGATTTTCCGGTTGTTTTCCGTTCCCATGGCGGAAGGGCATCCGCAATCCGTTCGGGTGAGCTGCACATTGATGTTGCTTTTTGGGTGCGCCTCGTGCGATCCCTACGGCAACGCAAACGGGTACAGCAGATGATGACGACGGCATTTCATGCGGGTCGTTGGGTTATGCAAGAACGGATGCGGAGTTTGCGGATAAGGTTATTATCATAACTAACAACATCGTTCCTATCCCAATGCACCGTGGGCAATTCCGGAACACGATGTTGATTACGTTGTTCGTGTTGACGATATCGGCGATCCCAAGGGCATCATGAGCGGCGCAACGCGGTACACAAAGGATCCCAAGGAACTGCTGATCGCAAAAACGGCTGCAAATGTTGTTGAAGCGGCGGGTTATCTTTACGACGGCTTTTCAATGCAGATGGGTTCCGGCGGTGCATCGCTTGCAACGGCGCGATTCATCCGCCAAAAAATGCTGGATAAGGGCATTCGCTGCCGTTTCGCTCTCGGCGGAATCACGGGGCAGATCACGGCAATGCATGAAGAAGGGCTGATAGATCGCATTCTTGATGTTCAGTCGTTTGACCTTGACGCGGCAAAATCGCTGAAGAACAACCATTTTCATCATCAGATAAGCGCAACGTATTATGCAAGCCATCTGGTTGCAACGGCAGCGGAACAGCTGGATTTTGTTATTCTTTCCGCGCTTGAAATTGACACTGATTTCAACGTGAATGTTCTCACAGGTTCCGACGGCGTGATTCGCGGTGCGATCGGAGGGCATCCCGACACGGCGGAGAGCGCGAGCCTTGCTGTTATTGTTGCGCCCCTTGTGCGCGGCAGGATTCCGACGGTTGTTGAACATGTCGGCACGGTCGTCACTCCGGGCAGCGTTATTGATGTCCTCGTTACGGACAGGGGCATTGCAGTGAACCCGAATCGCCCGGATTTGAAGGAGAAACTTGAAAAATTCGGCCTTCACGTGTTTGATATTCATGCCCTGCAAAAAAAAGGCGGAGGAGCTTGTCGGTGTTCCGGAACCGATTCGCTGCAAGGAACGAATTGTCGGCGTTGCAATGTATCGCGACAACACGGTCATTGACGTAATCCGTCAGATAGACGAATAAAAACGGGGAATATGCGGCGGCTTAACTGCCGAATGACCGTATTGACCTGATAATCAAAAACAACCCGGCGGCATCCAAACTGCGGAGCCGTCGGTTGTTTGTTTTTTATAATTGAATCCCGAACAATTTTAAACCCGTGGTGTTTTATGCGTCCTGAGCCAATCGGAACATCATGTCAACGGCGGGCTCGATTATTTCATCGTTAAAATCATATTCGCGGGTATGGAGCTTTGCATGATGGGTGCCGCATCCGATATAGAACAATGCGCCGCTTGTGAGCTTTGTGTAGCAGCCGAAATCCTCGGAACTTCTGAACGGTTCATCAGCGTGCTCCGGCAGTCCGCATTCAAGCCGCGCTTTGCGGACGGCGGCAACGGCATCGGGTGTGTTGCGCGTTTCGGGAAAGGAGTCGCGATATTGAACTTCAACATTTGTTATGCCATCCTGCCGTGCATATGCGCGGGCCCGCGCGCAGATTTCGGCATCCAGCGCATCCAGCTCGGATTCAAATTCGGCGCGTATTGTCAGCATGAGCTGCCCGAAGCCGCATTCGTGCCGAAAGCTTCCTCGCCTATGCGCACGCAAACGACCGTTGCCATAACAATGCCGCGATGATCCTCCCTTGCGGTCAGTTCGGGAATATCAATTATCAGCTTTGATATTGCACGGGCGGGATTATGCCCGTTTTCGGTTGAGAAGCGTGTGAGCTTTTTCCGAAAAAGCTCAGCACAAGCCCGCGTGAGGCAAATGCCGCCGTGCCGTCGTGTACCGCGACCGAGCCTGCGGGAAATCCCGGCATATTGTGCCAGCCGAAAATAATGTCCGGTTTTTCATCCGTTATCATCTTTTGGCAGACGGGAGCACCGCAGCCTGTCTCCTCCGCATGTTGGAAAAGAAAGAGAATATCGCTGCGGCAGCCATGGCGGTCAATTTCCGCCGCAAGTGCGCAAAGTGCGGCGCTGTGGCCGTCGTGTCCGCATTTATGCGCAACGCCGCGGTTTTCGGAAGCATAGGGGAGCGCGGGGTCATCCTCGATCGGAAGCGCGTCAAAATCCGCACGGAATGCAATTCGGCGTGTCGGGGCGGACTCCGTTCGGGCATTCAAAGGAGCCTTGTACACGGCATAGAACCATGCACCCATATCATGCAGCTCAAGCGAAGTGTGCGTGCGGAGAAAATCAATGAGCATTGCTTTTGTTTGTTTTTCCTGCCCGGAAAGCTCCGCGCAGCGGTGAAGCTTATGCCGAAGTAAGACGGCAGTTTTAAGAATATCTTTATCCATTGCGGAAACACCTCAATGTTGAATAATATCTGTCGAAAACAGAAAATCCGTTTCGGAAACGGGACATAAACCCCATGTCTGTTTCGGCAGAAATAATTATACTCCCGAAAGAACGGGAAGTAAACAGCGGATTTGTTTCACCCGTGCGTATTTCCGCACATGCGGGTATTGTGGTTTTTGCGGAAAAGTGGTATTATTATAATGGAAAGGCAGTACTGTGCGGAAAGAGGGCTTATATAAACGGTTTCCTCGGGAATAACAGATATTTCGGGTGACGGTTAATGATTATTTTGGGCATTGATCCCGGGTATGCGATACTCGGTTACGGTGCGGTTGAAGCCGAACGCGGCAAGATTCGCGTTATTGATTACGGGGTTGTTGAAACAACTCCGAAAATGACCTTTCCCGAGAGGTTGGAGCGGCTCTACGCGGGCACAAAACTCCTGCTTGAACGTTATCGCCCCGATCATGTTGCGTTTGAGGAGCTTTTTTTCTATCGCAACACAACAACGGCATTGCAGGTTGCGGCGGCAAGGGGCGTTGCAATAACGGCCGCCCAGCAGGCGGGACTCCCGCTCTATGAATATACCCCGATGCAGATTAAGCAAAGTGTCACCGGGGACGGTCATGCGGACAAGCTGCAAATGCAGACAATGGTCAAGCTTCTTTTAAAACTGCAAAAGATACCGAAGCCCGATGATGCCGCCGATGCGCTCGCGCGGCACTCTGCCATGCGAATGCGCTCGGACCGATGGTTGAACAATTCCGCATCAAATAACTGACGTTTTTTGCAGGGAGCAGAAATATGTACGCACATATAAAGGGAAACGTAGAAGAAATTTATGCAGACAGAGTCGTTATCGAGGCGGCGGGTGTCGGGTATGAGCTTGTTTGCAGCAAAATGACGCTGAAAAGACTGTGCGAGGGCAAAACCGCAAAGCTGTTTGTGCATTTTCATCTTTCTCAGGACAGCGTCGCGCTGTACGGTTTTTTGATGCAGAGGAACGGGCAATGTTCCGAAAGCTCATAAGCGTTTCGCGAATCGGTCCGAAGGTTGCACTTGCGGTGCTGTCGGTGCTGACTCCGTCGGATGTTGCGCTTGCGGTGCTGACCGATAACACGGCTGCTTTTGACGGAGTTGCAGGCATGGGCAAAAAAACGGCGGCGCGTGTGATTCTTGAACTGAAGGAAAAGGTCGATGCGGCGGAAACGGCGGCTGCTTCCGCAGGGGGTGCCGCAAACACGGCGCAGGATAACGGAATGCGTGCCGAAGCGGTTGCAGCATTGGTTGCGCTCGGTTATGACGGTGCAAGTGCGGGCAGGGCGGTGGCATCCGTCCCGGATTGCGATCGCGTTGAGGATATGATAATGCAGGCATTGCGTGCAACGACTAAATAAATTTTTCACGCCGAAGCGGAAGATTCACCGAAAAAGCGGGTCCGCTGCGGAACACAAAAAGATTTGACGGATGCTTTTGCGGAAGTCGGATTTAACGGAGTGACGGGATTTAAATGGATGACGACAGGCTCATAACTTCATCAATGCTTGCGGAGGATGAAAACTGCGAATTCAGTCTGCGCCCGCGTTTTCTTGCGGAATACATCGGGCAGGGCAATGTTAAGGAACATATCGGAGTTTATATCCATGCCGCAAAACTGCGCGGAGAGGCGTTGGATCACACCCTGCTTTACGGCCCGCCGGGTCTTGGAAAAACGACGCTTGCGGCAATAATCGCAAACGAGATGGGCGGCAATCTGCGCATCACGAGCGGCCCCGCAATAACTCATGCGGGGGATCTTGCGGCATTGCTTTCAAACCTTGCCGAAGGCGATGTGCTTTTTATTGACGAGATTCACCGATTGAATGCGAACGTTGAGGAGATTCTTTACCCCGCAATGGAGGATTTTGCATACGACATAATTATCGGTAAGGGACCGTCCGCCAGGTCGCTGCGGCTTGAACTGCCGAAATTCACCCTTGTGGGTGCAACAACGCGAATGGGGCTTTTGACCGCGCCGCTTCGCGACAGATTCGGAATAAAGGAACAGCTTGAGCTTTACACGCCTGAGGATTTGAAAGAAATCGTTGTTCGCAGCGCGGGCATACTCGATATTGAAATAACGGAGGACGGCGCACTTGAAATTGCATCGCGTTCAAGAGGAACTCCGCGAATCGCAAACAGGCTTTTGCGGCGTGTCCGCGACTTTGCACAGGTTCGCGCAAACGGTATTATTGACCTTGAAACGGCAAAAAACGGGCTTGATATGCTTGCGATAGACGAACTCGGGCTTGACGCCGTTGACAGAAACATGCTGACGGCAATGATTGTGAAATTCGGCGGAAGACCTGTCGGATTGGATACAATTGCGGCGGCAACCGGTGAGGATGCTTCCACGATTGAAGATGTTTACGAACCGTATCTGCTGAGGCTCGGTTTCATTGCGCGTACGCCGCGCGGGCGGGTATTGCTTCCGGCGGGGTATTCGCACATGGGCTATGCTCCGCCGCAGGATTCAAACGGGCAGACTTCATTCATTTGAAAGGATTCTAAGGACTTTTCAGCTGAGTTGTGCCGGTTTTTCCGTTCGGAAGCGAACGGAGACAGAAATAATTACGGAGGGTTACACAATGATGAGCAAAAAAACAAAGGCGATGGAGCAGCAGCTCACCCAACTTGCGCAGGAAAACGATGCGCTGCGCGCACAGCTTGCGGCGGCGGGTGTTGAAATTGAAAACGTTAAAAGCGAGCTTGCAAAAACCGTCGGCGAACGCGACAGGTTCAGAAACGAATTGAACGGCGCACAGCTCGATTTGAGCAACGCCAAACGCCGCTTGGACGATTTCAGGCTGCGTCAGGAAGCAATTGTGAACGCTCTTACCGAAGCGCATAACACGCGTGAACGCATATTAAAAGAAGCAAATGCAAATGCGGACAGAATCGATGCCGAAGCGAAGCAGCGCAAAACGGATATTCTGAACAAAGCGCAGGCGGCACTTGAAAGCGCAAAAAAAGAAGCGGCTCAGCTGATTGCGGATGCAAAACGGGATGCCGCCGCATTCGCGATGCCGCACAGAAGGATGCACAGCAGGTTACGGACACCGCCCTTGACGAGGCAACGGAGTTGATCGCAGGCGCAAAAGCCGATGCCGAAACGATGATGGACGAAGCACAGGCTGCGGTTGATGAAAAACAGGCACAGGTGGACGAGCTGAACTTTTCACTGAGCGAAAAGGCAAGGCTTGCGCTTGAACAGGCACGGAAATATGCGCAGATAATGGAATCCCTTGCCGAATTGAATTTCGAAACGGCGGTTGAAGCACGATATGCGGAAAAATACGCACCCGCCGCGGCAGAGCCCGAGAACAGCGGTGAATGCGCGGACGATGCCGATGAAACTTCACTGAGCGAAACAAATCCGGACGCAGCGGATTCGAACGAAATGGATTTGAACGAAGCGAAGCAAGGCACAGAGAGCATAAGGGGCACCGGCGGTGCGGAAGCAATGCTCCGTGCGGCCGCGAAAAAACATGCTGCTCCTGCGATAATGCGGAAGCGGTGTCGGATTCGGAAGCGTCGGATGCGGATGTTTGCGGACAGGAAAACACGGAACTGCCTAAAGAAACGGAAGATTCAAATCCCGAAACAACGGATGAACCGAAAGAGCAGGCCGTCTGTTCCGTAACGGAAAACGGAGAGCCGGAGAGTCACACAGGTGCGGAAGGTGAAGCGGAAGACAAACCCGAAACGGCAGATCCTGCGGATGACTGTGATGAGCAAATCAAAACATCGGAAGAATCCGAAAAATCGATGAAGAACGAGAACGGCAAACACACAAAATCGGTCGAGTCGGAATTTCCGGAAGAATACAGCAGCGCGGCATCACTGATGCGAAGCATTTATTCTATTGAAGGCAGGGATATCCCCGAGGAGGCGGACGATGAAGGCGAGATGTACGATATCGGCGAAGGGACGCCGCTCACGATTCATCGGGATGAGGAGAACGGCGAGGAAACATTCTCTTTGCCCGTTGATCCTGATTTGCGCGATATTTTAAGAGATATAATGAAAAAATAATGCGTCTTCAGCTGAAAACATGTGTGAAAGATAAAAAGTATGAATATTCTTGTTGTTAATGATGACGGATATACCGCGCCCGGCATTGCCGCGCTGGTTCGGGAATTGCGCAAAGAGCATGATGTGTTCGTTTGCGCACCGAAGGAAAATCAGAGTGCGGTCGGGCACGGGTTGACTTTGAGAAGATTGCTGCATGCGGAAAGGGTTACGGTATTTGACGATGATGCAAAAACTCCGAACGGGAATTGAAACCCGTAACCGCATTTTGGGTTGACGGCACACCCGCGGATTGTGTGCGCGTTGCACTCGGCAACCTTTCCGCTGAGCCGGATATTGTGATTTCCGGAATCAATCAGGCTCCGAACCTTGGCACGGATGTGCTGTATTCCGGCACCGTTTCCGCTGCGGAGGAGGCGGCAATGCTCGGTTACCGCGCCGTTGCGGTTTCAAGAGATACGCTCGGAACGGACTATTTTGATGATGCGGCGGTTCACTTTTGCAGCAATATTGACCTGTTCATTGGCTGCTTAACGGAAAGCCACAGGCTTTTGAATGTGAACTATCCCTATCTGCCTGCGAATGAATATCGCGGAATACGGGTCGGGTATCTTGCAGAGCAGATATATCCGATTGCTATATCGAAATAAAGGACGAAAACGGAAGCATCGGCTATAAAACTCCGAGCAACAAGCTGACAAGCTGCGCCGAGCATGACACGACGGACGAAAAATTCGTTCGTGACGGATTCATCGCCGTGACTCCGCTAAAGTACGATATAACGGATTACGAACGGCTTGAGCAGATTGCGGCATTTGCGGAAAGAACTTATTAAACGGCAATTTTTTGCAGGTTTAAAAGTGAACCCATGGTTTAATATGCGGGATAAAGAGGGCGGATTATGAAAATCGGAGTTATCGGAGCGGGCGCGGCAGGGCTTATTGCGGGCGCATTTGCGGCAAAAGGCGGCGCAAGTGTCGATATTATCGACAGAAACGAAAAAACGGGCAAAAAACTCTTTCTTACGGGAAAGGCAGGTGCAACATCACCAATTCTGCCGATATCGATGCATTTCTGAAAAACGTGCCGCATAACGGCAGGTTCCTTTACAGCGCGTTTGACGGATTTTTTAACGACGACATAATTGAACTGATAAACTCCTGCGGCGTTCGCACGAAACTTGAACGCGGCGGAAGGTATTTTCCCGAAAGCGATAAGTCAAGCGATGTTATTCGCGCATTGCAGACCAATGCGGTGAGATGCGGAGCGAACATTGTGCTTAATTCACGGGTATCAAGCGTTTCAAAGACGGAGGACGGAGGGTTTCGGCTCTGCTTTGAAAACGGACAGAAAAAATATTACGATAAAGTAATCATTGCAACGGGCGGTGCAAGCTATCCTTCAACGGGTTCAACCGGGGACGGCTACGGCTTTGCAGAGAGTCTCGGTCACACCGTTGCCGCACCGAAGCCGTCGCTCATACCGCTTGTTGCGAACGAGGCATGGGCGGGCGATTTGATGGGGCTTTCGCTCAAAAATGTTGTTCTGCGCGCATATGCACCCGAAAAGAGTAAAAAAACAAAATCCGGCGAGCCATTTCCAGGGAAATATTCCGCAAATGAATCCGGAAATGCCGAGAAAGGCGGATATGCCTGCTCTGCGGCGGAGAATACGGCAAAAATCGAGAAGAAACAAAAAAAGCGCAAGCCCGTTTATGAAGAACTCGGGGAGATGCTGTTCACTCATTTCGGTGTTTCGGGCCCGCTTGTGCTCAGCGCAAGCAGTTATCTTGCGGATTCGCCCAACGGGGCATTGCTTGAGATTGACCTTAAGCCCGGATTGACAGCAGAGCAGCTTGATCTCCGCATTCTGCGGGATTTTGAAAAATACAAGCATAAACAGGTGCAGAATGCAATGTGCGATCTGCTTCCGCAAAGGCTTATCGATGCGGTTTTGCATGTTGCGGGTGTTGATGCCGAAACCACTGTGGATAACCTGACGCGTGAACAGCGGGGGGCCATTGTTCGAACCCTCAAATGCCTGCCGTTGACGGTGCGCGCGGCACGTCCCGTTGAAGAAGCGATAATCACGCGCGGAGGTGTGCTGATTAAAGAGATTAATCCGTCAACAATGGAGTCGCGAATTGTGCCCGGGTTGTATTTTGCGGGGGAAGTCATCGATGTTGATGCCTGTACGGGCGGATTCAATCTTCAGATCGCATGGTCAACCGGCTGTGCGGCGGGCAGAGCGGCGGCGGAAGCTCTTTAAACATATCCAACGCAAAACATTGCTTTAAAAACACTGAAAACGGAGAAAAATATATGACTGCGGAACGAAGTGAATTTGCAAATTCGGGAAATACGGGAAACATCAGCATTGCGATAGACGGGCCCGCGGGCGCGGGGAAGAGCACAATTGCAAAAGAAATTTCAAAAAGACTTTCAATAACTTATGTTGACACGGGCGCAATGTACAGAGCTATCGGACTCAAGGCAATGCGCATGGGGATCGACCCTGCCGACGCGCGCCGCGTAGTTCCGATGCTCGACGGCACAAATGTTTCCATTGAGTATGTTGACGGCGTTCAGCATGTTCTTCTGGATGGGGAAGATGTTTCCGGGCTCATCCGCACGGAGGAAGTTTCACATTATGCCTCGGTTATAAGCACGATTCCGGAGGTTCGCAAAAAGCTTGTGGAATTGCAGCGCGCGCTTGCAAGGGTTCGCAATGTCGTTATGGACGGGCGCGATATATGTTCCTATGTTCTGCCCGATGCAACGCATAAGTTTTTTGTTACTGCCGAGCCGGAAGTTCGCGCAGCGCGCCGCTATACGGAATACGAGGCGGCGGGAAAGCTGAACGGCAGGAACTTTGACGACATTCTTTGTGAAATAAAACGCAGGGATGAGAGGGATTCAACGCGGGAGCTGCGCCGCTCCGCCCGGCGGATGATGCAGTCGTTATCGACACAAGCGAAATGAATGTTGAAAGTGCGGTTGCGGCCGTGCTCGCGCATATCGGATAATGCTGAGCAGCTTTTTTTCGGAGGTTGAGAATGCTTTATATAATCGCATACATATTCTTTAAATGGCTGCTCTGGCTGATTTACAGACCGAAAGTATTCGGCAATAAGAAAAACCTGAGGATTAAGGGCGGCGTTATTTTTATTGCGAATCACAGAGCGTTGTACGATCCGCTGCTTTTGGTAGTCAGTTCACCGCGAATCATTCATTTCATGGCAAAAAAAGAGCTTTTCGACAACCCTGTGGGGAGAGTCTTTTTTTAAGTCACTCTTCGTTTTTCCGGTAAATCGAAAAACAGCGGACATGAAATCCATTCGGCAGTCGCTGAAGCTCCTGCGTGACGGCAAAGCATTCGGAATATTTCCGGAGGGCAGGCGTTCGGCAACGGACGGCATGGATGAATTTGAAAAGGGCACGGCGTTTATTGCCGCAAAATCCGGCGCACCGATCGTTCCTATATATATCAATCCTAAAAAGAGCAGGTCGGGACGGTCGCTTCTGTATGTCGGAGACGTCATTCTTCCGGGAGAGATCGCCGAGCATTGCGACAGGCGAATGCTGAATGATGCAATAACAAACAGGATGCAGAACGAAATGGAAAAACTGAGCCTGCTCATGCGGAGCGAAACAGAGGCAAAAAACGCACCGCAAGGGACTGAAAGCCGAAATAATAAAGGAATCGGAGATTACCGAAATTGAAAATCATTCTTGCAAAAAGTGCAGGATTTTGCTTTGGAGTGCGCCGTGCGGTGGAACTGACGGAGCAGACTGCGGCCAAGGTTGCCGAATCCGGCAGTGCGGCAAAGGTTTTCACCTTTGGCGAACTGATACACAATCGGGATGTTGTGAACCGGCTGCGCGAGGCCGGCATTGCGCCGATAGAGTCGCTTGATGAAGCGCAGCGCGGAGATTACGTTATCATTCGCTCCCACGGAGTGCCGAAAAAGATTTATGAAGAGCTTGAAACAAGAGGCATTAATTTCATAGATGCAACATGCCCCTTTGTTTCGAATATTCACAGAATTGTTTCGGCTGCGTACGAGCGCGGTGAGCAGGTTTTTATTGTAGGCAATCCTGAACATCCGGAAACCATAGGTATAAACGGGCATTGCGGTAATTCGGCGATTTTTATCCGCGGTGAGGAGGAGCTTCGAAAGCTTGAAGGCAGGAGCGGCTGCCTTGTGGTTCAAACAACGTTTGATTCCGAAACATTTGCTGCAATGCAGCGCGTTATCGAACGAGAATATCCCCGCATTCGCGTGTTCAACAGCATATGCAGCACGACTTTTGAACGGCAGAGAGAGGCGGAGGAATTAAGCAAAAAATGCGACGCTATGATTGTTTTGGGCGACAAACACAGCTCCAATACCCAAAAGCTCAGAAAAATTTGTGAAAAAAATTGCAGAAATACCCTCAATGCCGCAAAAGAATGCGAAATTTCTCTTGATATATTTAAAAATAATGATATAATGGTAGGCGTAGTTGCCGGTGCATCGACACCGGATTCGATTATCAGGGAGGTTATCAACACAATGAGCGAACAGGATAAGGCTAATGTAAATTGCGAAGCCGCAACCGAAAACGCAGCTGCAAACGCAGCAAACATCGAGGAAAATGCCGTATTTGACGAAGAGGCGATCAACAAGACCATCGTCCGAATTCACGGCGGTCAGGTTCTGACGGGCACCGTCATTCAGATTGTTGACGGCGAAATCAGCGTCAGCATCGGATACAAGTCCGACGGATATATTCCTCGCTCCGAGTTCTCCAACGATCCCGATCTGGATCCCGCATCCCAGTACAAAGTGGGCGATCCCATCGAAGTTGAAGTTCTCAAAGTAAATGACGGCGAAGGCAATGTACTGCTCTCCCGTAAAAACGTCGAGAGCCAGAAGGCGTGGGAAGAATTCACCGCCAGCGCCGAATCCGAAGGAAAGGTTCTTGAAGGTACCTGCAAAGAAGCAATCAAGGGCGGAGTCATTGTTTCACTCGCCAACGGTGCAAGCGCATTCGTTCCCGCTTCTCAGGTTTCCACAAAATACGTTGCCGACCTTAAAGAATTTGTCGGCAAACCCATGAAGATTAAAGTGCTTGAGGTTGACGCAAAGCGCAGGCGCATCATCGGCTCCGCAAAGGCAGTTCTCCTTGCCGAAGCAGAAGCCGCAAAGGAAGCGGTTTGGGACAGCCTCACTCCCGGCATGAAGGTCATGGGCACGGTCCGCAGGATCGTTGATTTCGGTGTGTTTGTTGACATCGGCGGCGTTGACGGTCTGCTGCATGTTACGCAGTGCGCTTGGGGCAGAATCAAGTCCCCCGCTGAGCTCTTCACCGTAAATCAGAAGATCGAAGTTGTCATCCGCGAAGTCGACAAGGAAAACAAAAAGATTTCCCTCGGCTACAAAGAGCTTCAGCCCAAGCCCTGGGCAACCGCAGACGAAAGATACCCCGTCGGTTCATTCGTCGAGGGCAAGGTCGTTCGCATTGTTCCGTTCGGCGCATTCGTATCGCTTGAACCACGATCGACGGTCTCATCCACATTTCCCAGGTTGGCATCAAGCGCGTTGCAAAGGTTGAGGATGAACTCGCGGTCGGTGACCGTGTGCGCTGCAAGGTAGTCGAAGTTGACACTTCAAAGCGCCGCATCAGTCTCAGCCGCAGGGAAGCTCTCATCGAAGAGAATCCCGAGGAAGCAGAGCGCATCATGGCCGAAGAGCGCGAACAGCGTGAGCGTGAGCGCGCAGAGCGCAATGCAGAACGCAACGAAAAGCGTCAGCAGGAAGAGCAGACCCGCCGCGAGCAGGCAGCAGCACGCGAAGAACGCCGCCGTGAGCGCGATGAGCGTCGTGCAGAACGCCGCCGCCGTGAGGAACCCGATTACGAGCTTCCTCCCGTTGAGTCCGCAACGACTTCTCTTGCATCTCTTCTCGGCAAGTTCGTTGCTTCAAACGACAACGAATAAAAAATACTTCGAACGTATTTACCTTTCCGTGGCTCAACCGCATTCTGTCAACAGATTTTGCGGTTGAAGCCTGATGTTTGCCGAATGTGACAAACATAAAGCTGTGTTCACAGATTTATCTTTGAAACAAGCGTTAAAGCTGCCGCAGGGTTTTCCCGCGGCAGCTTTGTTTTGGCTTGCATACGAATTAATTTCAAAGCCAGAAAAATAAGTTCATATTTTGTCTAAAAATCAGCCGCTCTCACGGCATATTCACGGTGTTGAACCCGATTTCGCCCTCCAAGATGCTTTTTCCGCATGTTTTGCGGTTGAAGTTTTTTTTAATTGAGTGTTATAATTTGAAACGGAATAACACATAATCGGTCCGTGCGGGGCTTTTGTTCCGCACGAAGAAACAACAATAATCACTCAGGAGGCTGAAAATGGCTAAACTGTCCGTCACCGATGTTCCCGTAAAGGCAAGCGCGTACTCGTTCGCGTTGATTTCAACGTTCCCCTTGATGAAAACCTTAATATCAGCGATGAAAGCAGGATTCTCGGCGCACTGCCGACGATTAAATATCTTGTTGAAAACGGTGCAAAAACTATCCTTTGCTCGCATCTGGGCAGGCCGAAGGGAAAAGTTGTTCCCGAAATGTCACTTGCACCTGTTGCAAAGCGTCTTGCGGAGCTTCTTCCGAATGTTAAAGTTGCATTCGCATCCGATTCAGTGGGCGAGGATGCGAAAACAAAGGCTGAGCAACTCGGCGAGGGCGAAGTTCTCCTGCTTGAAAACCTTCGCTTCAGCAAAGAGGAAGAGAAGAACGATCCGGAGTTTGCAAAGGAACTTGCATCCCTTGCGGATGTTTTTGTGTCCGATGCTTTCGGAACGGTTCACAGAGCACATGCTTCAACCGAGGGCGTTGCGCATTATCTGCCCGCCGTTTGCGGTTTCCTGATTGAAAAGGAGCTTTCCGTAATGGGCGGTGCGCTTGCAAATCCGGCGCGTCCCTTTGTTTCGATTCTCGGCGGCAAAAAGGTCGGCGACAAGATCGGCGTTATCAGAAATCTGCTCGACAAATGCGACACTCTGCTTATCGGCGGCGCAATGAGTTATACATTCTTCAAGGCTATGGGACTTAATATCGGCACATCCTATCTTGATGAGGAAAGCGTTGAAACGGCGCGCGAACTGCTTGGGGAAGCAAAGGCTAAGGGCGTGCGTATGCAGCTCCCCGTTGACTGCGTTGTTGCAAAGGATTTTGCACCCGATGCAGAGCATATGACGGTTGCTTTTGATGCAATTCCCGATGGTTGGATGGGCATGGATATCGGCGAAAAGACCGCAAAACTTTACGGCGAAATCATTCGTGAAGCAAAGACTGTTGTTTGGAACGGCCCCATGGGTGTGTTTGAAATGGATGCATTCTCAAAGGGAACCGAAGCGGTTGCAAGAGCATGCGCCGAGTGCGAAGGCACAACGATAATCGGCGGCGGCGACTCCGCTTCCGCAATTAACAAATTCGGTCTCGGCGACAAAATGACACATATGTCCACGGGCGGCGGTGCAAGCTTGAATTCCTTGAGGGCAAAACGCTTCCCGGCGTTGCCGCACTTCTTGATCGTCCCTGCCGCAAAAAACTAATCGCCGGCAATTGGAAAATGAACAAGAACCGCGACGAGGCGAAGCAGCTTGTTTCCGACCTGCTTCCCCTTGTTGAAAATGCCGAATGCGATATCGTCGTTTGTCCGCCTTTTGTCGATCTTTGCTGTGCGGCAAAAGTTCTTGAAGGCAGCAACGTTAAACTGGGCTCTCAGAACATTCACTGGGCGGCAAAAGGTGCGTTTACGGGCGAAATCAGTGCAGACATGCTGAAATGTATAGGTGTCGAATACGCAATTATAGGTCACAGTGAGCGCAGACAGTATTTCGGTGAGACGGATGAAACCGTTAACATGCGCACAAAAGCCGCACTTGAAAACGGTATTCTGCCATAGTTTGCGTGGGTGAAACCCTTGAACAGCGCGAAGCCGGAATTACCGATACCTTCCTTGCAGGTCAGGTCAAGGCACTTTACAACGGTATTCCCGCCGAAGAGGCAGCGCGCATCACCGTTGCATACGAACCCATTTGGGCTATCGGCACGGGCAAAACCGCAACAAACGAGGAAGCGAACCGAACTATCGGCGCAATTCGCAGAGTTATTGCAGAGCTTTACGGCTTGAATTTGCGCAGCACACCCGCATTTTGTACGGCGGAAGCATGAACGCAAAGAACGCCGCAGGGCTTAAGGCAATGCCGCAGATCGACGGCGGTCTTATCGGCGGCGCAAGCCTTGTTGCGGAAGATTTTGCAAAGGTCGTTTTGAACTGATAAAGCACGCAATGCAGAAGAAAGCGGACTGTAAAAGCGGCTGCCGACTGCATTGCGAACGGTAAAGATATTACACCGCATGAAGCGGAATAACAATATTTCAGCCCCGCTCCCGAATGAACATGCTTTCGGGAGCGGGCAAGAGGTACGGATTGAAAAAACTCACTGCACTCATCATTATGGACGGCTTTGGCTGCAACCCGGATCCTACGGAAATGCAATCATGCCGCAAAACACAAAACACCTCCGCACGATTTGGGATGCATATCCGCACACCGAAATAGGTGCATCCGGACGCGATGTCGGTTTGCCGTCGGGACAGATGGGCAATTCCGAAGTCGGGCACACCAACATCGGTGCGGGCAGAGTTGTTTTTCAGGATTTGACAAGGATTTTTGACCTTGCGGAAAGCGGCAGGCTCGGAAGCTGTACCGCTGTTCGCGAGGCGTTTGAAAATTGTCGTGAGCATTCCTCCGCGCTGCATCTTATGGGCCTTCTTTCGAACGGAGGGGTTCACAGCCATATCGATCATCTTTTTGCGCTTCTGGATGCCGCAAAGGCGGCAGGAATGCAAAAGGTTTTTGTACATTGCTTCACCGACGGACGGGATACGGCGGTTGACAGCGGACTCGGTTTTGTTCGTGCGTTGAAGGATAAGCTTGCCGAATGCGGCTGCGGAAAAATCGCAACTGTTGAAGGCAGATATTATGCAATGGACAGGAACAATAACTACGACCGTACGGAAAAAGCATACTCCGCGCTTGTTTACGGCGAGGGAGACATGTTTTCGGATGCGGAGGAGGCCGTTAAGACATCATACCAAAACGGCGTTACGGACGAATTCATTAAACCGTGCGTAATAACCGAAAACGGTGAACCTGTTGCGAAAATTAATGCGAACGACAGCATTATCTTCTTTAATTTCCGCCCGGACAGGGCGCGCCAGCTAACACGCTGCTTCATCGACAGGGATTTTCCGCAGTTCGAGCGCAGACGCGGTTACTTTCCGGTCAAATTCGTTTGCATGAGTCAGTATTCCGCAGAATTCAACGGCAGAGTCAGCCTCATCGTTCCTCCCGAACAGCTTTCCAACACCATGGGCGAGTACCTTTCCTCTCTCGGAAAAACTCAGCTTCGCATTGCGGAAACGGAGAAATACGCTCATGTTACTTTCTTTTTCAACGGAGGGATCGAACGCGTTTTCGACGGCGAGGACAGGATTCTTGTTCCGTCACCGAACGTTGCAACATATGATCTGAAGCCGGAAATGAGTGCGTACGAGGTCACGCGCCGTGCGTGTGAATGCATCGATTCGGGCAAATATGATTTTATGGTTCTGAACTTTGCCAACACCGATATGGTCGGACATACGGGCGTTTTCGAGGCTGCCGTCAAAGCTGTTGAAACAGTCGATGTTTGTGTCGGGACGCTTGTTGACCGTATTATCAAAAACGGCGGAGCTTGTCTCATCACTGCCGATCACGGCAATTGTGAGCAGATGCTCGATGAAAAAGGTGAACCGTTCACCCCGCACACAACCAATCCCGTTCCGCTCATCTGGGTTTCGATGATGCAAAGGGCAAAAAACTCCGTGACGGCGGAAGATTATGCGATCTTGCGCGACGCTTCTCGATATCATGCATCTGCCCGTTCCGAAAGAAATGACGGGTCACAGCCTGATTGAACGATGAACGAATTATATAATCGACAGCATTCGAAAATTATGCTTGCATATTTGGCTTTTTAATGCTATAATGCCAAATGCAGTTGAAATTGAAAGGGTTATTAGTTATGCAGACTGTTGAAATTATTGTAAACATCCTCATGGTCATTGTCGCCGTGCTTCTTGTCATCGTTGTGCTTGCGCAGAACGCAAAGAGTGCCGGTCTCGGCAGTGCATTCGGCAACGATACGACCGCTCTCGGTCAGGCACGCAACGCAAAAGCGGGCAGGGAAGCAAAGCTCCAGAGGCTTACCGTTATCTTCGCTTCCATTCTCGGTGTGCTTGCTCTTGTTCTGCTCGTTATCGGCTGATGTTCATGCGCTCGGGTTTCGGGCGCAACGATCCGAATTTTGATTTTGCTGCGCAGCATTTAATTTTTTGAGTGCTGCGTTTTTGGCAATATAAGAGGTTAAGCAGCAATATGCCCGTAAAACGCGGAGAAAAACAACTTGCCGAAAACCGCAAGGCTCGGCATGAATACTTCATTGAAGATACCTATGAATGCGGAATGGCTCTTGTCGGAACAGAAGTCAAGAGCATTCGTTTGGGCAAGGTCAACATCAAGGACTCCTACGTCAAAATCAAAAACGGCGAGGCGTTCGTTGTCGGTATGCACATAAGTCCGTACGAAAAGGGCAATATCTTCAATCGTGATCCCTTCCGCGAGCGCAAACTGCTGCTGCATAAGCGTGAGATTTTAAAGCTTCTCACGCTTTCGCAAGCCGACGGATACAGCCTGATTCCGCTCCGTCTTTACCTTAAGGACGGAAAAGTGAAATTGGAACTTGCGGTCGCAAAAGGCAAAAAACTTTATGATAAACGACATGATATCGCCGAACGCGATGCAAAGCGCGCAATGGACAGGCGAAATGCTGATGCTTATTGACGGAGTCTTCCGCCGATTTTGCGGATTGTCCGTTCGACAGCCGTACCGTTTATAACCCAAACCCACCTTCTGCACATAATCAGAGTTGCAGCATGGTTTTGTTTGTGGTATAATATCAACGCTTGGGGCGTACATGGTTTCGACGGGGATCATGGGTGCCGGATAAGCGAGCCGAAGCCCCGAGCTTCGCTAAAATCGGGAAAACTTAAAAAATAAACGAACGAAATCCAATTTCGTACCCGTCCGCTGCTTTAACCGGCCGACTGTCCGCCC
>ENA-OQEN01000186-OQEN01000186.1-human-gut-metagenome-genome-assembly--contig:-NODE-186-length-27443-cov-4.731586_pt1 | contig 27443 bp, 36 predicted proteins | sample MGYA00242791_ERZ504627 | MGnify/ENA primary metagenome ERZ504627 (study PRJEB26092, sample SAMD00036316) | human gut metagenome | host: Homo sapiens | study: EMG produced TPA metagenomics assembly of... | reverse complement strand
CGTACATGGAGCGCGGCAGCCGCGTACTCGAGATTGCCTCGTGTGCGGCGTTCCAGCCCATCCCGTACCTCGCGGCGTATGCGGCGACGAAGGCGTTCCTCTTGCGCTACAGCCGCGCGCTGGCGGCGGAGTCGCGGCGGGCGGCATCACGGTCACGGCCATCTGCCATACTGGATCCGCGACACGGAGTTCATCCACGAGGCGAAGCGGACGGACAAGGCGGGCCTGTTCCGCGGCTTCCCGCTCGCGACGGACCAGAAGACCGTCGCGCGGCGCTCGCTCTGGGCTGCGGAGCAAGGCTTCACCGTCTTCACGCCTGACCTCGTCTCGACCCTGCACCGCATCATCACATCCCTCCTGCCGCACCGCCTCATGATCGCCCTGAGCAATCTCTGGCGTCATCTGGCAGGTTGAGAAAAATGTGATATAATAGCTGTATAAGCCAAGAATTTTGTGATAAAGCAGCTAGAAAGTCGGTGATTTTTGTGAAACGATTGCGCCGGAAGGTTGATCAGGTATTGCTGGACTGGAAGAAGCGCTCAGACCATCTGCCGCTCGTCATCAAGGGGGCGCAGCAGATCGGGAAGACGGAGGCCATTGAGGAGTTCGCGCGGTCGCAGTATGCACATGTTGTGGAGATCAATTTTGCCTTGCAGCAGGAGTACCGCGCGATATTTGACGATGGCTTTGCGGTTGACCGCATCATCCAGAACATCACGCTGCTGCACCCGGAGCTGACGGTTAAGCCGCATGAGACGTTGCTTTTCTTCGATGAGCTGCAGGCCTGCCCCAATTGTGCGACGAGCCTGAAGGCCTTTCAGTTGGATGGGCGCTACGATGTGATCTGCTCGGGCTCGCTGATGGGCATCAATTATCAGGAGATTGAGTCGAACAGTGTCGGTTACAAAGAGGACTTCACGATGTACTCGCTGGATTTTGAGGAGTTCCTCTGGGCCAAGGGATACCGCGATGAGCAGATTGCGGGCTTTTTCCAGCACATGCTGGACCTAGAGCCGCTGTCTTCCTTAGAGATGGAGGTGCTGCGGCGGAACTTCCAGGAGTACATGATCCTGGGCGGCATGCCTGCTGTTGTCTGGCGCTTCGTCCAGCATAAGAGTTACGATGGTACGCTGCAGCTGCAGAAGCAGCTCCTGCTCGATTATGAAGAGGACATCACGAAGTATGCGGGAGGTCTGGACAAGGCGAAAGTCCTCAATGTCTACCGCAAGATACCGGTTTTCCTCGGACGGGACAACAAGAAGTTCCAGATCTCGAAGGTGGCGCACGGTGCACGGAGCCGCGAGTACATCGGTGTCGTGGACTGGCTCGTCAATGCGGGCATTGTCTTCCCGTGCTATTGTCTGGAGCATCTGGACCTGCCTTTGCGGGGCAACTACGATCCGGATAATTTCAGGCTGTATTTCGGCGATATCGGCCTCTTGATTGCCTCGCTGGATGAAGAAGCGCAGCTCGACTTGCGTCGCAATAAGAATTTCGGTACCTATAAGGGCGCTCTTTATGAGAGTGTCGTCTGCCAGATGCTCGTGCAGCAGGGCTATGATGCGTATTTCTACCGGAACCGGCAGGGGACGCTCGAGATGGATTTCTTTGTGCGCGATGCTGACTCTCTGATTCCGGTGGAGGTCAAGGCGGTGATGGTGCGACGAAGTCGCTCAATCGCCTGCTGGAAGACCACCAGAAATACCCAGAGATTCGCTATGGAATCAAGCTGGGCGACAAGAATATCGGCTGGAACGGACGATTCTACACCTTCCCGTATTTCTTGACGTTCCTGCTGAAAAAATGGCTGCGCGAACGGATCTTAGCGGGCGCGTGAGAGATGAAGCGAGGTGGTTTATGTGACGCTGAAAAACAAGCTGGGGATAACGGACCCGATAGAGCTGGCTCACAAGGAAGAGCAGTTGACGAAGAAAAGGGCGCAGGAGCTCTACGACAAGCACATCTTGGAGACGTTTGAGGTAGGGACGTATGCCGGGCTGGCGAAGGTCCACGGCTATCTCTTCCAAGATGTCTATGATTTTGCTGGGACGATGCGGAAGGTTAACATCGCGAAGGGGAATTTCCGCTTTGCGCCGCTGCTCTACCTGAGCGAAGCGCTGCAGCAGATTGACAAGATGCCGCAGGACAGCTACGACCACATCATCGAGAAGTACGTCGAGATGAATGTGGCGCATCCCTTCCGCGAGGGGAATGGCCGTAGCACGCGCATCTGGCTGGATGCCATCCTGAAGAAGGAACTCGGTAAAGTCGTCGACTGGAGCCAGGTGGACAAGGAAGACTATCTCTTCGCCATGGAGAGAAGTCCCGTGCGGGCGACTGAGATCAAGGCCCTCCTGAAGGCCGCCCTGACGGACAAGATACATGACCGCACGGTCTACATGAAGGGTATCGACGCCTCGTATCGCTATGAAGGATATAGTACGTACCGGACAGAAGATCTCTGATCATCATTTTTGCATGCATGACAAAAACGGCTGCCTGAATCTGAGATTCAGGCAGCGTTGTATTTCATATGGAGCGGGCAAGCGGAATCGAACCGCCCTCTAAAGCTTGGGAAGCTTCCATTCTACCGATGAACTATGCCCGCATCATCGCTGACTTAAATATTCTATCATTTTTTGCCCGTTTTGGCAAGGCTGTCTTTGAGGGCGGCGATGGCGGGCAGGACGGCGATATGGGGGTAGCGGGCGAAGGCCGCGGCGCTGGTGGTGCCGGTGGTGACGGCGAGGAAGTCGACGCCGGCGTTCTGGGCGGTCTCGGCGTCGATGTAGCTGTCGCCGGTGTAGAGGACGTCGGCTTTCGCTGCGTGGAAGTGGTCGATGGCGCGCAAGAGGCCCGTCGGCTCTGGCTTGTGGCTCTTGACGTCGTCGCTGCCGATGATCAGGTCGATGAGCTCGGGCACGTGGTCGACGTCGAATTTCTCCTGGATGCGGCGGTGCGTCTTGTTGGAGATGATGCCGACTTTGGCGCCCGTGGCTTGATGGCGCGCAGGGTATCGACGGCGCCGGGGAAGAAGGTCGTGCCCGGCGTCATGTAGCGGTCGGCCTCGGGGCGGTAGGCGTCGACGAAGCGCTCGGCCTCGGCGTCGTCCGCGGTGCCGACGATGCGCTTGACGGCCTCGACCATGGGTAGGCCGATGGTCTTCTTGATGCGCTCGTCGGGCACGTCGGGGTAGCCGAGCTTCTGCAAGGTGATGTGGAAGCACTTGACGATGGCGGGCTCGGAATTGACGAGCGTATAGTCGAAATCGAAGAGGTAAAGACGATAATCCAAGGGTAGCACTCCTTCCGCGTGGACAATCAGCGTGATTTTTTGGTACTCTGTTTATGATAGCACACATTTCAGTTGAAGAAAATGTGCAGATACCGTAGAATAGAAAGGTAAGGCCAACTTGAAACGAAGGGAAGTCGAAATATAGATGAAACATGTCGTCGTAGACCTGGAGATGAATCCGGTCAGCCGGGAGTTCCGCGAGGTGCGCCGCAAACTCAATGAGGAAGTCATCGAGATCGGTGCCGTGCGCCTCGACGAGAATTTCCAGCAGGAAGCGGAGTTTCAATGTTACGTGAAGCCGGAGTACGGCCCCATCAAGAAGCACATCACGAGTCTGACGGGCATCACGCAGGCGATGGTCGCCGACAAGAAGACGTATGCCGCGTGCTTCCAGGATTTTGTGGACTGGGTTGGCGAGGAAGAGACGAAGATTTACTCGTGGAGCATGTCGGACATCAAGCAGCTGCGCAGCGAGTGCCGCTATAAGCTGCCGGATTTTGACATCGAATGGCTCAACGAGCGCTGGGTCGACCTGCAACAGGAGTTCGATGATCGCCTGGGCCTGCACAACAGCTCGCGCTCAAGCACGCGCTCGGGGCGATGGACCACAAGTTCGAGGGCACGCAGCACACGGCGCTGGCGGATGCGATCAACACGAGCGCCATCCTGACGCTCATGCAGGACGATGCAAAGTTCAAGGAGACGATGAAGCCGGTGCTCGAGATCCTGCAGCCGAAGGATGACCTCTCGAGCTCCATCGGGGATCTCTGCCCAGAGCTCGCGAAACTCCAGAAGGACCTCTGAGGGAAAGGATGTCGATCATGAAGAAAATGGGCGTTCTTGGCCCCTTGGGAACACACAGCGAAGCTGCCGCACAGTATCTTTCGAGGCTCCTGCCGGAAAGGCCGGAGCTTCTTGTCTATCCGGATATCTTTGCGGTGATCCAGGCCGTAGAGGATGGCGAGGTGGACAGCTGCCTCGTGCCGGTGGAGAACTCGCTTGAGGGCGCGATCAACATCACGCTCGACACGCTTGCGCGCAGTGCGGACCTCTTCGTCGAGAGCGAGCTGATCTGGCCGGTGCACAACCAGCTCATGGCAAGGCCGGCACGCAGAAGATCTGCCGCATCTACTCGCATCCGCAGCCGATCTCGCAGTGCCGCGGCTACTTGCAGCAGCATTACCCAGCGGCAGAGCTCATCAAGGTGGCGAGCACGGCGCGGGCGGCTGAGATCGTCGCGCAGGAGCGCGCGGCATGGGTGCGGCAGCCATCTGTACGGAGCGCGGCGGCGAGCTCAACGGCCTCGTCACGGTCGCGAAGGAGATCCAGGACAACATGGCGAATGCGACGCGCTTCTTCGAGCTCTGCCGCGTGACGGCGGCGCCGCACAAGCCCGTCGGCCCTGCTGAGAAGATGCTCGTCATCTGCGAGATTGACGGCCAGAAGGCCGGCGCGCTCTACGATGTGCTCAAGGAGTTCGCAGACCGCGGCGTCAACATGACGCGCATCGAGTCGCGCCCCGCGCGCACGGAGCTCGGCGCCTACATCTTCTTCTTCGACCTCGAGGTCGCGGACAATGAGGCGGCCCTGCGCGAGGCGGTGGCGGCTGTCGCGAGGAAGAGCAAGTGCTCAAGGACCTCGGCAGTTTCCCTGTCGTGCGGGCCAATCCCTGATCGAGATTTACATGTATATAAAAAGGCATCTGTCGGCTGACAGATGCCTTTTCTATATGGTCTTACTTGTCGAGTGCGATACTTCCGGCTTCTTGCCTTCGTCGATGCAGGCCTTCGTGATGATGACCTTGCGCGGCTCGTCCGACTTCGGGATGTCGTACATGACGTCGAGCATGACGTCCTCGATGATGCCCTTGAGGGAACGGGCGCCGGTCTTGCGCTCGATGGCCTTCTTGGCGACGGCGCGCAGTGCGTCCTCGGCGAACTCAAGCTTGACGTTGTCCATGGCGAGCAGCTTCTCGTACTGCTTGACTGGGGCATTTTTCGGCTCGGTCAGGATGCGCAGCAGGGCATCCTCGTCGAGCGTCTCGAGCGTGCAGATGATCGGCAGGCGGCGATGATCTCGGGGATGATGCCGTACTGCATGAGGTCTTCTGGGCGGACCTGGTGGATGAGCTCGTCGAAGGTCGGCTTCTCGCTCTTGCTCGTGACTTCGGCGCCGAAGCCGATTGACGAGTCGGCTTTCTGGAGGCGCTTGGCGATGACATCGTCGATGCGACGAAGGCGCCGCCGACGATGAAGAGGATGTTCTTCGTGTCGACCTTGATGGTCGGGGCCTCCGGGTGCTTGCGCTGGCCGCGCGCCGTGAACTCGACGACGTTGCCTCGAGCATCTTGAGGAGAGCCTGCTGGACACCCTCGTGGCCCGGGTCGGCCGTGATGGAGTTGTTGGCACCGGACTTGCGGGCGATCTTGTCGAACTCATCGAGGTAGATGATGCCGTGCTCGGCCTTCTGGATGTCCTTGTCGGCCGCGTAGTAGAGGTTGCGGACGGCGACTTCGACATCGGCGCCAACGAAGCCGGCCTCCGTGAGGCTCGAGGCATCCGTGACGGCGAACGGCACGTCGAGGAGCTTCGAGAGGTGAGAGAGCAATGCCGTCTTGCCGCAGCCGGATGGGCCGAGCATGATGACGTTCGACTTCTCGATCTCCGTGCCGTCGTCGTTCGTGTAGCCGTACTTCATGCGCTTGTAGTGGTTGTAGACGGCGACGGAGAGAATCTTCTTCGCGCGGTCCTGGTTGATGATGTACTCATCGAGGTACTGCTTGATGATGTGCGGCTTGTTCTTCTTGAGGATTTCGTCGAGCTGGGCGGCGAAGTCCGGCGCCTGCTTCTTAGCCGTGTCCTCTTCGTGGAGCTCGATGTAGTGCGCGAGCTCTTGATGCAGTTCTTGCAGATGCCGAAGCCCGTGGCCGGGTCGTAGATCGGCATGTCGAGTGAGTCGTGGATCTCGACTTCGCGCTTGCAGAAGCTGCAGCGCTGTTTCATGACGGGTTCGTCTTTTTTATCGTTTGCCATGTAGAAACATCCTTTCTGTGTGATGTAGGTGCGGCAGATGATTCAATCTGGATTTCGTCTTGTCTTTTTAGAAAGAAGTATTCCCCCTGTACACAACATTATCCTCTATCGGGCTGTTTTTTTCAAGAGGATTTTCGCGCTGCTTCCTTGCAAGCGCGTGGGCTCTGTGATATAATAGACCGGTAATGGACGTAGTGACGTCTGTTTCCAAGCCAAAATTGACTGGCTTTCCCCCGAAGAAGGGGAGCTAGGTCTAAACCAAGCTTGCGCATAGTGAGCTTGTATCCATTCCCAGTTCCTGGGGGGAAAGTGAGGTGTATAGATATGAAGCAGGGTATTCATCCGAAGTACTATGAAGCTACGGTAGTTTGCGGTTGCGGTAACACGTTCAAGACGGGTTCCACGAAGCCGGAGCTTCGCGTCGATGTCTGCTCCAAGTGCCATCCGTTCTTCACGGGTCGTCAGCGTGACGTACAGGCAGGCGGCCGCATCGAGAAGTTCAACAAGCGCTACGGCAAGAAATAAGATGCAGCATGATGAAGCAGAGCAGAGCAATCTCGCTCTGCTTTATTTTGTATCTGAAGGGTTCCAGACAAAATACAGCAGGCTGCCGTAGATTATACGGTAGAAGCGAATTCTTGTTTTACATAAATAGGAGGTCCAATTATGGGCAATCATCTAATGGTAGGCGGTCAGGCGGTCATCGAGGCGTCATGATGCGCGGGCCGAAACTCACGCGACGGCGGTGCGCGACCCGAACGGGAAGATCCAGGTCGAGACGAAGGACGTCCACTCCATCTCGGACCGCTATCCCATCCTCAAGAAGCCGATGCTGCGCGGCACGGTCTCTCTCATAGAGTCGCTCGTCATCGGCATCCGCTCGCTCTCGTATTCGGCCAAGATGGCCGGCGAGGAGGATGAACAGCTCTCCGACAAGGAGATGGCGGGCACGATCATCTTCGCGCTCGTGCTCGCGAGCATCCTCTTCATCGCGATCCCGACGGGCGCGGCGCGCCTCTTCCACGTCATCACGGAGGACCCGTTCTTCCTCAATCTCATGGAGGGCTTCCTGCGCCTCGCAATCTTCCTCGGCTACATCTGGGGCATCTCGCGCATGAAGGACATCCGCCGCGTCTTCCAGTACCACGGGGCAGAGCACAAGACGATTCACTGCTATGAGGCGGGGCTGCCGCTGACGGTCGAGAACGTGCAGAAGTTCTCGCGCCTCCATCCGCGCTGCGGCACGAACTTCCTCCTGATCGTCATGCTCGTCTCGATCTTCGTCTTCGCATTCCTCGGCTGGCCGAGCCTCGCGGAGCGCATCGCCTCGCGCATCCTGCTGCTGCCAGTCGTCGCAGGCATCTCGTATGAGATCATCCGCCTCGCGGGCCGCAGTGAGAATCCCATCATCCAGACGGCCATCAAGCCAGGCCTCTGGCTGCAGTACCTGACGACGCGCCCGCCGGAGGACGACATGGTGGCCGTGGCCATCGAGTCGCTCAAGGCCGTGCTGCCGGAAGAGGAAATCATCGAGGGACAGTCGACTACCGTCATGCAGAGGGGCCTCTGCCTAAGCCGATTGAGATTGTTCCCTGAGCTATATTACTGTTGAGAGGTGAAATCTGTGCTGGAGAAGCTCCAAGCCGTCGAAGATAAATACCGGGAGCTCGAGTCGCTGATCAGCGACCCCGAGACCATGGCGGACATGGCGAAGTGGCAGGCGTACACGAAGGAACACGCCGCGCTGACGCCAATCGTCACGAAATTCCGGCGCTATAAAGAGGTCGTCAAGGGCATCGAGGAGGCCAAGTCGATGCTCGGCGAAGCGCTCGATCACGAGATGCATGCGTTCGTCGAGTCGGAGCTCGCGGACCTCGTGGAGCAGAAGGAGGCGCTCGACAAGGAACTGCCCATCCTGCTCTTGCCGAAGGACCCGAATGACGAGAAGAACGTCATCGTCGAAATCCGCGGCGGTGTCGGCGGCGAGGAGGCCGCGCTGTTTGCGGGCGACCTCTTCCGCATGTACTCGCGCTATGCCGAGAAGAAGGGATGGAAGGTCGAGCTCATGGACGCGAACGCGACGGAGATCGGCGGCTTCAAGGAAGTCACCTTCATGGTCACGGGCTACGGCGCCTACTCGTACCTCAAGTACGAGAGCGGCACGCACCGCGTCCAGCGCGTGCCCGTGACGGAGTCGGGCGGCCGCATCCACACGTCGGCGGCGACAGTCGCCGTGCTGCCGGAGGCGGAGGATGTCGACGTCGCGATCAATCCGGCGGACCTGCGCATCGACACGTACTGCGCGTCGGGCGCGGGCGGTCAGTACGTCAACCGCACGGAGACGGCCATCCGCATCACGCATCTGCCGACGGGCATCGTCGTGCAGTGCCAGGATGAGAAGTCGCAGCTCAAGAACAAGGAGAAGGCCATGAAGGTCCTGCGCGCGCGCATCCTCGACAAGGCGCGCCAGGAGCAGGAGGCAGCCGTCGCGGCGGACCGCCGGAGTCAGGTCGGCTCGGGCGACCGCAGCGAGCGCATCCGCACCTACAATTTCCCGCAGGGCCGTGTGACGGACCACCGCATCGGCCTGACGCTGCACAAGATCGACGCCATCCTCGACGGCGACCTCGATGAACTGCTGGCCGCACTCATCACGGCGGATCAGGCAGAACGATTGAAGAAGGTGAACGCAGAGTGAACGACAAGATCTGGACCATCGGCCGCATCCTGAAGTGGACGGAGCAGTACTTCAAGGATAAGGGCATCGAATCGCCGCGCCTCGACGCGGAAGTGCTGCTCGCGCACGTGCTCGAAAAGCAGCGCATCTATCTCTACGTGCACTTCGACGAACCGCTGCAGCCCGGTGAGCTCGCCGCTTACCGCGAGATGATTAAAAAGCGCGTCCTGCGTGTGCCCGTCGCGCAGATCCTCGGCGAGAAGGAGTTCATGGGGCTGACCTTCAAGGTTACGGCCGACACCCTCGTGCCGCGCCCCGACACCGAGATCCTCGTGCAGGCCGCCGTCGACCGATTGAGGGCGATGGCGGGCGAGGAGCCGCTGCGCTTTGCTGACATCGGCACGGGCTCGGGCGCGATTTGTCTCTCGGTGCTGCACTATCTGGCAGGTACCGTGGCCGACACGGTCGACATCTCGCCGGCGGCGCGCGCCGTCGCAGAGGAGAACGCCGCAAGCCTCGGCCTCGCGGACCGCGTCACGTTCCATACGGGCGACCTCTTGCAGCCGCTCAGTGGCATGGTATTTGCCGCCATCCTGTCGAACCCGCCCTACATCCCCGAGGCCGACATCGCAACGCTTGCGCCGGAAGTGCGCCTCAAGGAGCCGCACACTGCGCTCTCTGGCGGCCAGGACGGCCTCGACTTCTACCGCCGCCTCGCCAAAGAAGCCCCTGCCATGCTCGTGCCCGGCGGCTTCACCGCCTTCGAAGTCGGCATCCATCAGGCGGGTGATGTCGCCGACCTGCTCAAAGCCAACCCCCTGATCGACCGCACCGAGATCCTGCCCGACTACGCCGGCATCGACCGCGTCGTCGTTGGCTGGCGGAAAAACTGAGCTTGAGATGTTGAGATAGAGAGGTAATGATACATGCAGACAGAGATCATCACGATAACCGATGTGAAGGCGCAGCGGGAGGAACTCGCGCGTGCGGGGAAAGTCTTGCGCGGCGGGGGGCTGGTGGCGTTCCCGACGGAGACGGTCTATGGGCTCGGGGCGAATGGGCTCGACGCGGCGGCTGCGCGCGCATCTATGAGGCGAAGGGCCGCCCGTCGGACAACCCGCTGATCCTGCATGTCTCGGACCGCGCGATGGTCGAGATGATTGCGGCGGAGGTCACGCCGATGGCAGAGAAACTGCTCGCGGCCTTTATGCCGGGGCCGATTACCCTGATCTTGCGCCGCAAGGCCATCGTGCCGGACCGCATCACGGGCGCCTCGACACGGTCGGCATCCGCATGCCGGAGCATCCGGTGGCCGCGCGATGATCCGCGCGGCCGGCGTGCCGATCGCCGCTCCCTCGGCCAACATCTCCGGCCGCCCGAGTCCGACGACGGCGGCCTCTGTGCTGCGCGACATGAAGGGGCGTATCCCGCTGATCCTCGACGGCGGCCGTGCCACTTCGGCGTTGAGTCGACGATCGTCGACTGCACGGGCCCCGTGGCCGTCATCCTGCGCCCCGGCGCCATCACGCGCGAGATGCTCACGGAGGTCCTCGGCGGCTGCAAGCTCGACCCCGCGCTCGTCGGCGCCGACACCGTGCAGCGCGCGCCGGGCATGAAGTACAAGCACTACGCGCCGAAAGCCCCTTGACGCTGCTCGAGGGCGACGCCGCGAAGATGGCCGCCGCCTTCCGCCGTCAGGTTCGCCGCCTGCAGGGTGAGGGCCACACGGTCGGCGTGCTCGCGAGCCATGAGGTCTGCGAATCCTTGCAAGACCTCGTGCCCGAGGAACTTCTCAAGGACTACGGCCCGCAGGGCGACCTCTTGGCGATTGCCGCGCACATCTACGAGGAGCTCATCGCCTTCAACGACACGCAGGCTGACGTGCTGCTCGGCGAGGGCACGACGGAGAAAGGCCTCGGTCTCGCCATCATGAACCGCCTGCACAAGGCCAGCGCATTCCACAGCCTCAAGATTTCCTGATTGATGAAAGCAAAAATCCCTGTCCGAAACAGATGTTTCAGACAGGGATTCTTTATGTTGTATACGCGAAGAGGGACTGCAAACCTTGCGCAGCAATCCCTCTTCAAAGCAGGGGTCCAGGGTGCCGTTCGCTTTAAATGCCTAAAACCTGCGGCTAGCAGGTGGGTGCCTTAAGTCCGGTTTCTGCAGTCGCCGAGGCGGGCATCTGCCGGAATCAAATCAAGCTCCCTAGGAAAAATGTAGGTTAGACACTTCTAAAGCTCACGCACATCCCAGGCTTGTCCTTCTTTACGTGTATCATAGCATAAAAAAAACAGAGGTGCAAGTCTTGACAAATCAATAAAGAAGGCAGGTTGTAGAAAAGATAGAAATCCCTTATAATGAAGAAATGGGGACTCAGCAATCCCCAGCAAAAAAAGAGATAAGACCCGCATTTTGCGGGAGAGACATCACATAAAAGGGGAAAAAAGAATGGCAATTACCTACAGCGTAGCAATCAGTTACAAGAACGACCTCGGCTGGATCGATTACGACGAGACTGCTAAAAAGGCCACCGTTCATCTGGCCAACGAAGAGGGCAAGAAGAAGTCGAAGATTACCTCGGCAAGACGCACGAGATCAACATCCCGCACGAGACGCTCATGGACTTCACGCACGAGAAGATCGACCCGCTGGCCGACCTCAAGAGTCTGCAGACGGCCCTGACGCGCCTCTGGGTGCCACGAACGTCAGCGTCGACTGGAGCCGTCCGGTAGAGTACGTTCGCTTAAACAGACACTACTGAGCTAAAGAATGAAAGAGAAAAGCCCGCCTTGTCTTGCTGTGATCAGCAGGATAGGACGGGCTTTTGCTATGCCTTGCGTCAGGTGCGGAAGTAGATGCCAAACTCTTTCGGCTTGTTGAATCCCTTCTCATAGTGCTCGATGGTGATGCGCTCTAGGATGGAGTGCCAGAAGTCGCGACGGGCGGCAGGAGCCAGCTGCTCGTACATGCCTTCAATGTCGAGAGAGAGCAGGGCTTGTAGAGCCTGTGGCATAGGCCGGACGATAGCCTTCTCTGCCTTGAGTGCGGCAGTCAGCTCGGCATTGAGCTGCTTGAAGTCGTCGTCGTATGTGGCGCGGTCAATGCATCCATCGACATACAGGTCTTTCAGGCGGTCCAGCTTCTCGCGTATGCTGCGCACTTTGCGGGCGGCTGAGTCAGCGTTGCTCTGGGTGCGCTTCGTCTCAACGTCAACGGAAAACGATGTAATGGCGGCTCTCAGGTGAGACAGCAGATAGCGTTCCAGCGTGGCCTCGAATACGTTGCCTGTCCATGAGCAGGACTTCTCTAAGTTGTGGTAGGCGCAACGGTAGAGCGGATGTTTGAACGTGCCGTCTGCGGCCTTGTGCCGCGCGTGCCGATCAGTCGGCGGTGGCACTCAGGCATTCAATCAGGCCGGTGAACAGGAAGATGCGTGGCGATCTGCGGCGCGATGCGTGCTTCTTGTTGTGCTCTAGGAGCGATTGCACGTGGTCAAAGAGTTCCTGCGACACGATGGCAGGCGCATATCCTTCGATGCCGTAGAAAGTGCCGACGTAGGATGGATTCGCTAGAGCACGGCGCAAGGAGACTCTGCGCCATGTGATGCCGTACTTCTCACGGGCATAGGCCAGCGTGCCGATTATCTCAGGATGCGCGGCAAAGTATTCGAACAGGTCAAGCATTTTCGGCGCGTCGTCGTTCGGGACAAAGTGCTTGTCAACGATGGAGTAGCCGAACGGCGCGTTTCCTGTCAGGGCTTCATGCCTGCGCTTCTTCGCTTCGAAAACGAACACGATGCGGTCGCTCGTCTGGTCGGATTCGTTCTGTGCGATGGACAGGCGTATGTTGAGCGCAAGGCGGCCCGCGCTGGTCGTCGTGTTGTAATCCTCGCATGTGGTGAGCCAGTCAACATGATGCTCGTCTAGGATGGCCTGAACACGGTAGTAGTCGGCAACGTTTCGGAACCAACGGTCCAGCTTGATGAAAAGAATCACGTCGATGAGGTCGGCCTTCACGTCAGACAGGAGTTCCTGCAATGCCTTGCGGCGACTCAGGCTTTTCCGTGCGCTCGTGCCTTCGTCGGTGTAGACACCCACAATGGAGAGGTCATGCGCGGCGGCATACTCTCTCAGGGCGTGCTGCTGCTCGTCTACGGACAGGCCGTGGCGTGCCTGCTCGTCGGTCGATACACGGACATAGAGGGCCGCCCGTTTCCCTGTCCTCGGGGTGTCAGTCATGTGCAGCACCTTCCCCATAGCTGGCAATGAAGTCGAGCAGGGCTTCTTTCTCGTGGTCGTAGACCTGTGTCAGGAAGGGCACAAGGTCTCGTTCCGTGGCGTACTGGTCAAGGGCCGTGTAGTAGGGAGCCTGGTTCTCGGCCTTGATGGAGATGGGCAGGAAGCCGCCCGCCATGAGCTGGTAGTTCATGATCATGCGGGATGTCCTGCCGTTGCCGTCCGCGAACGGGTGGATGCGCACAAACTCAGCGTGCGTCCATGCGGCAAACTCTACGGGGTGCATCTTCTCCCTGTTGGTGGGCATGTCCGCAAAGAAGAACCGGATTTGCTGGAGCATGTCGTATGGTTCGGGCGGGCGGTGTGATGCGCCAATGATGCGCACGGCATGGGAACGGTAGATGCCGCCTTGCAGGATGTTCTGCATCAGGATTTCGTGGATGTCCTTCACGAGTTCTTCATCCAGCGGGCGGCCGTCTCGGATAAGCTGGCGGACGTAGGTAAAGGCGCGGTCGTGGTTCGTGACCTCGTACACCTCGCGGAGCTTCTTGCCGCCAATGGAAATGCCGTCCTCGAGCAGCACTTTCGTTTCCACAAGGGAAAGCGTGTTGCCTTCGATTTGCGTGGAGTCGTGGGCATACGTCACGTCGAAGTCGCGGTTGTAGTTGTCGAGCACGTCAGGCGGCAGTGTGCTGGCGATGCGGGACATGTCGGCCTTGAGTCGGTCAATGGCCTTGTAGTCGGAGTCGGTCATGGTCGCGTTTCGTCCTTTCATTGTGATATAATGAATAGCATTTAGTCTTTCATGTGTTTGCCGTTGGCCTTCGGGTCGGCGGCTTTTTCTTTTGCCTGATCAGCGTGCGTGCCGTCGGCTTTGTCTGGTTCCTTGCCAACATGAGGAATGGGGGGTGGGGGAGTCTTGCCATTGTCTACTGCCAGCATGATATTGAGCAGGTTCAAGTTGTCTATCAATACATTTTGTAGCTCAGGCTTTTTTTTGAAAACTTGTTCGTTCTTTGGGTTTGAGAGAACCTTTAAAAGGTGTTGGACCTTTTGCTGACGGATACTTTTTACAAGCGTTTCAATCTCATGAAGAGGCATGGACACCACTTCTTGGTTGATTTTATATCCCATTGCGGTTAGAGAAGATAACTTGTCCAAGTAGTCATCAACGAACATAAACGTAGCAAAGCGATATTCATGCGTTTTAGTGAGACCGTGTTTCAGTTTCTGAACAAAGCGGATAAAGACGTCTTTGTTTTCAAAGGTGCAACTATGCATGGATGCTTTACCTACTTCTTTTTGTATAGTGATGCTATTATCTGGTTCAACTGAGACGGAGTAACATCCATGTTCCATATCAGCGGATTCAATAAAATCTTTGCAATCCTTGAAGTCATCAGGAGATGGCGGCTGATAACCTAGTAGCTCGTCGATGGATGTATGGAGTTGAGTTGCAATCTTGGTGAGCGTTTCTTCATTGGGCCATGAGCCGCGCTCGTATGTCATGTAACGTGGGTAGGCTATGCCGATTGCGTCGGCTAGTTCTTTGCCGTTCTCGTAGCCAGCTCGTTCTCGTAGTCGTTTCAGATTGTCTTTTAGTGCCATGGTATAAACCTCCTTACCTTATATAGTAACTCAAAATTATTCAAGATGCAATAATAAATAAAATTATTGACACAGGAAGTAATCTGTATTATGATAGCGATATAGAGATAATGTAAAATTATCTTGAAACGTGAGAGTAAATTTGTTTCACGTGAAACGTTGGAAGGAGGATGGAACTATGGACAGGAGAAAGCTGGTTGACCTTATTGCCAGTCGTGGCTTGACACAGGCGCAAGTAGCTGATCGGGCAGGAATGTCGCGGGCGGCTGTGAACAAGTTGATTAAGCACGGCGGAACACCGCGCCTTGATACGCTGGGCAAGATTGCCCGTGTGCTTGGTGTGAAGCCGTCCGAGCTGATGGACATGTGACGACACAAAAAAAACCGCCCGTGGGCGGCAGAGACAGAAAGTGGGTGACAGTATGCATCATGAAGAAATCGAAGTGAGCGGCGGCTTTGTCGCTTGTATGGCAGTCATGCTGCTGGGAGTGGGCTACATTCTCGGCACGCTTTGAAGGTTCGCACGATGACAGAAAGAGAGGAAAACGCTATGGGTATTCCGACGAGCGAGCAAGAGACGGTCGTCCAGTATGACCGCAACGGCGAGACGATGACCGTCTATACAACGGATTCAACGCAGATCACACGCCTTGATAAGATTTACCAACGGCACAAGGAACACAAGCAGGCTGGCGAGGTCGTTGCTGTGGAGTACGTCGTGGACAAGAAGCTGCTATCCTATCGGTCGAAGCGCGTCAAGCCTGTCTTGTCAGATGAGCAGCGGGCGGCGGCGCGTGCTAGATTGCAAACGATGAGAGAAAAGCGGCTACAGGCAAACGGCTAAAATCGATTCTAGGGGGATTTTCTAGACAAGCTAGTCTAAGGAGTAAAATCCAAAGGCATACGGGTACACTTACCTAGGGGCGACAATAGAAGGGCCGCTCGTAGGCTGTACAGAAAGGATGAACGATATGAAGATTTATGAGCAGGATGAGAAAAAGGTGGTTATTCGTCTGGATGAGTTGGCGGCGGCGATGCGTGCCGACGAGGATCCAGACAGCAGCTATGAGGAAAACCCTGAGTATGAACAGGAATGGGAGATGCTGTCAGGCGAGCTTGATGATGCTTGAACCGCTACATTGCGAAGGCCAGAACGGTATCCGTCAACGGTGTGAACCTGTTCGGCGTGCGCCGTATCCTTGTGGATGCCTACGAATTGCGGCAGGATGGCGATTGTTCCATTGGCCTGTATTTCTACGGTTCCACTGAAAGTGCCGATGAGATGGCCCTGTTTCTTGTGGATGCAGCACAAACGAATTTGCATGTAACAATCAGCGATGACGGGAAACTGGTTTGCCTTGATACGGTAGACAAGGTAGGAAGGGCGTGCTGACGATGGAACAGGTACAACGTGCAGAACTTCCTCACTTCATGCAGGAGCGTATGGCGGCCCTTGAGTCGGCTGGCTATGCGGTGCAAGAGATGTGCCGAGACAACGACCACTTCACGGCGGGCATGGAGAACCAGCAGGGCCGAGTGCTCGTGATTGTCGGCAAGGCCGAGACTGGCGGGCGGCATGGCGAGCTCCACGTGTTCTTCGAGCGTGGCGGCTGGCGTGCACTGATCAGCAAGTTACAGACGAAAATGAAAGGACTGACGAACGATGAAAAAACAGATTGTTGACCTCTCAGTGTTCTGGGAGTCGGCGGCGAAACATAATGCCGAGTCACGCGAGGACGAGCGGAGACACATCGAGAACGCAATCAATCAGGCACTCGCTGGCGTGTCGGCGGTGGCATGGGAAGGGCTGGCGGTCCGTGGTGTGCATCACATCAGTGTGGGCAGTGCGTTGGAACTGTCCCTGCTGGATGCAGACGGCGATGTGATTGCCGATTCCGAGGGTGCGCTGCTGATGAGCAGCTGTTTGGTTCTCAGAACATGTCCGGATGACGGCGGCCTGCTTGAAATTGAAACGGAGGATGATGGCTGATGATTGCAAACAAAAAAGCCGCTGTAGGTGTTCCAGCACCTGCAACGGCAGAAGGACAAGTTGTTTTGACCGACACTTCGTCCACTACTTCAATTCTACCACAAGACGAGGCCGAGAGCCAGAGGATTGTGACGATGATCGCGAAAGTTCTTTGCCGCCTGTATGGCGAAGCGACGGGCCAGCAGCTGACAGTTGTTTCCGTGAAGCGGCGGCAGGATGGATAACTGAATGAAACACTGTGGAGAGCCGGAGCGTCGGCTCTCTTTGTCTGAATATGAAAGGTGGTGACGAGTATGCCGGAAGATAAGAATACGAGTAGTGCATTTGAGCAAGTACCGGTAGAGCTTCTGAAAGATACGGGCCTGACTGACTCAGAAGTTGTATATTATGTCCTCATAATCAGGTTGTCGCACAAAGAGGGATATTGCTATATGTCGAGTCGTGAGCTAGGCAAGTTGCGAGGAAAAGGGATGCGCACAGCACAACGTGTAGTGGAGAGCTTGAAGAAGAAGGGTATATAAAGGCTGTCGTCTATACCGACGAGCGAGGGAAAAGTCATCGGAAGATCTTCCCTGTAAGGTATGTCAAATCTGGCATGGGTGTCAAAATTGACATAGGTAGCTATGACAAATCTGACGTAGGGGGTACGTCAAATCTGTCGCCGACCTACGTCAAATCTGGCACACAAATAATACTAAAGAATAATACTAAGATGAATAAGAGCGCAAATGCGCATTTGCGCAAGCGTACATCCTCTCAGCAAGATAAGACGGAGACGATGTTCAGCGAGTTCTGGCAGGCATATCCGAAGAAGCGAGACAAGGCGAGGGCGCGGAAGTCATTCTTCAAGATCAAGAACCTGTCTGACGTGTTCCCTCACCTGATGCAGGGGCTAGAGCAGCAGAAGGCGTCGGCAGACTGGAAGAAGGATGGCGGCAAGTACATCCCGCTTCCTTCATCGTGGCTGAACGGTGAACGCTGGGAGGACGAGTTGACGACACAGGCACAGCCGCCCGTTTCCCCTTCTTCTGCGTGGGGTGGTATCCCCATAGTTGGCAGTGCGTCAGACGAGACGGAAGAAGAACGGCGGGCTAGAGTAGAAGCAGCGATTCAGGAACAACAGGCCAATACAAGGGCCAATAATTGAAAGGCGGCGACGATATGAGCGAAAAAACAAAGCTGTTTGACGATACAGCAGAACAGGCAATCTTGGGGGCTATTCTCTATAGTGCGGCTGATTGCATTGACAAGGTGCGGCTGACGGGCCTGAAAGAGGATGACTTTTACAAGCAGGTCAATCGAGCCTTGTATCATTCCTTCTTGCAGATGGCAGACGACGGGATGCACATTGACATAAAAACGGTCATGATACATCTACAGAAAGTTGGGCTTGCTGACGAGATTACCCCGTTGTTCCTGTCTCAGCTATTGGAGCAGGCAGGACCTTCCGATACGTACGACCAGCAGATACAGGGATATGCACGCACGATCAAGGACTACTCAGCACGGCGCGCGATGCAGCAGGTTGCTCGTTGCCTGCTGGCTGATTCTCAGGATATGGGAAAAGCGGTCGTTGCCATTTCTGGCAGTGTGCAAGAACGCCTGACAGCCTTGACGACGGCAGACGACGGCGCGGGCTGGCAGCCCATGACAGACAGGATGATAGACTATCTGGACTACTTCAACAACAGGCAGTGCGGCATAGACACAGCATTAAAGACCGGTTTCGTTGACCTTGATAGGGCAATCGTCGGGCTTGGGCGTGGAGACTTAGTTATATTGCCGCGCGTCCTTCTATGGGTAAGACGGCCCTTGCCCTGAATATCATGACAAACGTCTGCAAACAAGGCGGGAAGGTGCTGTTCGTCTCAGAGGAAACACCTAAGAACAAGGTCTACGATCGCCTGATTTCCAGTATTGGAGAGATAGACTACAAGCTGTTAAGAGAAGGCCGCTTAGGCGAAAAAGGAGCCAACAAGGTTATCAAGCTATGCGAATCTCTCAAGGACTTCCAGCTGGATATTTTTGACCGGCGCGTGAGTGTGGCAGAAATGAAGGCACGAGCACAGCTTACCAAAGCGAAGTTCAACGGCCTTGACTTGATAGTGGTCGATCATATCCAGCTTACACGTGGCGATGGGCGTTACCGTGACAGGGTTCATGAAGTTGGTGAGATTGTGCATGGCCTGAAAGACCTTGCAACACGGCTGGATGTGCCGGTGCTTGCCTTGTCTCAGCTTTCACGAGCATCTGAAACGAGAGAGGATAAGCGGCCATTACTTTCTGATCTGCGAGAAACGGGCGACATTGAACAGGATGCGGATATAGTTCTGGGGCTGTATCGTCCTGCCTACTACACGAGGGACAAGACAGACAGGTATGTGGAGCTGGGCACGCTGAAAGCCAAGGACTCAGAGTTAAAGGTCATCCCGCTTGTTTGGTATGGTGAGACGCAAAGGTTCAAGTCGGCAACAACGAGGACAGAATGATAGGAGTGACGGCTATGAAGATGAAACTGATTGACGGCAGACGGAACGAGTGGCAGAAGGCCGAGGAATTACTGAGAGCGCGGAAGGCGTGCCGGTATCTGACACAAAGCATCAAACACATGGAGCGGATTGTAGCGGGCGGCACGATCGAGTGGGCAGACGAGAAGGACGTTGTTCCTGCTTTCGTCGGTCTTGTGCGGTACTTTGCCTACCTAGAGGGCGAGGAGCTGGACGACGAGACGAACGCGGGCCTGAAAGACTTGGGGAACGTATTCCATTCCATGCTGTTGCTGGGGTCGCTGCTATCGGCTGAGAAGGTTGCAGAGTTATTCCCACCAGAGAAGCGATACGACGGCGCAAAAATACGAATTGCAGGACTATTACACGGCACGGCGGGCAGTAGAAGCAGCGGGCGGCTGGAAGCGGTTCAAGGAGACGCGCGAGGTGCTGGACTTCTTGATGGAGATGACGAATTGGGATATTCGATTATGCTGTCTTGCTGGTATGCATATCATGGACGAGATGCGTGAGCGCGAGGGCAAGCAATCCTTGATAGAGTCTTTCGTTGAGCAGCAGACGGGGGAGCCGTGCTTTCTCCCGAAGCATGTAACCGAAGCACGCGACAAGGCGGGCAACGTCTACATTGTCGCGGATGGCGAGGTGATGGGCCTAAAGGCAAAGCCGCGCCGTCCGAAGTGGTTGCGCAAGATCGAGGGATGGAAGGAGTGACGGCGATGCGAAAACCATTCACTTGCTATGCGGTGAGCCGTGGCAGGGCCATTGGCGTTTTCGACACGTGGGCGACATGTGCGGCAAGCGTGCGAGGATTTGGGCCAGCTGCCCGTTACCGTGGCTTCTATTCGCGGCAGGATGCCGAGGACTGGCTGCTGGATGAGCGGGCAAAGCTGGAAGAAGCACGGCGAGGACGCAGGAAGGCAGGCACAAGGCCGAGGACACAGACAGCTGCTGGCACTTCATCCCTGCGACGGAACCACTAGAGGGGCCAGTCATCCCTGAGTGGAAGCAGCAGGACGAGCGCGGGCGGTACTGATCAGGCTGCTAGGAAATGCTAGAACCTCTAAGAAATCCTAAGATAGACGAGCGGGTTGCAGTGACGGCCCGCTTTTCTTATGCCCAGATACAGGTGGAGCAGGAGTTGGCCTATTCCATTCACAAAATACATTTGTCGCGGTACTTGTATTAGTTCCGATAATTGATGCTTATAACGAGTAATTGGAACTGATAGATTCGTGCGCTCTCCTGCCTACGACTCAATAACTGTATTCATCATAGTACACTATTGTATAATGGTGTTGTACTTAGTTTACATTGCAGTACAGGAATGGACAGGCTTTTGAGAAGGTCGGACGGCGAACGCTGAAATGCACTTTACACTGGTGTCTACGGGCGTCCATGCCTGTTTTGCAAAATGGCATTAGTCGAAAGGTCAGGATTTCTGCTGATCGTGAACGGCTAATTTCCCGACTTTTTGTACACGAGAAAAAGACTCGGCTGAATACAGGCCGCGCATGGCATCGGCTGGCATATGCTGACATATGCTAACGTTCGCCTGCTGGTGGATGCGCGGTGCAGCAGGTGGCAGAGGGGCAGGCGGTTCGTTATCCTACATGCGAGGTCATGGAACAGGAGCAGGGCAGGTTCCCCTCTCTGACGCGCTAGGATGCGATTCTAGGGGCGTCCGTGCGCTGGCCTATATAACTATATGCGTCGAGGATTCGACAAGCAGGAAGCAGGCACGGAGAACAGGTCAGACGGAATAAAACGCAAATGGCGGGCGGCGGCAGGGGATATGGCGAGTTATCCGAGGCCCTAAAAGGTGAATTTCCTCAGCCTTAAAGCAGGCAGGAGAGACGGGGGCAGGCTGGTTGCAGGTTCTCGTTGACAAGTGACTGGCAGGAGTGGACAATAAAAGCAGGTGTTCTTGGCGAGAAAGGAGCGCGGCGATGCAGGAGATCATGACGGTGGATCCATGAAGGACTACATGCGGGCGGCTGGGCAGTACGCTGCTAGGATTGCCGACCTGACTCAGGAGATTCAGGAGCTTGTTGGCGACGTGCTGCCACACTACTCAGGCTGGCACGTGTCGGGAGCGCGTGGCAGTGCTGGTTTGTCAAAGGTGGAGCAGGCAGTCACGTTGGCAGAGAAGAACAAGGTTAAGGCCGCCCACCTGATGAAGGAAATCTTACGGATGCGGAAAGAGCTGGCCTTCTTGGACGCCTTGGGCTATGTCTGGGACATGTGCAACGTCGTCCGGCTTCACTACTTCTACGGTCTGCGCTGGCCAGAGATCGCGCGGCGTGTTCATCGCTGTGAATCTACTTGCAGGCGGTACGAGCAGGAGCAGCTGAAAATGCTGTGCGACGAATGGAACGCGGCAGTGCGGAAACAGTCTAGCCTTGCGCGGGCGGCTGTGGTATAATAAACATAGTGAGGTCGTTGAACCTTCTACCCTCCAGGGGCAATTGCAGCCCGGCGGACTGGTAGAAGTCAGCGGCCTATTTTCATGTGTGTGATGCGTATGGTATAATGAGCATGAAAAGCCCGCAAAGCGTTGGTATATAAGGATTCTGACAGGGTACGTTTAAGCGCGCGTGACCTGTCGACTACGTGAAGCAGCATCCGCATTACTGAGAAATGAATGAAGCCGCCAACTGGAATGAGCTGGCGGCTTTCTTGTACTGCTTTTTAAACGCTGTTTAACGCGTGTTTATCTAGCCTCCCTATACTCGAAGACAAAGATTTGTTCTGCATGAAATCATGAGAGTCTGAAGTCATACGAGACGTACGAGTTAGGGAGGAATACGATGGAACGCAAGGACCTGCTGTATCTGGGCGCGTTTGCTCTATTGCTGTTCCTGTTCGGCAGCTGGCTGATGCCGGTGACAGACCCGGTGGAGTCGAATTATGTGGAGACGGCCAAGGAGATGATTGCGGCGGGGGATTACCTGTCGCCGCGCATCTTCGGGAATTACTGGTACGATAAGCCCATCCTGTTTTACTGGGAGCTCATCGCAGCCTTCCAGCTCTTCGGCATGTCGGACTTTGCCGCGCGCCTTTTCCCGGCACTGTTCGCGGTGGCGGGCGTGCTTATGACGTATGGCTTCGGCACGAAGCTCTACGGCCGCCGCACGGGCCTTTGCGCTGCGGTGCTGCTGGCACTGTCGATTGAGTACTGGTACCTTGGCCATGCAATCATCACGGACATGACGCTCTGGGTGACGGTCAGCCTGACGCTCATGAGCTTCTATCAGGGCTATGAGACGGGCAAGGGCCGCTACTACTACCTGGCCTTTGCGGCGGCTGCCGCCGCGGTGCTGACGAAGGGCCCAATCGGCCTTGCGCTGCCGGGCCTCGTCATCCTCGTCTTCCTTGGCTGGCAGCGCTGCTCGGCATGCTGCTCAGCGCCATATGGCCGGCGGCTCGTGCTGTTCTTTGTCATCACAGGGACTTGGTACATGCCGATGTACCTGTTGCACGGCAGCGACTTCATCGACACGTTCCTCGGCGTGCACAACGCCCTGCGCGCGACAGTGGCGGAGCATCCGCGCAACAGCGTCTGGTACTACTACCTGCTCGTCTTCCTCGCGGGCTTCTTCCCGTGGTCGCTCGTCACTGTGCCGGCCTTCTGCAAGCGGCTCGTGTGGCGCGAACTCTGCTGGCCAGTCGAGGAGAAGGAGCGCTTCCTGATCGTCTGGGCCCTCGCTGTATTTATCGCATTTGAGTGCATGGCTTCGAAGTACATGACCTACACGTTCCCGTACATGATGCCGCTGGCTATCCTGATGGGTCGGTACTTCTCTGGTTACGCGAAGGCATTCTGGCGCATGGCCAAGGGTATGGCGCTCGTCTACCTCGTGCTGCTCGCAGCCGTTCTTCCCGTCGTCATGCCGATGGGTTCCGGCAGGGATACGGCAGCTGCTCTGAAGCGGATGGTGACGCCGCAGACGGAGGTGCTGACATACGGCGTGCGCTATCCCGTGTCAATCGCTTACTACAGCGGCCTTGTGCCGAAGCGCCTCGTCCCGACGGAAGAGGATATCGAGGAAGCGAGACCGCAGAAGATGAGCTGGACGGCAACGAACATCATGCCGTTTGCCGCGGTAGAGGACATGGACCTCAGCCGTGCGACGATCATCGTCACGGACTTCGACAATCGCGGGAAACTCGGCAAGGATGTGCCGGGCTTCTGGCAGGAGGTCGCCGAGACGGATACCTACTGCATCTACCAGCTTGTGCCGGGCCGCGAGGACGGCCGTGAGGACATGGTGACGGGCCGCACGGGCGCGAAGTCGGACGTCCTCAGGGACTGGCACAAAGTGCTCTTAGAGCGCTGGTCGGGGGCACGGGAATAAGTGGTGGAAGAAGCTGAGCAGCGTTGGGCAGGGGAGAAAGGAGAATGCGATATGAAAATCCAGGATCTGTCGGTCCGCCATCGCCTGATCCTCAACAACATCATCATGGTGTTTGTGCCGGTGCTGCTGCTCATCATCATCGGCAGCACGGTCTTTTACGGTCTTCGCGCGACGGGCAATTTCCGCGAGCGCGAGATTGAGCTGCTCTGGCCGGAAGCGGGGAACAGTGTGCCAGTCCTCATGGGGCTCAGCCATATCTTCACGAATGTCGATGGCGGCGAACGCGAGAGCCTCGGGCGCCATGTCGCGTCGATGGAGCCGCAGGCATCGAGGTGGCTGTCGTCCGCGACGGCGAGGTTGTCTACGAGACGGTGCCTCAGCAGGCGCGCTCGCTCATCGCGGAATCGTACCGGCTGGCGCCGAGCACGGGCAATGTCCTGCGCTGGGATGAGGATGGACTGGTCTACCGCTACGTCTCTCAGGACGGTCGGTCCATCGGTGTCGCGCTGGGGGGTGTGCCCTACCGTATCGGCTGGAGCTTCTTTCCGCCACATATGGGGCTCGTCTGGAGCCTCATCGCCATCGGCGTCTTCCTGCTCGCAGCGGCCGTCATCGTCTTCATTGGTTTCCTGCTCGTGCGCCGCATGACGCGCGACATCGTGGCACCGCTTGAGAGCCTGCAGCAGGCCTCGCGCCGCATCGCGAATGGCGACTACGATACACCGGTTGCTAGCCATGGCACGGATGAGCTCGGCGAGACGGCGGCCGTCTTCGAGGAGATGCGCCGCCAGCTGCAGGCGGGCAGGAAGATGCGCGATGCGTACGAGAAGAACCGGCAGGAGCTCTTCGCGGGCATCGCGCACGACCTCGCGACGCCTCTGACGAAGATCCAGGGCTACACGGGCGGCATCCTCGATGGCATTGCCGCGACGCCGGAGAAGCAGAAGAAGTATCTCGAGCTCGTCTACCACACGAGCCAGAGCATGGAGCAGATGGTGCACGAGCTCTTCCTGCTGTCGAAGCTCGACCTCGGCAAGGTCGACTTCCAGTGGGAGAACGCTTCACTCGCCCCCCTCCTGCAGCAGTACGTGGACTTGCAGAAGGAGGCTCTCTCGGCGCAGGGCTTTTCTCTGCGCTTTGAGAACCGGTTGCCAGGCGAATCGCCCGTCGTGCTGGACCGCATCCAGTTCCAGCGGGTACTCGACAACGTCCTTAGCAATGCGTTAAAATATAGGGACAGTGACAATGGCAGCCTGACCGTGCGCCTCGCCGCGAAGGACGGCGGCTACCTCATCGAGTGTGAGGACCGCGGGCGCGGTGTGGCGCAGGAAGACCTCGGCCGCATCTTCGAGTCGTTCTACCGCACGGACAAGGCGCGCGCGGACGTGGCGAAGGGCAGCGGCCTCGGCCTCGCGGTGACGGCGCGCATCATCGAGGCATGAAGGGCCACATCTGGCGCGCCCGGCCGTGCCGAAGGGGCTCTGCATCTGCATCTGGCTGCCGACGAAGCAAGCGTTTGCTCAGGACATGGAGACGGGAAAGGTGGAGACCGTATGAAGAAGGTACTGATTGTCGAGGATGACCGCGAGATCGCGGAGCTCGAGCGCGATTACCTCGAGGCATCGGACTTCGAGGTCGCGATTGAGGGCGATGGCCGCAAGGGCATGGAGGCTGCTCTGACGGGAGGCTTTGACCTCGTCATCCTCGACCTCATGCTGCCCGGCATCGACGGCTTCAACGTCTGCCGCCGCCTGCGCGAGGAGCTCGACATCCCCGTCATCATCGTCTCGGCCCGACAGACGGACATCGACAAGATACGCGGCTTTGGGCTCGGCGCAGACGACTACATGACGAAGCCGTTCAGCCCGAGCGAGCTCGTGGCTCGCGTCAAGGCGCACCTTGCGCGCTACGAGCAGCTGACCAAGAAGGAGCAGCAGTGCGTCGCGCGTCTCTCGTGCGGCAAGCTGGCACTCGAGGCCAAGTCGCACCGCGTATTCAAGGACGGCGAGGAGATTCACCTGACGAACCGCGAGTTCGAGCTCCTGCGCTTCCTCATGGAGAACCGAGGGCTCGTCTTCAGCCGCGAGACGCTGTTCGAGCGCATCTGGGGCCTCGATGCGATGGGCGACAACGCGACGGTCGCGGTGCACATCAACCGCATCCGCGAGAAGATCGAGACAGATCCCGCACATCCCGCCTACATCGAGACGGTGCGCGGCGCTGGCTACCGCTTCCACCGCGATTGACCCAACCAATAGAAGTACAGAATATCATACGGAAAGAGGACGTTTGCATTGAATATCTTAGTGACGGGTGGCGCCGGCTTCATCGGCTCCCATCTTGTGAGAAAACTGCTGGCCGAGGGCGAGCAGGTGACGGTGCTCGACAACTTCAGCACGGGGTCGCATGACAATCTGCCGCAGGGCGTCAAGTGCATCGAGATGGATGTCAATGATCCCTCACTCGACGTGGTCTTTACGCAGGGCCATTTCGATGCGGTCGTGCACCTCGCGGGGCAGACGACGGTGCACATCTCGATGGAGTCGCCGGCGCTCGACGGTGAGGAGAACGTCATCGGCTCCATCCACGTGCTCGAGCAGGCGCGCCGCACGAAGGTACAGCGCGTCATCTTCGCCTCGACGGCGGCGAGTTACGGCGACGTCGCGGAGGAGAGCCTGCCGATCGTCGAGTCGGAACCCTTGCACCCGATGTCGTTTTATGGGCTCTCAAAGGTCACGGTCGAGCATTACCTGCGCCTCTACCAGCAGTCGTTTGGCCTCGACTTCGTTATCCTGCGCTTCGCCAATGTCTACGGCGAGCGCCAGGGCAATGGCGGCGAGGGCGGCGTCATCAGCATCTTCGCGCAGCGCCTCGCCGAGGGCAAGGAGCTCGCAATCTACGGCGACGGCGAGCAGACGCGCGACTCATCTACGCCGCGACATCGCCGCGGGCATCTACGCCGCGCTCTGCACCGAGCATGTCAACCATGCCTACAACCTCTCGACGCAGACGGAGACGAGCCTCAAGGAACTCGTCGCCATCCTCGGCGATGTTGCTCACAAGGCAATCGAACCGCGTTACCTTGAAGCGCGCCCCGGCGACATCTACAAGTCCATGCTCGCCAATGGCCGCGCGCGCCGCGCGCTCGGCTGGGCTCCGGCCGTCTCGCTGCACGAGGGCCTCAAGCGCACCTACGCTTACTTCGAGGAACGGACAAAACAATCGTGAGACAGCAAAAGCCCCGGCAGATGCCGGGGCTTTTATGATGCCATTGATTCCTGTCATGATTCAATAGAACGATTCTTGGATGAATGATTAGTGCAATTTGTGACTGGGGCGCAGTGAGAAGGCAACCTCTTTGACATGCGTGACACTCTGCTCACCGAGCGGTGTGTCGATGATCTCGACCTGGTCCAGCATGTTGCGTACCTGCTCGCGGATGCCAGCGAGATATTGTTCGCGGAGGTTCTGCTGCTCAATGCGCTCATCCTGCTGAGACCGCTGCTGCGTTTCTTGCGGGAAAGTTCGTTGATGCGTGCAATGAGTTCTTTCGTGATCATATCTTGCTATCCTTCCTTTGCTTCATATGAATCCCTTATCTTCATTATAATGAAAACTCAAACTTCGCAGGTAAAAATCCCCTGCACCCCTTGAAAGTCCAGGCTTTGTAAACAGAAAAATAGCATGAGTCTTGCCAGTTTGGTATAATTATGTTGGCTCAAAAACATACCAAGCACCGGAG
>ENA-OQEN01000185-OQEN01000185.1-human-gut-metagenome-genome-assembly--contig:-NODE-185-length-27479-cov-7.142768_pt1 | contig 27479 bp, 38 predicted proteins | sample MGYA00242791_ERZ504627 | MGnify/ENA primary metagenome ERZ504627 (study PRJEB26092, sample SAMD00036316) | human gut metagenome | host: Homo sapiens | study: EMG produced TPA metagenomics assembly of... | reverse complement strand
CATCATTCAGGAATGCGAAACCACCCAGAATGACTTCGTGGACGGCGTGCCTCGCTCCATGATGCACCTCGTTCTGTCCCCGAAGTATTACGGTATGATCCGTAACGACCTTGACAAGCAGACCAACAACGCGAACGTGAACACCGCCGCCGAGGAGTTCCTTGTGTGGCACGGCGTCCGCGCGTACAGCTGCGTCCACCTTCCCGCTGGCTGTAACTACCTGCTCATGGTCGAGGGCGCTGTTGCTCAGCCCATCATGGCCGACCAGTACACCGCCGAGAAGATCCCTCTCTCCAATGCCTACGGCGTCGAGCTGTTCTACCACTACGGCACCACCGTTGTCATGCCTGACCTGATCTTTAAGCCCGGCGTGTTCACCAAGGCGACCGCTTACGCTTCCGGTACTCAGTATTACACCGAGGCCAACGGTGTGTACACTGCCGTCTCCATCACGGAGTTCGCGTCCGGCACCACCTACTACACCATGGCCTGATGTAAGGAGGACGCTATGCTGTTTCGCAACCTGAAATCGGGCAACATCGTAGCGGCCACCGATGAAACCAGCATTGAGCTGATGCAGAGGTCGGCCATCTACGAAGCCGTAGAAATCGCCCCTGCTGTCGCACCCGCGCCCGCAAAGGCGGAGGGCAAGCGCCGGAAAAAGCCCACCGAGGCCGAAACGGACGCCCCCGCGAGGTGCAGGAAGACTAAGGAGGCGTTAATATGGCATACACAGACTTTACGTTTTACGGCTCCGGCTACTTCGGGGACACGCTGACCGAGGAAACCGCCCCGAAGTGGCTTGAACGCGCCAGCGACGAGCTGGACGCAATCACCTTCGGGCGGCTCACGTTCGCGTTTCCGACCGTGGAAGCCCACGCCGTCAAGGTCAAGAAGGCTGTTTGTGCCATTGCCGAAGCCCTCTACTGGATCGACGTCCAGCGGAGGGCATCTTCCGCGCAGAAGGCGGAGGACGGAAGCTATCACGGGGCTGTCGCGTCTATCTCGTCCGGACGGGAATCCATTTCCTATTCGGCGGGCGGCGCAAACAGCTCCGTTTACGCTGCCGCCGCGACAAGCGCAGAGGCACAAACAAATCTGATCGGCAGCATTGCCGCGCAGTATCTGGCAAATATCCCGGATGCAAACGGCGTCAATCTGCTGTATGCGGGAGGTGTTGGGCGTGTACCGCGACACAATAACGGTCTTTAATTACCACGCCGCAACCGGGCGCTGGTTTCCGTCCGTCATTTCCGGCACTGACCTGCTGACCACAAAAGCCAACAGCGCGACAACTGCGGGAGGCAACAACGCTGACGCCGTGGACATCATCATCCATTGCACGGCGGACAAGCGCGTTCCCACCGGCGCGGGGATGAAAAGCTACACGGGGCCGAAGGAATATGCCCGCTGCGACAATCCGGCGCAGCACATCACCTTTGCTCCGGAGTGCGATTTCATTTTTGCTGGTGCATGGCCTGACACCGAGCCGCTGACCGATGACGACTATGACGAAGGACTATACCACGCCCTGAACGCAGAGCGAGACGGTATCTACCTGATAAGCTCTGCGGGCTTTTACGGCCTTCTCCCTCACTTCGAGATTGGAGGGCGGTAATGTCCGATTTTCCGAAAATCTCCTACTCTGACGGCGGCGTACACGTCACTGTTGACCTGCGCGCGCTGGATCAGCGTATGCGCGAGGCGCAGCAATGGCTGGGCGACCGCGTGCTTGAGGACTGCAAAGCCTGTATGCCGCTGCTGACCGGCAGCTTGCAGCAGCGCTCCCACACGGAGGACGACGGGAAAAAGGTCGTCTTTCCCGGCCCGTATGCGCGCTACCAGTACGGCGGTAAGGTCATGGTGGATTCCGTAACCGGCAAAGGCCCCCGCAAAATCCCTACAGGCCCCGGTGAATACATCCTGCGTTTCCGCAAGGGCGCAAAGCTCGTTGCCACCGACAGGCCGCTGAAATACTCCAACCCGCAGGCCGTTCCGCAATGGTTTGAACACGCCAAACGGCAGAACAAGCAATTCTGGATCGACGGCGTGAAGGAGAAAATCGGAGGTAAATAACCATGCCGTCGAAAACGGTCATCGACATTGACGGCTCTGAGGCCGTCAGCAAAATTCTTCTTGACCTGCTGAACAAGTTCCCCGGTCTGACCACCGGCAAAAAATCCATCCTGTTCTCCACGCTCTCGGACGCTTCGGGGATCGGATTCTTTCCGATTTCCGGTGCGGCTTTGCAGAACAGCACAGAGGACGTCACCGGTCACGTCACGCAGGTCTGCCAATACCCGTTCAATGTGGTCTACCGCGCCGCTCCGAAATCCGAAACTCAGCGCATCCGCATCAAAGAATTCCTTGATGCGCTGGGCAAGTGGCTTGAGCGGCAGCCGGTCACGCTGAACGGCAAGAGCCACCAGCTCAGCGCATACCCCGCGCTGCTGGCTGGCAACCGCGTCATCAAGAAAATCAGCCGCACAAGCCCTGCCTACCTCAACTCCGCCTATCAGGACGGCGTTGAAGATTGGCTCATTGCCCTGCGGCTGGACTACAACAACGAATTTGATATTTGAGGAGCTGAAATTATGCCGAAAATCGAACGCAAGTATCTTGCCCATTTCCTCGACGCCAAGTTCGGCGTCAAGACGCAGGGCGAGGAAACCTACACCCCGAATTATACCCGTCTCGGCAAGGACCTTGAGGAGTATAACGAGGAGCTGAACCCCGACGTTGAGGTCAACAAAAACATTCTGGGCGAACAGAATGTTGTCCACAATGGCTACGAGGTGCAGTCTGAGGTTGACCCCTTCTATGCCTACAGCGGCGACCCGCTGTTTGAACGTCTCGCAAAGATCGCCAATGAGCGCCTGACCGGCGACGACTGCATGACCACGAAGGTTGACGTGCTGCTTAACAGTGACGGCACCGTGGCATGGGCCTACCGTGAAGACGTGTGGGTCGTTCCCGAATCTGTCGGCGGTGACACCTCCGGCGTGCAGATTCCCTTTACCGTGTACAACGCGGGCAACCGCGTCAAGGGCACCTTCGACCTCACCACGAAGGCCTTCACCGCAGACACCAACGCTGCGGGCTAATCATCCACCCCCGCCGCTGCGTATTAGGCGCAGGGCGGCAACATTTTGAATTCAGGAGGCAATTAAAATGGCTGACAAACTGGTACAGCAGAATTTCAATGAAATCATCATCGACGATGGCAGCGTAAAGGTGCCTATCCGAAATAAGCACGGGGAACAGATCGGGGAATTCTCCTTCCGACCGACCGACATCGGCATTGTGGATCGCTTCAACAGCGTCGCCGCAGAGTTTGACAAAATCGTCGAGCCGCTGGAAAGCGTCAACATCAAGCCGGACGGCACTGTGGACGAACGGAACGAAGCCGAATTCGCGGCACTGCGTGAGGCTGAAAAACGCCTGTACACTGCCTGTGACAAGCTCTTTGGCGGCAATATGTCGGAGGCGTTCTTCGGTAAGATGCACCCGTTTTCCCCCATCAACGGTCATTTCTACTGCGAAAACGCGCTGTCTGCGGTCGGTGCTTATATCTCCCGCCAGTTCGACCGCGAGGTGAAGAAAGTCAACTCCCGTGTTGAGCGGTACACCCACGGCTACCGTACTGGCAAGCACAAGGGCGGTAAAAAATGATCGGAACACTGCCGCGAAGTCTTGAGGTAAACGGTAAGTTCTACCGCATTCGCAGCGATTTTCGGGATGTTCTGAAAATCGTGATCGCGTTCGGTGATCCCGACCTCGAAGACAAAGAAAAGGCTTATATCTGCCTGTTCATTTTGTTCAAGGACTTCGACGCAATTCCAAAAGACGACTACGAGGCGGCCTTCAAGGCCGCTCTCGCTTTTATTGACCACAATGACAAGCCGGAGGACACGGGCGGAAAGCCGCCTCCGCGCGTCATGGACTGGGAACAGGACGAGAGCATCATGTTTCCAGCGGTCAATAAGGTTGCCGGTTTTGAGGTCCGTACCGCCCGGTATGTTCACTGGTGGACCTTTATGGGCTATTACATGGAGATTTCGGACGGCGTTTTTGCACAGGTGCTCAACCTGCGTCTGAAGCGTGCAAAGGGCAAAAAGCTGGAAAAGTGGGAGCGTGAATACTGGAATTCCAACCGCGCTATTTGCGCCCTACGCACGAAGCTGACTGAAGAAGAACAGGCAGAAAAGGATAGGATCGACGCGCTACTCGGCTAAGAAAGAAGGTGGTTAAATGGCAGATCAGGCTGACGGCTCTATCATCATTGATACCGAGATAAATTCGGACGGATTTAAGGCCGGAAGCGCTGAATTGCTTGCGGCTATCAAGGCGCTGTCCACGGAGGTCAAGAATCTGGGACAGACGCTGAAAGAACTTTTCAGCAAGCCGCTGACACCTGAAATCAATACAGGTGGCGCAGAGGATAAGGTTGCAGCGCTTGAGGCAAAAGTACAGGAGCTGCAAACCTCCCTCGAAGAATTACAGAATACCAACGGCAGCGGCACGCCTGCGCCGGAAACAGCTACACCGCAGGTGAACATCGGTGGTGTGACGGAAAAGGCATCCGGTTTGCAGCGTGAGATCGACGCCGTGAACAGCAGCGTGCAGAAGCTGGAACCGACCTTCCAGAAAGCCATGTCCGGCAGCGAGAGCGCTATGACCTCCTTTGAGGGCAAGGCAAGCACGCTGGAAAGCAAGATTGCGGAGCTTCAAGAGCAGCTGGACACCGTAGGTCGGACACAGTTCCCGACACAGCAATATCAGGATATGATCGCCCTGCTGGAAAAGGCCGACTATAAGGCCGACGCGCTGCGCGAAAGAATGAAAACTCTTGACGCGCACGGCGTTTCGCATAATTCGCAACAGTGGAAAAACCTTCAGGTTGACATCGACCGTGCGATCCAAAAGTGTGATACATACGAAGAGGCTGTTCGGAGGATGGAAGCAGACGGTTCAGCGTTCCGGCTGGGCGCTGACACGGCGCAATACGATCAAATGCAGCGTCGCTTGCCGAAGCATCGAGCAGGCTGTCGGAAATGCAAGCAAAAACACAGAAGTCCGAAAGTCTCATGCAGCGCTTCGCCAGTGCAGCAAAAAATGCCGCAAAAACCATTGCCGGGTCCCTTGTGTCTGGTATCAAAGCAGCCGCATCCGGCATGGCAAAAATGCTGTTCCACAGCAAGAAAATGAACGGCCAGTTTGGCAGGCTGATTTCCGGCGCGAAGAAATTTGCACTCAGTTTGCTTGGCGCTCGCGGCGTTTGGGCGCTGCTGCGGAAAGCGGTCAGCGCTATATGGCCGAAAATCAGCAGCTCTCCAATACGCTGTCCGCCTGTTGGTCAGGCATCGGAAACCTGCTGGGGCCGATCATTACACGCATTATCAACCTTGTCGCACAAGCTGTCGCCTATGTGACCGCGTTTCTCAAGCTCTTTGGCCTCTATGGAAAAACTGCATCCAAAGAAATCAGCAGCGCGGGCGGGGCGGCATCCAAAGCTACCGATAAGCTCAAACGGCAGCTGGCCGCGTTCGATGAACTGAACATTCTCAGCGACAACAGCTCTGACGGTGGCGGGGGCGGCGGTGCCGGTGATCTCAGGAGCCTGCCCGACGTAACGCTGCCCGACTGGGCAAAACTTATGGTCGAGCAGATCAAGCCGGTGACTGGGCCGCAGCTGCAAATACGCTGGCAACAAAGCTCAACGAAATGGTTGATACCGTAGACTGGGCGGCATCGGTGATAAGATCGGGTACTATTTGAACGGCGCGTTGACTTTCCTTGCGACGTTCATCCAAAACTTCGACTGGAAAAACCTTGCGTCGCGCTTTGCCGAACTTCTAAACCACATTATTACTGGTGTGGACTGGGGAAATCTCGGCGTGATCCTGACCGGGAAATGGGCAATCATCCTGAAATCGCTTGACGGCTTTTTCGGCACGCTTGACGGCGCAGCCGTGAGCAAGGCCATCACGGATTTCATGTACGGGACCGTGAACGCCGCCGACTGGATCGGTATTGCGGGAAGTCTCGCAAAAAACATCAGCAATTTCATTTCGGACATTGATTTTTCGGCACTTGCCGAAGCACTCAGTACGCAAATCAGAACGGCACTCCAAAGTATGGTGGCTGCTGTCGAGAACTTCGACTGGGCAATGCTCGGAAGAAAAATCGCTGATTTTCTCAACGGAATTGATTGGAGCGGAATTTTCTCTGATCTGACAAAATTGCTTGGCGGCCTGCTTATCGGAGCGCTCAATCTGCTTGTCGGCTTTGTGGATCAGGTCGATTGGACCGGCCTTGCAGACGAAATTTGGGCCTGTCTTGAAAGCCGTACCACCGATATTGACTGGGACGGTTTCGGCGAACTGCTTGGCAAGTTTGTCAGTGGAGCCATAACCGGCGTTCTCGACCTCATTACGTCTCTGTTTTCAGATCATGACTGGGGCGAAATGGTGCAAAACCTGATCGGCAGTCTGGGTGAGGCACTGGGCGCGGTAATCGAAAACATTGACTGGCTTGGCTTGCTGGAATCCCTTGCAACCGCTCTTGTCAGTATTATCGTTCAGATCCCCAGCATTATTGTGGGTGCCATTGGCGGAATATCCGACCTGCTTGCAAGTCTGTTTGAGGCAGTCGGCCTCGATTCTATCGCTGGTTTCTTCCGTGGAATCGGAGACGCAATGCGCGACGCCGGTTCGTGGCTGAAAGCGCACGTCGTAGACCCCGTTGTGAACTGGGTAAAGAACCTGTTTGGCATCCACTCTCCGTCTACTGTATTCGCAGAAATCGGTACATTCCTTATCGACGGACTAAAGCAGGGCATTGCCAATGCTTGGCACAAGATCACGGACTTCTTCTCCGGCGTAATCGAAAAGCTGAAGACCTTCTTCAGTAACGCATGGAGCAGTATCAAGTCCACCGCTACCACGGCATGGGCCGGAATCAAGGGCGTTATCAGCAGTGCATGGAACGGCATCAAATCCGGTGTGTCGTCTGCCTGCAATACCGTCAAAACCGGTATTTCAAATGCTTGGAGCACCATCAAATCTGGCACCACAAGCGCATGGAATGGTATCAAGAGCGGGCTGTCTTCGGCTTGGACGAGCATCAAGACCACAGCATCGTCCACTTGGACAAACCTGAAAACCACTGTCAGCAACGGCTGGAACAACATTAAGGCGAATACCTCCACCGTCTGGAACGGCGTAAAAGCTACACTGTCCGGCACTTGGAGCAATATCAAGTCTACTGCGTCATCCACTTGGAACAGCATGAAGACTACGGCCTCCAGCGCGTGGAACAGTATGAAATCTACTGCATCGTCCACATGGAGCAATATCAAGTCCTCCCTGTCCAGCACTTGGAATAGCATCAAATCTACCGCATCCAGCACATGGAGCGGTATCAAAAATGCGATTCAGAATCAGGGCTGGTCCGGCGTCGGCAGCAATATCTGTAACGGTATTGCCAACGGTATTAACTCCGGTTGGAGCTGGCTGAAAAACAAGGTTTCCAGCCTTGCAAGCAGCCTTCTCAGCGCTGCAAAATCCGCGCTGGGTATTCACTCTCCGTCGCGTCTGTTCCGTGACGAGATCGGCCTGAATATCGGCTACGGCGTCGGTGAAGGCGTGGAGGCTTCGCAGCCGTCCATTCTGAAATCCGTGTCCGGCGTCGCTGACGCAATCGCGGATGAATTCAACGCTGGTGATTATAAGGTCGGAAACATCGTTCCCACGTCTGAGGTGGATGGCGCGCTGTCCTCGTTCTCGGACAAGATCAGCGGCAGCTTCACAAGCCTGCTTGACCGGCTTCAGGCCATTGCAGATAACATCACGTTCGCTGTCCCTGCTGTGGCAGGCGGTGTCGTGCCCTACAAGACCGCAGCAGCCGCAGCAAGCGGCGGCGGTGCTGACATCGGTACGACCATTGAAACGTCCAATGACGCGCTCGCAAGCGTTGTTACGCAGGTCGTGACCAACGCCACCAACGCTATTGTTACCGCAATCCAGAACTACAGCGGTACGACGGTTAATCTCGACAAGGCGGCCATTGCAGAAATGACGGTCAAGGAGATCAACCGCAGAACGCGGGCGACCGGAAAATCCCCGCTCGAATAAGGAGGTATGCGCTATAAAACCCATTTTCAAGATTGGCGATCACGATTACACAGCTTTTTTGGCCGAAGATGGCCTCGCCCCGGTCAGAAATGACATCGACGCGGACGCAGCGGGCGCAACCTCCTTGACGGGCTGATGTACCGTGCAAGGATCGCGCAGAAGGATAAGTGGACGGTCAAGTTCAACCGTATGCCTGAGCTGATTATGCGGTCGCTCGCGGCAGACGTTGACGGCGAATACACTGACATCACTTTCCTCGACCCCAAAACCAACCGCATTATGACAAAGACCTATTACACGTCCACGCTCACCTACGGTACGCAGCGCTATGACAAGGGCGACAACCGCACTTACTACGAAGCTGTACCTTTAATATGACGGAGAGGTGAGCCTATGCGTATTTGTACTGAGCGCTGGACGAAGCTCGCGGCGCGCGGGCGGTTTCGGTTTGATGCAAAGGCGCGGATCAATAACAAGGATTACACCGTTATTTCCGCGCCGCGCATCGACCGTTCCCTTATGCCGTCCCCGCTGTCCGTGGGCAACTGCATATCGGCTACACTGAATCTGTCGATCCTCACGGACGACATCATCACCGCGAAAAGCCCCGTCGTCATCATGGGCCGTCTGACGAACGACAAAACCGCCACCGAGTGGAAGGAGTTCGGCACATTTTACATCGACCAGCGCGACACCAGCTTTGCGGGGCTTGTTACCATCGACTGCTACGACGCCATGCTCAAGACCAACCAGAATTATCTGGACGGCAGCGACACCGCCGCCAACTGGCCGAAAAGCATGAAATCTGTCGTAGAGGAAATCGCATACCGAATCGGCGTCGGAATTGATCTGCGAACGCGGATCAAGACCGGCGCTGATTACGTTGTGCCGTACCCCAGCGGAAAAACCATGTCGCAGGTGCTGGGGTATATCGGGGCTTGCCACGGCGGAAACTGGATCATCACGGAAGAAAACCTTCTGCGGCTGGTCCCGCTCACGACCGCTCCCGACGAGACATTCCACGTCATCGACGAGGACTACAACAAGATCACGCTTGCCAACGGCGCAGGCAATCAGCCGGTGCGTCTGGCCTACAAGGAGCAGACCGTCTTTAACGCCGTGCTCCCTGTCCCGTCCGGTGTGCTGCCCGGCAGCAGCGACAACGTGCAGCGGTCCTACTTCATCACCGACGAGAAGGGAAACAAAATTGTCACACCGGAGGGCTACTACCTTGTGTGGGACACCGACGCCAATATGGCGAAAAAGGTTTCCTTGCAGGCGGGTGTTATCAACATCCCCGTTGTCTGCGGCGAGATCACGACCGGCACGCAGATCACTGTGACCGGCGTGACACTCAACAGCGACAGCGGGGAGAGCTACACGGCAGGGAACGACAACGGAACGATGCTCACCATCGACAGTAACCCATACGCCACACAGGCATTTGCAACGACCTGTACGCGGCTTTTAATGGCTGGTGTATTTACCCTTTACGGCGACAAAATCGCTGTACGACCCGGCTACGGAGCTGGCGACCAAGTAAAAATCGGTGAGCTTGTCCACAGCGTCATGTTCAACGTCAAGCTCACCCTTGACCACAATTTTCGGGCGGACATCGAGGCCCCGAACAGTGAAGAACTCAGTGAGGAATACCCGTATCTGTCTGAGGTGCAGCACCTGAAGCAGACCACGGAGGAACTGAACGGTGCGATTCAGAACGCCGCAAAGGAGCTGGCGGGCAAGGTCGATGATACCGCGCTGACGGCTGAGATCGAGCGCGCGCAGGGCGTGGAGGTCGCCCTCAATGAACGTATAGGCAGCGAGGAAACCCGTGCCAAAGACGCAGAGGACGGCCTGTCCAAGCGCATAAAGAGCATTGAGGATTCTTCTCCCGGCGCTCTTGCACAGCGCGTCTCCGCGCTGGAAACCACCGTTTCGGGGCATACACAATCCATCTCCGCGCTGAACACAGCGATTTCCAACCATACGTCGGACATCTCGCAGCTTGCAGAGCGTGTGCAGAATGCCGAGGACGACATCGACGCGCTGCAATCCACCGTGGGCGGGCATACGACAGCACTTTCGGAGGTACAGGGCACCGTTACCGACCTGCAAACGAGCCTGACCACCGCTGAAGGCACCGTTGCGGAGCACGGCACCGCGATCTCGGAGCTTCAGACAAAGGTGTCCAATATTGAGGCCGCCTTGATCGACATCTATAACCGGCTGAACGCGCTTGACAGCGGCGGCACCGGAACTTAACCATAAGGAGGAAGAACATGGCTGACAAAAGAATCGCTGATTTTGCGACGCTTGAGGAAGCGCAGGACGACGATCTCCTGCTTGTCTCGTCCGAAGACGAAACCTATAACATGAAATTCGGCACCTTCAAGGAGGCCGTGCAGGGCGACGCAGACCGTGCCGCTGCGGCAGCGGAGGCCGCCAAAGCCGCCGCCCAGCTCGCAACCGGTGTGTCTGACGAAGCCTGAAAGCTGCCGAAGCTGCCGAAACCAAGGCACAGGAAGCCAGAACGAAGGCGACGCAGGCGGCGGCCAACGCACAGGCGGCAGCGCAGTCCGCGAACTCCGCGCAGGAATCCGCCGCACGCTCTGAGCAGGCGCTTCTGGACGCGACGGAAGCCGTCGCATCCGTCAATGAGTTCGCCAAAGATTTCAACAACCTGAAAACCACCGTAAAGAACAAGGTTGACGACGCCTATGTTGAGGACGGCTACCTGTATATGACCGCTGACGACGAGGTCGTTGTCGGCCCGCTGGGGCCGTTCTCTGGCGGCGGCGGAGGAGGCAGCGGAGACGCTGGCTCCCTGATCCGAATTGTCAATAAGCTGACCTCGCGGGCATTCTCCGTGATGAACGGCGCGACCGTCGAGATCAAATTCAACTGGACATCCACCGATACTTCCGACGAGCAGCCCACCGGCGACGGCTCGGCAACGTGGCGCATCAACGGGACGAAGGTAGCTACACAGGCGGTGTCGCAGGGCGATTGCACCTTCGACGTCACGAAGTACCTCACTCCCGCAAGCGCAAATACGATCAAGCTCACCATTGAGGACGCCTACGGCAATAGCAAGTCTTTCACATGGACTGTCACCGTTTCCACGTATGATCTGACGTGGAATCTGGGTACTCTGGCCTTCCACGGCTCCAATGTGCTGACCGTGCGCCTGACGCCCACCGGAGAGGGCACGAAGACTATCCACATGACCGTGGACGGCACGGAGGCGTTTACGCGCGAAGTCACCACTACGGGGCGCTCCGTCACTGCGACGATTGACCCCACGGCGCTTGAGTTGACGCACGGCGCACACACCGTCGAGGCGTGGCTTGAGGTCACAGCGGGCGGCGAAGTCGTCACAACTACGCACCTGCGCCATGTCGGTATCTGGACGAAATCGGACGACAATACGCCCGTTATCGCGGTGTATCAGAGCGCAATCGAAATCCAGCAGTTCGCCACCAGAAGCATCAATTACATGGTGTATGACCCCGCCAGCACCACGGCGACTGTCCGCCTGCTGGAAGGCTACAATACCCTGTCCACGCTGACCGTTGACCGCACCATCCAGACGTGGGCGTACCGTGCTACTACGGTCGGCACGATCAACCTCTCCATCCGCACCGGCGAGAGCGTCGTTGCGCCGATCACCGTCACCTGTACCTCTCTCGGCTATGACATCAACCCTGTCACGACCGGCCTTGCCGTTGACCTTGATCCCACTGGACACAGCAACAGCGAGACGACCGCAAAGCAGTTTGGCTACAAGGACGGAGACGGCACGAATCATCCGCTGACCTTCAGCTCCAATTTTGATTGGATCAACGGCGGATTTCAGATCGACACGGAAGGCGTCACCGGCTTTGTGGTTAAGCGCGGCACCTACGTTCAGCTTGACCGCAGCCTGTTCAGCGACAACGCCGCGACCTCCGGCAAGGAGATCAAGGTCGTGTTCAAGGCTACCAACGTCCGCGACTATGACGCTGAGTTCCTGACCTGCGTATCTGGTGGCATTGGCCTGAAACTTCAGGCGCAGCAGGCAGTTTTCAGCTCCGAGTTGACCAACATCGAAATCCCGTACTGCGAGGACCGAAAGATCGAGCTGGATATCAACATCGAGGCCAGCAACGAAAATAAGCTGGCCGTGGTCTGGCTTGAAGGCGTGCCGTCCAGAGCCTTTGCGTATACGGCAAATGATAACTGGATGCAGTCCGACCCGCAGAACGTGAAGATCGGCTCTGACGACTGTGACATCTGGATTTATCGCCTGAAGATGTACAGCCACAGCCTTACGCGATACGAAATTCTCGACAACTTTGTTGCTGACTGCGGCAACACCACAGAAATGGTTGCCCGTTACCTCCGCAACCACATTTTCAACACGGACGGCAGCATCAATGTCAATGAACTGGCAGCGGCAAACCCGACGCTGCGCATCCTCAAGATCGGTGCTGACCGTATGACCGTGGGCAAGTCCGACGAAGTGGTCTGCACAGTCGATCTCGTCCATACGGACGGCGGTAACACCTACAATTTCCACGCGACCGGCGTCATTATGAAGGGTCAGGGTACGTCCTCCGCCGCATACGGCGAAGCTGCCCTCAACCTCGACCTCGATTTCAGCAAGGCCATTTGGGAGAATGGCGCAGGTGAGCGCATCGAGACGTTCGCCATGACGGAAAACGACATTCCCGTGTCGTATTTCAATATCAAGCTGAACGTGGCGTCCAGCGAGAACGCGAACAACACCGTTCTGGCTGACGACTACAACAACTTCCAGCCCTTCCTGTCCGAGCCGCCGTGCTGACGCCCGTGTCCGCGATACCGTCAAGGGCTACCCCTGTGCGGTGTTCTTCACCAACACCGGCACAAATGCTGTGAGCGTCGGCGCACGGTCTGTCGGCGCAGGTGCTACGATCCTGTACGGCAACGGCGACATGAACAACTCGAAGAAGAACTTCGCAGTGTTCGGCCAGACCGGCGAGCGCCCACTTCAGTGCTGCGTCGAGATTTCCAACAACATCGCCAGCCAGTGCCTGTTCAAGTCTGCTGACCTCACAGCTGAGAGTGGGACGGCAACGGTGCCTTTGAGTTCCGCTACCCCAAGAATCCCACCGCAGAGATGAAGGCAGCGTTCCAGACCATGCTGTCGTGGGTGGTTTCCACCGATACCACCGCGCCGACCGGCAATGCACTCAGCGCACCCGTGACCTACGACGGGACGACCTACACGAACGACACGAAGGAGTACCGGGCGGCGAAGTTCAAGGCTGAAGTCGGCAACTACTTCACCGTGGACAGCCTGCTCTATCACTACCTGTTCACCGAGCGCCACTGCATGATCGACAACCGCGCTAAGAACGTTTTCCTTTCCTATGAGTACGATCCTGACGTGCAGGACTACCGCTGGAACGTATGCAAAGACTACGACAACGACACCGCAGACGGCAACGACAACGAAGGTGGTCTGACATTCAGTTACGGCCTTGAGGACACCGACAGCGTGGGCACCAAGCCTGTATTCAACGCCTCCTCCTCCGTGCTCTGGTGCAACGTCCGTGACTGTCTCGGCGCAGAGCTGGAAGCTATGTTCAAGGACCGCGAGGCGGCGGGCGCGTGGAGTGCTGAACGCATTCTTGCCAAGTTCGCCGCGCATCAGGCAGCGCGCCCGGAAGCGCTGGTGGCCGAAGATATGTGGGGCAAATACTTCATGCCCTATATCAACAATGGCAACACCGCATACATCGACATGATGCAGGGCAACAAGACCGACCAGCGTACCCAGTTCGAGACATACCAAGAGGGCTATATGTCCTCCAAGTATTACGGTTCTGTGGCTGTGAACGACAAAATCCAGTTCAGAGGCAACACCCCGAACGAGTGGGCGGGCGTCACGCCGACCGGCAACTTCTCCATCACCCCGTATGCTGATTGCTACATCATCGTCAAATACGGCTCCTACAGCGTCCGTAAACGCGCGAAAAGAGGCATGGCATATGAGATCATCTGCCCCGTTCAGGAGGCGCTGAGCGACACGGAAATCTATGTCTACCTCGCTTCCAACGTGGTTGAGATCAGCTCCATTGCCGGTCTGTATTGCCAGTTCATCGACCTTCAGGGCGCACGCCGCCTGCGCAGCTTCACCGCAGGCGCAGAGGCGGACGGCTACACGAACAAGAACCTGACGTCTATCAGCGTCGGCGCGAACACGCTGCTTGAGTACCTCGACCTGCGCGGTACGCCGGAGCTGAAGCAGGCACTTGACCTGTCTGCCCTCACCTCCCTGAAAACGCTCCTGCTGACCGGCAGTGGCATTACCGGCGTGACCTTCGCGCTGGGTGCTCCTGTCGAGACGGCCAAGCTCTGCCCGCTGAACAGCCTGATTGCCCGGCAACTCTCGCACCTGACCGCGTTTGCTATGGACGGCTCCAATCTCCGCACGATCTGGGTCGAGGACGCCGCAGCAATCGACACCTACGCGCTCGTGAGCGCGGCGGCAAGCCTCAGTCGTGGCCGCCTGCCGGACGTGGACTGGTCGATGAACGACGCCGACGTGCTGCTTCGCCTGAAAGACCTTGCCGGTCTGGATGAGACGGGTAACCCCGCTACGGAATTCGTCCTCAAGGGCGCTGCGCATATCGCAGTCGTGTCGCAGGCCGAATTGACCACTATCATGCGCGGTTCCTCAATCTGTCCGTGACCTACGATCAGATGGTCAGCTCCTGCACCGTCACATTCAAGAACTACGACGGCACGATCCTGAATACGCAGACCGTCCGCAAGTACGGCGCAGCGAAAAACCCCATCACTGCCGGTCTGATCGACACGCCCGTCAAGCCCTCCACCGTTGATAAGGTGTTTACCTTCATCGGCTGGGATCAGCAGCTCACCTACATCCTCGAAGACCTCGTTGTGACAGCGCAGTATTCGGAGGCAACGCGGTATTACACCGTCCGTTGGTACAATGGCACCCAGCTTTTGCAGACTGACACTGTGGCGGCACATGACGGCGTTTCCTTCCGTGGCGGTGAGCTGACGTCCTCCACCGGCTCCATCTGGATGGGCTGGGATGCGCTGACGAACGATGTCACCAGCGACATTGACGTTCACGCAGTGTTCATTACGCCCACGCTGCCGGACACCGTAGCAACCAACTTCGACTACCTGTACAGCGACGACGCGAACGACAACAGCGGCTACACGTTGGCGGAGTTCTACGGCATTATGGAAACGGGGAAGGCGAAGGATTACTTTGCAGTCGGTGACAAGATCAAGATTGTTCCGACGACCACGGTATTTGCCGACACCTCTATCATCATGCAGGTCGCAGGCTTCAACCACTTCAAGAAGAAGGACAGCGACGATTTCGCCGGTGTCGTCTTTGCCATGCTGGGCATCATGAATGCTACCCACCAGATGAACAGCCAGAACACCAACGTCGGCGGCTGGGCATCCTGCGGTATGCGGACGTGGCTCAATGAAACCATCTTTGCCGCGCTGCCGCGTCAGTGGCAGTCCATGATTAAGATAGTTCAGGTGCGGTCCTCCATCGGTGACACGAAGGCAGACATCAGCACCAGCAACGACCGCCTGTTCCTGCTGTCCCGCGCCGAAGTTGGCTTCAATGTCAACGACGTACCCTATAAGGACGAGGTAGACCTCGACGCCGAAAACGTGACCTTCGCACTGTTCACCGATAACAACAGTCGTATCAAGAAAACGTACAACGGCACCGGTTCTGCTTCTAACTGGTGGCTGCGGTCGCCTGAGGCGTCCGGCTCGTCGTCTTTCGCCTTTACGGTCAACCTCGGTTACAGCAACAGCAACGTCGCGTCCAGCTCTTACGGCGTGGCGTTCGGCTTCTGCATATAATCTGTGCATCTTGGGTATCTGGCCCCCTTTGTGGGGCCAGATACTGACGCACTGGCTCCCGGCCTACGCCCCTATATCGCCGCGTAAGCGGCGCGCGAAAATTTTGAAAATTCACACTTCTCGTCTGGAAATTGGGGGGGGCGTGTGATATAATATAATTTACGAACTTTTCAGCAAAAATGAGGTGGTGCCCTTGTCTGTAATCAAAAGCAAGCGCTCTACGTCCGACATGGAGTTTCTGGCAACCGCAAGGAAGTTAGAAATTTACACGATTCAAAAATGCGTGAATTTCCCGAAGCATACACCTTTTATGTATCACAGCCTCTGGCTGCTGCGGCGACACGCATTTATGAGGACGTCAAGAGAGCAAACAGCATATACCCCTTGAATCAGCATGAGGTTCAGATCAGGCGCGACTACTTCCTACACGCCAACGCTGAGCTTCAGAGCATGATTTCCCAGCTTGAGGTGGCGCAGGAGCTGTTCGGTATCGAAATGGACACCCTGAAATATTGGATGGACATAGTTGATACCGAAATTCGGCTCGTGAAAGCCGTACTGAAAAGCGACAGGGCGCGGTACAAAGACCTGCCCTGATAAGATCATAGGTTAAGCGCTGCACAAATTGCCAGTTCTTCGACGAGGTTGACTTCTAACTGGTGGCTGCGGTCGCCTGAGGCGTCCGGCTCGTCGTCTTTCGCCAATACGAACAACAACGGTAACAGCAACAGCAACAACGCGTCCAACTCTTACGGCGTGGCGTTCGGCTCCTCTCGTGCCAGACAAAGTAACCTTCGGAGTGAAATCCGTGCAGAGTGGAGAGAAGGAGCGCTTGACCTTCCTGCAAAGGTAAATATACGCCCTGATGCGTCCGGGCGGACGCTGCTTGCATGGTACGGATTGCAGGTCATTCCGTATTTCATGCCCGGTGACGCTACGTGCCTACTGCAACCTGCCGACAGGCATACGGGGCAAGCGAGGTTTCTTATGACAAGTGAAGAACGTAGAGAAGTAAGGTATCAACGCCGCGCTGCCGCACGGCGAGCAAAGCGGGACGCCGCCTGCGCCGAGCACGATAATTACGACGAGGTGTTCAGCTATAAGCACCTCTATCAATCGTACAAGTGCTGCCGTCGCGGCGTGTCGTGGAAGGCAAGCGTACAAAAATACACGGCCAATGCGCCGCTGAACATCCTGCACACATACAACCAGCTCGCAGCCGGGAAATTCAAAAGCCCCGGCTTTTACGAGTTTGACTTGTATGAGCGCGGGAAGCATCGTCATATCCGCAGCACAGTCATAAGCGAGCGTGTTGTCCAGCGGTGCCTGTGCGATAACGCCCTTGTGCCGGTCCTTGAGCGTACCTTCGTCTATGACAACGGCGCGTCCATGAAGAACAAGGGCTACGATTTTGCCGTGCGCCGGATCACGCAGCACCTCCACGAGCACTACCGGAAATACGGCAACGAGGCTATATCCTGCTATTCGATTTCTCTAAATTCTTCGACAACGTTTCCCACGAGGTCGTGAAAGCGATCCTGCACAAGGAGTTCACCGACGAACGGCTCCTTACGCTCACAGAGCATTTTATCGACGCTTTCGGCGATAAGGGTATGGGGCTGGGCAGTCAGATCAGTCAGGTGCTGGCCCTCGCCTCTGCAAACCGTCTTGACCACTATGTCAAGGAGGTTTTGCAGGTGCGCGGCTATGGTCGGTATATGGACGACGGCTACCTGATCCACCCGTCGAAAGCTATCTTCAAAACTGCGTGGTGCATATCCGGGCGATATGCGCCGAGCTTGGCATTACCCTGAATGAGAAGAAAACGCAGATCGTCAAGCTGAGCCACGGCTTTTCTTGGCTGAAGGTACGTTTCTTCATCACAAAAACCGGCAAGGTCGTTCGGAAAATCTATAAGCGCAGCGTCACGAAGATGCGGCAGAAAATGAAAAAGCTACACAGGAAATACCTGTGCGGCAAAATGACCTTCGCGGACTCTACGCGACGTGGCAAAGCTGGCGCAGCTATGCCGCGCGATTCAACGCATGGCACACCATTCAAAACATGGGCGCACTGTACACCAACCTTTTTATAAATAGCAAGGAGGACTGCTATGGTCTACTTCAAAATCCTGTCTGCTGACGGCGCGGTCAAAAACGTGGAAGCGCTTGCCGATCCTGTCTATGTCTGTTGGCAGACCCGCAACGGCATTCTTATCCGGTGCGACAAACGGGACGCGCAGGGCGTCATGTCCGGCGACGGGAACACAATCTATCAGCTTCAGGGGAAGCAGCTAAGCGGCGTTGAGAGTGACGAACTTCTCAGCGCCGTTTCCATTACCCTCGCAGAATACGAGGAGCTTGTGGCACAGATCGGCACCACGGACCCCGACGACGATACACCGGTCAATCCGCCCGGCGACCCCGGAACGGAAATCCTCACCCGCGCACAGCTCACCGAAAAGGTGCTGGCCCTCGAAGATGAGCTGGCAGCGGCAAAAATCCTGCTGGGGGTGACGGACGAATGACGCTGAAAGCACTCGCACAAAAGCTGCGGCCCCTGATTGAAACCGCAGCACAGAGCCTTGACGACACGACCGCCCTTGAGGCGGTCAATCTTTTTCCAGCGTGGAAGATCGACACTGCGTACACCGCAGGACAAAAAGTCAGATACGCTGGTATCCTCTACTCCGTCTTGCAGGCGCACACATCACAGGATGACTGGACGCCGGACAAGGCCGTCTCCCTGTTTGCGAAGGTGCTTATTCCTGATCCGGATGTTATCCCGGACTGGGAGCAGCCGGACAGTACCAACTTACAAGAAGGGAGATCGCGTCCGATTTAATGGAAAGGTTTACGAGAGCCTTATAGATAACAATGTGTGGTCGCCTTCTGCTTATCCTGCCGGTTGGAGGGAGGTGTCCGCATGACCCTGAAGGATCTTCTTCTGGGCGGTAGCGGTGGTCTGTTCGCGTTGCTGACCATCCTGCAAATCAGCCCCATCAAGATCAACCCGTGGTCTGCGCTGGCCCGCTCGATTGGCCGGGCACTCAACAAAGATGTTCTGGACCGGCTCACCACTTTGGAGGGCGAACAGAAGGAAATCAAATCGGAGTTGGCCGCTCAAAAGGCGCTTTCCGATAAGCGCGAGGCCAACGGCTGGCGGGCAGACATCCTCCGCTTCAACATGGAGCTTGTCGAGCATACGCGGCACACGCGGGAGGATTACATCGAGATTTTGGACGTCATCGACAAGTACGAAAAATACTGCGACAGCCACAAGGACTACGAAAACAACCGTGCCGTCCATGCAATCGCCAATGTTGAGCGCTGCTACGACGACCGGCTGAAAAATAATGACTTTGCATAAGGAGGAAATCACTATGAACCCCAAAACCGAAACCACCATCGAAACCACCGAGGCGGAACTGACCGCCGAAGCTCTGGACGAGCTTTCCAATAACAAAGGGGAGGACTAAAACATGAGTTACACAAATTCACCGCTGGTGAGCTACACCAAGCTCAGCCCCAACCACTCCGGCCAGCGCACCCACAGCATTGACCGTATCACGCCCCACTGCGTGGTGGGGCAGTGCAGCGTGGAGACGCTGGGCCGCATCTTCACACCGACCTCTAAGCAGGCCAGCTGCAACTACGGCATCGGCCTTGACGGTCGTGTCGGTATGTATGTCGAAGAGAAAAACCGCAGCTGGTGTTCCTCCTCCAATGCCAACGACCAGCGGGCCGTGACCATCGAGTGCGCCAGCGACAGCACGGAACCGTATGCGTTCAAGGATGTGGTCTATCAGACCCTCATCAGGCTCTGCGTGGACATCTGCCAGCGCAATGGCAAAACCAAGCTGCTTTGGCTGGGCGACAAGGACAAGACCCTGAATTACACCCCCAAGGCCGATGAAATGATCCTGACCGTCCACCGCTGGTTCGAAAACAAGAGCTGCCCCGGCAACTGGATGTATGCCCGCATGGGCGACCTCGCCGAGAAGGTCACTGCGGCGCTGGGCGCTGCGGCAGAGCCGGTGAAGCCACTACCCCTACCACCCCCAACACCATCAAGAAGGGCGACGTCGTGCGCATCCTGTCCGGCGCGACCTACTACAACGGCAAGGCCGTCCCGAACTGGTAGCTGCTAAGCAGTGGATCGTCCGCGAGGTCAGCGGCGACCGTGCTGTCATCGACAAGAGCGTGGACGGCAAGAATGCCATTTGCAGCCCGATCAACGTCAAGTTCCTGTCCGTCGTGGGTGGGACGGCTACACCGACGCCCAGCTTCAGTGCGTACCGCGTGAAGATCACCGCCGACGCACTGAACATCCGCAAAGGCCCCGGCACCGGCTACGGTACGAACGGCTGCATCCGTGACCACGGCGTTTATACCATCGTCGCGGAGAGCACGGGCACCGGCGCGACCAAATGGGGCAAGCTCAAATCCGGCGCGGGCTGGATCAGTCTGGATTACGCCAAAAAGGTGTAAATACATATCGAAAAGGAGAATATCACCATGACTAACGTTATCATCGAAAACCTTGTGCAGATCGCGGCAACCCTGCTCATTACCCTGATCGGTGTTCTGGGCGCGTGGCTGTCTACCAAGCTCGCCAAGCGCGAGGAGCTGAAGAACATCTCTACGGCTACCAATGAGGTCATTCACGCCGCCCAGCAGACCGTCCTTGAGCTTCAGCAGACCACCGTGGAGGGCATGAAGAAAGCCCACGAGGACGGCAAGCTGACCAAAGACGAAATTACTGAGCTGGGCAAGCTGCTTATTGACGGCGCTATGGCTAAGATGTCCGACACCTCTAAAAACCTGCTCAACGCTGCCGGTGTGGACATTTCCGCTATCATTCGCGGCGCGGGCGAAGCCCTCATTGCGCGGATGAAATAACCGCGCTAAAGGGGTTACAGTCAGGCGCACTATGGCTGTAACCCCTAAATTTATGTAACACCTGTGCCGTTACAAAGCTGAAAAATGTAACCCCCGATTGTAACGCCTGTTGTAACTCCGAAAAGCCTTGAAACAAGGCGCTTTTCGGCTTGATGCTACAATGTTACATACTTTTCCTATTGAATACCTGAAATAAAGAGAAAACAACATACGCGCATCATAGCGCCTATATGCACGCGTATTATAGGAAAAAGGCCACTGAGTGTAACCCTGCACTCGGTGGCCTTATTTTTTTGCCCGGAAGTCGAGCACAACAAAATAAAATCGAAGAAAATTGCACAGTTCTATTGACAATCGAATTTTGTGACGCTATAATAAAGTAAACCGAACAAAACAGAGCAAAACAGGAGGGCATGAAAATGAAGGTCAAAGAAACACGCTGGATGGACATGGACGATCTGCGGGGGCTGTGCATCAAGCACGGGTGGTTTACGCGGGGCGACTGCAAAACCTACGACAAGCTGCTGAAAATGCCGTATGACGCTAAAGGCAGTCGCCGGAACATCACCACGACGATTCTCTGCAACATGGCGCAGACCATCATGCAGTACAGTGACCCCGAAACCTACGAAATCCTTGAGTTTGACGGCATCCTGTATTGCCTCGGTGAAATCTGCCACACCTGCTTTTCCGTTGAAGACTGAATGGAGGTAACGAAAATGTTCAAGATCAACAGCTACAACGACCTGAAGGTCGCTTACGAAATCCTTGAGATCGCATATGAGAGCGGCAGGAGCCAGAAGGCCGCCGACCTCAAGCGCGAAATGCGCGCGTTCTTCCACCGTCCCGTCTCTGATCGCCGCATCATTCAGGACAACGGCATCGACGGCTATACGGAGCTGCTGCCGCTGCCCGAATATATCGAGACGATGGACGAGGCCGTCAGCTACTTCGAGGACTACGAATACCGGCCCTATTACCCGTCCGCCTATGACTGCACCGGTCAGGCGTTTACGAGCTGGTACAAGGTTTTCGTTCGCGGCGGGCGCTTCTGGGCCTACCACCATGTCAGTGTGGATGTTTGAGAGGGGGCGAACACCATGTTTGAGAAGCGGTTTTGCCCGTATTGCGGAGCACCCTTGTCTGATGGCTGCGACTGCGAGCGTGAGCTTGCGGAGTACGAAGCAGGCCTGATCGACGAGCTTGAGGAACGGCAGCTTGCCAATGCGTGGCAGCAGGACTTGATTGACTTGTATCGTCGAGAACGATAGCCGAAACGCCCATCCGGGCGTCTGCCGGAACCGCCCCACCGGCACTGAAGATGGCAGGGCAACGGAGGTAAATCATGAAAATCAGCACTTTGGAATTCATCCATAACCTGTTGCGCGCGGAAGCTACACGCGCAGACGGAGTCTACAAAGCGGCTCGCAAGCTCCAGCATGAATACGAAGAATCCGAAACTGCGTCGGACGATCTGGTCAAGCGTCAGACCGAGGCCGCTGACGAGTATATGCACGAGCACTTCGCCGCAGACAGTGCGCTGGAAGATTTCGAGGCTCAGGAGTGGTAAGGAGGTAAGTCATGAAACAGTATGTGGTCTATTTCTTCATCAAGGCAAACCGGATGGAATATCTGGCCGACGTTGTGGTCGAAGCGCCCACGGCAAAAGCTGCCTGCGCGCTTTGCAAGGACTGGTATTTCAAGACGACCGGCAAGAACGCTTTCCGGCCCACAACGAAGCTGAGCGACGAAGACCGGAAGTGGTATGAGGACCATAACCGCATCACGCACTTCGACGCGACGCTGAAGCAGAATGGAGAGAAGTAATGAAACTGGATCGAACGCTGTTCAAAGAGGTCAAAGCGCTGGCCGGTAATGGAACCCGGGAGGCAAAATTCGCCCTGCTGCGTCGGATCGACGCAGCGAGGACGGACCTCTCGACATCGAAGGCCCGCGAGAATTTTAACGCCTGTTTGTCCAAGCATGGCAGGGCGGTTGTCGCGGTCTGCGTGGCCGCCACGCTCGATGCCCGGAAAGATCGGCTGGATTGCTGGAATTGGGTCTGGGCGTATGAGGTCCTGTCGGCTCTGCCCCAGAGTATAACACTGCGTAACCTTGAACGCGCCCATATCGAAGACGGCCTGCATCCTACCGCTATCTGCGATTATGCCGGTCCGTTCATCCGACTGAGACCGAAGAATAGGAGGTGTTATGTGTGGCAACCTATGAGATCATCCGCGAGACACACGGAGAAGCAACTTGTCTGGCAACGACCTTCGGCGGTCAGCGCTGGTGGATCACCCGCACGGCGGAGTTTTCTTTCACCGTAGAAACCTGCCTTGAGGTACAGTACGGCGACATTGAAGTTGTGGCCGTCAAGACGTGCCACAGTCTGGCAGCCGCGCAGAAGTGGCTGGAACAGCACTGGCGCGATTGGGTGCCGGACGAACGGTGCGAGAGCTACACACGGGAGGGAACATTGTGAGGATTGCAGATCAGAAGCGCGCGGACTTTGTGAAGCGGTTTCGCAGCCTGTCCCGTCGTTTCCCGCTGTGGCAGGTGTGGAGCGACTTCATCACCATGTTCGCCATTGCGCTTTCCAACGCCGTGGATAGCCGATACCGCGCGGAGCGCGAGGCAATGTATAAGCGGATCATCGAGAAGTACGAGAAAGCAGAGCGCACGGTGTTCCCTGACTGGTAGAGGATGTGGTCAACGCCTTTGACGCCGACCGGGAGCAGGATTTTCTGGGCAGTTCGTACATGGAATTGGAACTCGGCAATCACTGGATCGGCCAGTTCTTCACACCCTATGACATCTGCCGCTGCATGGCGGAGATTACCACCGGTAACGTCGTGGAGCAGATCAACCGTGACGGTTTCGTCACGCTGAATGACTGCGCGTGCGGAGCGGGAGCTACACTGATCGCGGCGGTGAATCAGATCGAAAAGCAGCTGTTTGAGGCAAAAAGCCCGCTGCGCTGGCAAAATCACGTCCTTGTGACAGCGCAGGACCTCGACTTCACGACAGGGATGATGTGCTATATCCAGCTCTCGCTGCTTGGCTGCGCGGGCTACGTCAAGATCGGCAACACCTTGACCGACCCCATGCACGACGGAGACGATCCCACGGCCTACTGGTACACGCCCGGTTACTTTTCGTCCGTGTGGCAGCTTCGGCGCACCTTCCGGAGCATGGACAGACTTTTCAAGGAGGCGGGATAATGCACAAATATGTGAGGTCCGGGAAATTCAAGAATACGAACTGCGGGTATGCGCTGGTGCGCGGCATCGTGTTCGGCTCGATCTATGAGGCGGAGGAGTATTGCACCGCCAAAGGGTACGACCCTGACGTCTGGATCGAAGCTGACAGTGACGCGGTGCTTTCGAGGTGCCAGCAAATCGCGCGTGCCGCGTTGCCGTGTCTCTGTCAGGCCCTTGAGGAGCAGAGGATTTTGTGCGAAACCCTCGGTCGTGAAGCCAGAGCAGAGGCCGCAGCTTTGGAAGCGGCAGAAGAGAAGCACGAATTGGGCTGGGAAGTTCACCGCGACTGGCTGCAACACGCAGCGGGCAAAGTGGGCGGCTGTTATGACAGCATGGAAATCATCCATAGACGTATCACAATGTTTGAAAGAATTATCCGGATCAAACCTACACCGAAGGAGGCACCGCACCGTGAAAAAGAGCATAGCTGAAGCCCGGCAGCGGGCGTTGGAAAACAGCGAAGCCGCGCCGGACATTCTGATCCGGGTGATGGGCAAGCCGCACAAGCACGCCGTCGTCTGTTCGCACCCGATGGTTTACCGTGAGAGGGTGCTTGACGGTTGGCACACAGTCGCGGCATTTCGGAACGGCGATGAGGTGAAAATCTAATGCGAGTTGAAAATATGACCGACCGGGAAATCGTCGCGGCCTGCGCCGTGGATTTCCGACGCAAGGCGAAGGAGGCATACGACGCCTATCAGAGCACCGGCATGAAGCGGTATGACAATGCCTATCACAAGTACGAGGCTTTGGCAGAAGCCCTTGACCGTGACGTTCAAAAGGCTGACATCCGGCAGGCCGCAGCGTCTCTCAAATCCGAGTTGATTATGCTGGCATCGGCGGCAAGCAGGGCGAAGCTACCCTCCGCGCCGGAAGGTGCGCTGCTGGCGCTGGCGAAAGAGGTTATCGCGGTCGGACGACTGTACGGTTATGACGGGAAGGGAGATTGAATGAACTGTCACGGCTGCAAATGGCTCGACCGTTACAAGAAGGACGGGAACGGCTACTGTTGCATGGTGGTCCGGAGTAAGACCCAAACATCCAAAGTTCGCAGGCCGGATATGGAGCGCTGCGAGCTGTACAAGCCCGGCGACTGGAAAACCCGCTGGGAGACAGAGCTACACGAAGGAGAAAAACAAAATGAAATACAACAGTGTTGAGGAATGGAAGGCGGAGGCGACCCGCCGATTTGGCCCTGATATGCTCAAGTGGCGTTTCCGCTGCCCTATGTGTGGTCACGTCGCGTCCGTGCAGGACTTCAAGGACGCGGGAGCGAAATCTCCGAACTGCGCCTATCAGGAGTGTCTGGGCCGGTACACCGGCAAGGGCACGCCGAAGAAGGGTGACAGCAGCGGCTGTAACTGGGCGGCCTACGGACTGTTCGGAATTCCTGCCGAGCATGACATCGTTGTCGTGGCTCCCGGCGATCAAGTGGACGTGTACCCGTTCGCGGACGGAGAGCAGGAGGCTGACAATGGCTGAAATTATCGAACGACAGGCGGCAATTAAAGCCGCCGAACACGCATATAACGAGTGGAATCTTGCAATGGCGGCAGCTGACGGACAGAGGCAGATCAACCGCGTTTTCAAGATGCAGGAGCTGTGCAAGGCTGTGATCTCCGTTTTTGAGAACGTTCCCGCTACTGATCTCGACTGTACCGGCTGCGTCTGGTTGAATACGCGACACCAGAAGTGTTCCTGCTGCCGGAGGAATCAGTACATCAAGGACAACTACAAGGAAGCCGGAGTATGAAGCGTGAAGAATTCTACCGTGGAAAGCGCGGCGCAAAATACGGCATCTGGAACAGAGAGAAGGCAGTCTGGCAGTTTGACATCTGCGAGGACACACCGTTTCTGGCCGAAGCGAGGCTACACCAGAAGATCGGTGACGACGCGAAGAAATGGCGTTTCGAGGCTCGGCGGCTGCCGGGCAGGAAAATCATTCTCGTCAAGAGAGTTAAATACGCCGGTGACGTTCACAGCGCTTTGGTGGCGCTGGGCTGGGACATAGACACTGCCGCCGCGTTTCTTGACCGTATTCCGGATGCAAAGTAAAAGGAGGCACGCCGTATGATAAGCAACAAGAAGGTCGTCGAAGCTGCGAAAACCATTGTGGACTACTGCAAGCAGCAGGACGGGTGCCAAAACTGCATCTTCCGCTCGTTTGGGTGCGATCACTGGAACTGTGCGATAGGTGCCTTTGAAATCCGGGATGTGCTGTCAAACATTGAAGCGAAAAAGAGAAATCACGGCTACTTATGAGCAACGCGCGGTGTGAGAGCTACACCGGCGAATAAGAAAGCTGCCGCAGAGGACAATTACCTCTGCGGCAGCTTTCTTGTCAGGCCGAACACGTTCTTAAACCAAAAGAGTTCGTACCTGTGTGTTTTGGTGGAGCTGAGGGGAGTCGAACCCCTGTCCGAAAGCACTTTGACAGGACCTTCTCCGGGCGCAGGACAGTTTCAGCATTCCCTCCCTGCGCAGGCACTGGCCAGACTGAGCAGTTCAGTAGAGTCATGATGCATGGGCGGGGCAACTCTTACCCGCCGCACGTCCGCCACATCAACGACGCCCTCCCCGGCCTGTGGCCTCTCCGGTTCAGACGGCTGCCTTAGTTAGGCAGCGACAGCAATACGATTGTTGTCAGTTAATTTTAAGTTGCCCGTTTTTAGGCGGTCAGGCGCCGCCGCCCGCTTATCCTGCCTCCACACCCCCGTCGAAACCGGTACAGCCCCGTATGAGATGGAAAGCGCCCGGGCCGGAGGCCGGCCCGGATGCCGTGTAAAAGCTTATCTATGGAAGGGATCCGGCAGCTTCTCCGGATCCGGATACGTGACACCCTGGGTATCCACGGTGACGGACTTCATCACCTGGGGCTTTTTGGGCTTGTTGGTCATCATGTTCCTGGGCTGGGAGACGATCTCGTCCACCACGTCCATGCCGTCGATGACCATACCGAAGGCGGCATACTGCCCGTCCAGATGGGGCGCGTCCTTGTGCATGATGAAAAACTGGCTGCCGGCAGAGTCCATATCCTGGGCCCGGGCCATACTCAGCACGCCCCGGGTGTGGCGCAGATCATTGGGCACGCCGTTGGCGGCGAATTCACCCTTGATGCAGTAGCCGGGACCGCCCATGCCGGTGCCGTCAGGGCAGCCGCCCTGGATCATGAACCCGTAAATGCAGCGGTGGAAGATCAGCCCGTTGTAAAACCCGCTGTTGGCAGAGAATGAAATTCCGCACAGACTGCGGCGCAATATCGGGATACAGCTCGGCAGTGATCTTCTTGC
>ENA-OQEN01000184-OQEN01000184.1-human-gut-metagenome-genome-assembly--contig:-NODE-184-length-27493-cov-3.592926_pt1 | contig 27493 bp, 38 predicted proteins | sample MGYA00242791_ERZ504627 | MGnify/ENA primary metagenome ERZ504627 (study PRJEB26092, sample SAMD00036316) | human gut metagenome | host: Homo sapiens | study: EMG produced TPA metagenomics assembly of... | reverse complement strand
AAAAAACATCTTTCTTTTAAACATTGAAACTACCTCCCCGGATGGTTGGGATCAACTTGTTCGTAATTGAGCCCGTTGTGTATGCATAGCGATACTTTCCGAGCATGTTGCCGTATGAATCGTATGAATAAGCGTAAGTTGAATTTGCGGAATCATTCTCACCGTAGTACAGATTTTCGCGCACAAGCTGATTCATGGAATCATACTCGTAGGAGAATTTTTCATCTGCATTTTCGAATGCTGAATCGCCGCGCCAGATCTTGGTTATGTTGCCGTTGGCGTCATAATCATAGTTGTACTTTGCGTCCGAACCGTTGCGATAGGACTTAACGAGCGTTTATTCGGGACTGCCGGATAAACTCCGGTGAAGCTCTTTTCGGTGCTTGCCGCACGGCGCGTGCATCAAAGAACTTTTTACAACTACCACGTATACTTTACTGTATACCAATCATTCCCGAGATCAACCTGGTCTACTATATATGACCATTCGTCAACAAGCCGGCCTTCTCCGGTTCGTTCAATCTCTTTGCAGAGCAAATAATCACTGTCCCCAAATCTTGAATAGAAGGCAAACATTACATATTCAGCGAAACTTGAAAACTGCCTATCTACGGACTGCATAAGCGGATCATCGAAAAGAGGCTGTACAAAAGTTTGGATTCCGTTGATCTCGTCCTGCGATAATTCTTCGGATGAAAAGACTCCGAGTTCACCGATTTTGGTATAGGTTCGATTATTGTATGAACTGTCCGCGCCTTTTACCACATAAACAACGTTTGGATTCGCCTTGAACCAGTCGGCGGCAGCATCAAGTGCCTCGGTGTGAAGCTTGAAGTAGTCTTGCGCAACTCCGGCAGAATACAACCCGCGCGGCCCGGAATCCTCAAAGAGCTTTTTAAACTCAGCTATGCTAAAACACCCGCACAATTGTACCGAAACAACTGCGGCAACCATAGTGATCGCAACAATAATTATCAAATGCTTTTTTCTTTTCATAGTGACCCCCACAGTTCTTTCGTTGTTTTATAAATTGTTAACAGCAACCGTCCGTTTATTCCTGCATTTACCATCCAATCGAAAAATTCTCCGCTTGCAAAAGATGCAGGTTCCATGAAGTAATGTATACCAATCCCAAGGTTGATAAAAAAGTTGTCGTCTTTTCCGTCATAGTAATACCCGCAGCCATCGTTGTCTCCATTTTCTCTTAATGCGACAAATCCAGCCGCAACAAGGAGAGTTTTTCTCATATATCTCTCCTGATTTTACTCGAACACGGCTTGACGAATAACAAACCGATGTTCATACTCTCAGTATACCGAATTTGTCAATATTTATCAAGTGTTTTTAAAGGCAAGTTTATGTAAAATATTATTCGAGCGTATTATATGCTTTGAAACCGTGTTCCCGCTTATATACAAATGCATAGTCGCCGATATAAGCATCACAACAATTCTGTTTGCTTTTGTTCAAAAGCATAATTTCCGCTCATGATCATGTAAATTCAATGCCAAAAGATAAAGCAATAACGCTCGCGACAGATAAATGCAGCCGCGAGAAACATTCAACACAGTGTACTTCCCCACCTTGGAGCAAATAAAAAAATGTTATAAACAAAAACAAGTGTCCTAACAGCTTTTCAAATGCTGTAAGAACACTCCCCATGGTGCGAGTGGTGATAACGGATTTCATAAAACAATGAATTAACCGGCAGAAACACATATATTTCATCTCGCACACGAACAGTTTCTTTAGAATTTTATTCGCACATTCGATTTTTACTGGCCTACCCGATACAATGATAACACAAGGAGGGCAGAATATGAAACAGAAATATCATCTTGCAATGGATGATGCAGAGCGGCGGCTTCTCATTGGAAGTCTGAATGATCTGCGCAGCAGGCTCTTCACAGAGGGCAGATATACCGACGCTGTTGACGAAGTGCTGCTGAAAATCATCGGTGCAAAGCGCAAGAATTTCAAGGTCGTATACACGGGGTGAATGGAGGAAAGCATAATGACGGAGTTTGAAAAGCTGGGTGGCACATACCGACAGGCGGGTGATTATTATCTGCCGAATCTCGAGATTGATAATCAAATCGAGGTGCAAATTGGTGTTTGGGGACAGCGACACCGGCGATTTTTGAAGGAGAACCACCGGGTGAGATACTACAATCTGTTGACTACCGGGACGCTGAACGATTATCTTGCTGAGGTGGAATGCCTGGCACAGGCGATGTTTGATACGCTTGTGAAGGAACTGTCCGAAAAAAACTTGAACGAAAAACTCAAGGCAAGTGACCCGCTGGAATGGGGCAGGCGGAGCAATAACATCCGCAATCGAGCTACAGAAATCGTAAATGCAGAGGTCATTTTCGTGTGAGCAGCAACAAAATTTGATAAAAATCAGAGGCGCAGTCAGATGCAGGTAAGCACCGGCTGCGCCCCTTTTTCGTTGCTCTGAAATAGGTCTGCATTATCTTAGCGAGCAGTGCCTTTTTACTCCGTTCTACCGAGCTCTGTAAGAAGGCCTCGTTAGGGGCACCCTAAGACCTGCTTACCCGATGCCGAAGAATCGGTCGAAGAAACCCTTCAACTTTTCAATGATGGTCTGCTTCTTCTCTGCACGGTTTCCACCGCCGAAGCGGGAGATTGGCGGCATCAGCCGGTCAATATCCGTGCCTGTCGTTTTGACAGAGCCGTCACGGAAAGAGCTCTCCATAAAGCGGCGAGTCTCGTCGTCTTTCAGGTTTTCCTCCTGAATGATTGCAACAAGCTGCCGTTCTTTTTCTTCGGCGACAAAGGTGCGCCATTCCAGCATCACATCTGATACATCGTTGATTCCGGCAATGAAGGTTTCGATCAGTGCCTTCTTGCTGCGCAGTTCAGGACTGGCATCCACTGCTTTGCGGATCGTGATAAGCACTTCCTTGTCATCGCAGTGTGAATCGTGGTATTTCTGTACCAGAAGCAGGATGTAGTCAATATTGATCTCGATCTGCTTGATTAGCTCGATTTCAAAAACGATGTCATCTGTGATCTCCTCTTTTTCGCCACCGGGCTTGCGGTTTTTCCACTCATCCCGTAAGTCCTGATAGCGGCCAAGATAATCCTGAAAATCCCGCTCGCTCAAAATTTCGCTTCCGGCAAACTCGTCGAAAGAAGTCAGCAGGTTGCGCATACGCAGAATCGCACCGAACAAAACGATAAACTCCTTCTGCCGCTGTTCACCAGTAATGCGTTCCTCTGTCAGCGGGAATTTCGTTGTCAATTCCTCAATCATATCCTGGTAGCCTGGGTGATATTTTCCGTCGGCATCCTCGTAGCCAAAGTAGTAATCCTTATAGCTACGCATCAGGACGATACCGCCCGCTTCCTTATCTCCGAAAAGGGAGATGGCGTCGTCGGTGCGCTTTTGCAGATTGCGGAAGCAAACGATGTTGCCGAACACCTTGATGGAATTGAGAATCCGGTTGGTGCGGGAATATGCTTGAATCAGCCCGTGCATTTTCAGGTTTTTATCCACCCACAGCGTATTCAGCGTTGTGGCATCGAAGCCGGTCAGGAACATATTGACCACGATCAGCAGGTCAAGTTCCTTGTTCTTCATCCGCAGGGAAACATCCTTATAGTAATTCTGGAATTTGTCCCCGTCTGTGGAATAGTTGGTGTGGAACATCCCGTTGTAGTCACGGATGGCCGCATCCAGAAAATCACGGGAACTTTGGTCAAGTGCGGAGGTATCCTCCGGATTCTCCTCGTCAAGAATACCATCCGTTTCTTCCTCATTCGCTCCATAGCTGTAAATGACGGCAACCTTCAGCCGCTTCTGCGGATTTTCCGCCATTTGCCTCTGAAACTCGGCGTAGTAGAGCTTTGCAGCATCCACGCTGGACACGGCAAAGATGGAGTTGAACCCGCTGACCCGCTGCTTCTGCTTGATTTCCTCGATCTGCTGCTTGCTGCCGGCAGAGGCAACCTCGGCGATATTTCTGCAATACGCTGTATGTATAGGTTTTATCACCCCGGTAGGTCTTCTGGTCAAAATGCGTCAGAATATAATCCGTTACCAGTCGGATGCGTTCCGGGGCAAGAAACGCCTTTTCCCGGTTGATGTCCCAAACCTCTTTGTCGTCAATATCCGGCTCGGCGTCCATCGTTTTGATGTAGTCCACCCGGAAGGGCAGTACATTTTTGTCGTTAATGGCGTCCACAATGGTGTAGGCATGGAGTTGATCGCCAAAAGCCTGCGCTGTCGTGCGGAGTGTGGGATTCTTGCCCATGCCTGCATTGACCGCAAAGATCGGCGTTCCGGTAAAGCCAAAGAGGTTGTACTTCTTGAAATACTTCGTAATGGCTTGATGCATATCCCCGAACTGACTCCGGTGGCACTCATCAAAAATGATAACAACTCGCTTATCAAAAACGCTGTGTCCGGCGTTCTTCTTGATAAAGGTGGCGAGTTTCTGAATGGTGGTGATAATGATTCTTGCATTGTCATCCTCCAACTGGCGCTTCAAAACCGCCGTGGAGGTGTTGCTGTTGGCAGCGCCCTTTTCAAAGCGGTCATATTCCTTCATCGTTTGATAGTCCAGATCCTTGCGGTCCACGACAAAAAGCACCTTGTCGATGTAATCCAGTTTCGTGGCAAGCTGCGCCGTCTTGAAAGAGGTCAGTGTTTTGCCGCTGCCGGTGGTGTGCCAGATGTACCCGCCGCCCGCTACGGTGCCGTATTTCTTATAATTGTTGGCGATCTCAATGCGGTTCAAAATACGCTCGGTGGCAACAATCTGATACGGCCGCATCACCAGCAGCATATTTTCCGCCGTGAACACGCAGTAGCGGGTAAGAATATTCAGAATGGTGTGCTTGCAGAAAAAGGTCTTGGTGAAGTCTACAAGGTCCGGGATAATGCGGTTGTTCGCATCCGCCCAGAACGAAGTGAACTCAAAGCTATTGCTGGTTTTGGACTTCTTGGCTTTCTGCGCTTTGGCATCCTTGATATGGTTGAAACGGGTGGTATTGGAATAATACTTCGTATTCGTGCCGTTGGAGATCACGAAAATCTGCACAAACTCGTAAAGCCCGCTGGATGCCCAGAAGCTATCCCGCTGATAGCGGTCGATCTGGTTGAAGGCTTCTCGAATGGGAACGCCCCGGCGCTTCAGCTCGATATGGATGAGTGGCAGACCGTTGACCAGCACCGTCACATCATAGCGATTATCGTGAGCAGCCCCCTCCTCTGTGGAGATGGCATACTGTTGATGACCTGCAAACTGTTATTATGGATGCACTTCTTGTCAATAAGCTGAATATTTTTGCTTTCCCCGTTATCCCGGCGGAGCACCTGCACATAGTCCTCCTGAATCAGGCGGGTCTTTTCGAGAATGCCGGAGTTTGTGTTTGCCAGCACCTCGTCCCAGAAACGCTTCCATTCGCCGTCCGTAAAGCGATAGTTATTCAGCTTTTCCAGCTGCGTCCGCAGATTGGCAATCAGGTCAGCCTCTTTATGGATGGTCAGGCGCTCATAGCCCAGCTCGCAAAGCAGACGGATAAACTCCTTTTCCAAGTCCGCTTCGCTCTGATAAGCCTCCGAGCGCTTCGACTGCGGCTTGTATTCGGTGACAACAGTGCTTTCACTGCTCTGGGCAACGATGTTGAAATAGCTCACGGGCTACCTCCTTCCGGGTCAATTTGCCGGTGTAAAAGTCAGCAGCTTGTCCCTGTAATATTCATATTGTTTCTGCCGTGCTTCGATTTCGGCGGGCAGGCCGATATTTAGGTCGGTGCAGATGGCATCAAAGTTGTCGAGAACATTCGCCAACCGAAGTTGTATATCCAGCGGCGGAATAACAACATCAAACTGTTCCAAAGCTCTCATGCTTAAATTGGGCTGTGAACCATGGCTTGCTTTGGCTACAACTTGCTGTTGAACCATTTTTGACTGGAGTAAGTGAAATAAATATCGAGAAGAATTTTCGCTATTTACTCGCATGGCAGCTAATGGCGACCAAATATTAAAGCGCTCATCGGTATCAACATACCCTACTTTTCCGGTCGTAGATCCAGATTTAACCATAAAAATGTCGTGCTTTTGTGGCTTGTATTTTTTACAACATTCTGCATCAAACTCCGGCGTTATATTTCCACGCCGCTTTTCAAAATGAATTTTGCCATCAAATACTGCTTCAACGGACAGAAATGGAATGCCATATTCCATAAGTTCTGGGGTAGTATGTGGCCCATCTGTGATAGGCTGCTTCAGCATATCGATTATTTTCACATGGCGATAATCAGTTCTGGGTGTCAACAGTTTATCCCTATAATACGCATACTGCTGCTTTCTTGCGGTAAGCTCTGCGGTAAGCTCTGCGGTAAGCTCTGCGGTAAGCTCTGTGAAATTGTCCAGTATGCGGACAATTTCACGCTGCACCGGCAAGGGTGGGACGGGGACAGATACATTCTCAATGCTCGATATATGCACATGAGGTACACCACCGCCTTTTTTTGTTGAATATATGTAGTCCTGTATATTTGTCAGAAAATAATATATATTTCGTTTGTATCCCAGGATTTCCCTGTATTGAAAACGCATCACAAACAAAGATAGGCTTTGTCCAATACTGAACATATCCAGCACCGGCTCCACTTCCCGCCACTGTAATCGTTTCACCATCTCTGTTATATTTATCACAGTAATATGCGGGTTCTCGACCGCCAGAAACAACAGGTATTTCGCCCTCTACAATATCTTTCTTAGTTATCGAAGTGCCTCTTTTCATTTCTGACACATAATTTAACGGCTTATGCTCAACACCATTTGGGCAAAGTTTCTGAATCAATTCTTCAAGCTTTGTCATTCACAGTGCCTCCTTCCGTGGGATATGCAGTACACAGCGTTGCAAGAGTGTAATAATACATATCCTCTTGCGTTTGTATCAGTGATTCATCCAAATCATCACAGCGACTAATGTCGCTGAATGTGTGACAAGCATCAATGATAATCCGCATTGTCCAAAAAGTCACCTTTTGTTCATCGCAGGATCCCAAGTTACACTGCTGAAATACCATATCCACCGGTGGAGTTATTTGTTGCCGATTTTGTTTCTCGGCGTGCATATAACTCCACATATAGTCGCTGAGCGTTGCTGAGTGACTGGTAACATACCACGGAATTTCTGATTGCGTGCCATGCCATTCTCTGCTTTCGATATTTTCAAATATGTACGGGTTAATATCGTTGACCTCAACCTCAGACCACCGCTCAAAAGCACGATGCAAGTATTTAGCACCATCATAAAGGATGTACCGTCCAAATTCATATTTGTCTAAATCCGATTGCAAGCTTTCCAGCGCAGCCCAAACCTCATCCATTGATAATTGGATATCTGGTATATTTGCCTGACAGAGAATCTCCCTCTGCTGTTTTTCAGAGCAGCGCATAAATCGAGTAGTAATATTGCGGCAATGTTTTCTTTTGAGCTTTAATTTTGCAGCAAGTGCAGCAAGTGGGAGATAGTCTACTTCGTCATCATTATCGATTAAAAACACTCTTGCCGTCTCGGCCAAAGCCGCCTTTTGTGCTTTTTCTTCTGCTGCTTCGTGCTCCTTTTCGTGACGGCGCTCGAGTTTATAAATAACTACTGTAAGAATAACGCTGACAACCAACGCAATAAAATCAATTATCAATCCGATAATGTCGCTATGTTCAAGAATCCAACTGTATATTGCCACCTTGTTACCCCTCAATCTCCCCAATAATCCGGTCGATTTCTTCCCGCAGCTTCTGCTCCCGTGCGACGATTTCCGCAATCTCTGCATTCAACTTCACAATGTCAATCTTTTCACGGGTGTCCTCCTGCTCCACATAGGTAGAAACAGAGAGATTATAATTGTTCTGTTTGCTGCCGACCTCGTCGTTTGGCACAAGGCGGGCAAAATGCTGCTCGTCCTTACGCTCCGCCACAGCGGACACGATGCGCTGAATATTTTCTTCGGACAGGCGGTTGTTCTTCGTAACCTTCACAAACTCCTTGGAGGCATCCACAAACAGAACGGCGTTGTCCGTCTTGTTCTTTTTCAGGAGCATAATGTCCACGGAGATCGTGACGTTTAAGAACAGGTTGGAGGGAAGCTGAATGATGGCATCCACAAAGTTGTTATCCACCAGATACTTGCGGATCTTCTGCTCGGCCCCGCCACGGTACATAATGCCGGGGAAGCAAACGATGGCCGCCGCACCGTTGGAAGCCAGCCACGAAAGGCTGTGCATAATAAACGCCATATCGCCCTTGGAGGCGGGAGCCAGCACACCGGCAGGCGAAAAGCGAGGATCGTTGATGAGCAGCGGATTCTTATCCCCCTCCCACGGCACGGAAAACGGCGGATTGGATACGATCAGCTCAAAGGGCTGGTCGTCCCAATGCTGCGGGCTGAGCAGAGTATCTTCCCGCACGATGCTGAATTTGTCAAACTCGATGTTATGCAGGAACATATTGATGCGGCAGAGGTTGTAAGTGGTCAGGTCGATCTCCTGACCGTAGAAGCCACGCTCGATATTGTCCTTGCCCAGCACTTTTTCCACCTTCAGCAGCAGGGAGCCGGAACCGCAGGCGGGGTCATAGACCTTGTTGATCTTCGTTTTGCCGATGGTGCCGAGGCGGGCCAGCAGCTCCGAAACATCGGCGGGAGTGAAATACTGACCGCCCTTTTTACCGGCATTGGCGGCATACATTCCCATCAGATATTCGTAGGCATCACCAAACAGGTCGGGATTGATGCCATCAGTAGAGAACAGCGGCATCTGCGCTACGCCGTTCAGCAGCTCTACCAGCACCTTGTTGCGCTTGGCAACAGTTTCGCCAATTGCCTTGCTGTTCACATCGAAATCGTCAAACAGACCTGCAAAATCATTCTCAGCGTCTCCGCTGGCGGCGCTGCTTTCAATGTGGTTGAATACTCGCTCCATCGTCTCGTTCAGGTTGTCGTCCTTGTCCGCACGGGCAAGAACATTGCAGAACAACTCCGAGGGCAGAATGAAAAGCCTTTTTCCTGCACCAGTCCCTCACGGGCAGTCTCCGCCTCGGCGTCCGGCATTTTGGCGTAGTCAAAGTTCTTATTTCCGGCGGCGTACTCGCCCTCGTTGATATAGGCGGTGAAGTTCTCCGAAATATAGCGGTAAAACATCGTGCCCAGCACATAAGATTTGAAGTCCCACTCCGCCACATGACCTGCGTGAACAAGGTCGGTGGCGATTTTATATATGCGGCGGAACAGCTCGTCCCGCTCCTGGTCTTTCTTTACATCAGCCATTGTAATTACTCCTTTTGGGCGATCCACGCCGCTTCAATCTCATCAAAGGGGATGCTGTTTTCCTCGCAAAAAGCCTTGATCTTCTTCATTGCCGCGATGTTTGGCTTGGTTTTTGCGTTTTCCCAACGGTTTATCGTTCCAACGGATACATTCAGTGCTTTTGCGAAATCCTCCTGCGACAACAGGGCTTTCTTACGCATGACCCGTATTAACTCACTTAAAGGCGTCATCAAACAGTTCTCCTTTCAGAAGATTAACAGCATTATACTATAAACCTATCATTTTCTCAACACCGTTTGGAGAAAACCGAATACCAAAATACAGAGGCGCAGCTTCGGAGAAATCCGTTGGCTGCGCCTTTTTTGCATTTTTAAGAAAAATTCGAAAATACCTTTGCCAAAATCGCAGAAAAGTTCCCAGTTGGTTGGTAGAGAGAAAATTTCAAATTCTTTCGTTCAAATCCGAAAAATTTTCCAAGTTGATTAGTAAGGGGGTAAAAAATAACTCTTCTCGCTGCCTACCTATTGAGGGGATTCTTCGCTTGTGCCTTGAAAGAGGCGAATTTTTGAAAAAGTGCGGGAATTTCACGGGAAAATTCGGCAAAGAAAAAGTGAAAGGCGATAGAGGATCCCGGCGTAGTCCGCCGCTCTGTGGTTTTCCGCGTGCACCTTGAAAATTAAATAGCAGAAATTTTGGAGAAGAGAGTCACCACCCTGCCCATTTTAGGAACAAGTGAAGGAGGTTTTTTCAATGGTCATCAAAATCACGCCGCAGCAGGCGAAAAGAGTCGACGCCCTGCTGCGTAAGCTGTGCGCTAACTACGACGGCGGCAACTGCCTGCTGCTGGACGACGGCGAGCCCTGTGTCTGCGTCCAGAGCATCAGCAAGTACGGCATCTACTGCAACTACTTCAAGAATGCCGTGCTCCCAGTGGACGAAGAGCTGCACACCGAGATAATGAAGCCGACCGGCGGCAAGCGCTGCGTGCTGTGCCGTCAGGCGTTTGCATCGAGGGCGAAGAATCAGCGTTATTGTCCGGCCTGCGCCGCCAAGCAGAAACGGCTGAAGGCAGCCGAACGGCAGCGCCGAAAGCGGGCATCGGCGTCACGCTTTTAAGGTGCGGACAGCCCTGAAATACAAGGCTTTTTTGAACCCAAATCAACCCAAGCAATACAGAAACACCTTAACCTCAAAAATCCGCTTTGAAAAGCGTGACAAATTCAAGCGAGAGGAGGAATTCAATGAACCCATATTTCACAGTCAACGACTCCGAACATTTCACCTTTTACCGTATCCCAAAGCTGCTGTTCACAGATGAGATTTACCAAACTGTTTCCACCGATGCAAGATGCTCTACGGCCTGCTGCTGGATTGGCTGTCCCTATCCGAGAAGAACGATTGGAAAGACGAGCACGGTCGGGTCTACCAATATTTCACCATCCATCAGGCGCAGGAGCTGCTGCATTTCGGACACGAAAAGGTCTGCCGCCTGTTTGCAGAGCTGGATGTAGCCGACCTTATCGAGCGCCGCCGTCCGGGGCAGGGCAAGGCCAACCGCATCTACTTAAAGGAGTTTACCCAAAAGTCTGATTATCGGAATTCCAGAAGTCCGGGAATCGGAAGGAAATAAGACTTAGAGAGTGATATTTACTACCCGAAAAAGAGAAAGAAGATCAACAATGAATAACAAAAACACAGTGCCAATAAAACCGGCGTTCTTAAGAATTGAACAGCTGCGCCCGTTTGAAGGCCATCCCTACAAGGTACAGGACAACGAGGAGATGGCTGCTCTTTCGGAAAGTGTCCGGGAGAATGGTGTTCTTTCCCCGTTGATCGTCCGTTCCGTTGAAAACAGCAATGAATACGAAGTCATCAGCGGACACCGCCGGTTATACGCCGCACAGAAAGTGAGTCTTACGGAACTGCCGGTGCTTATCTGTGCGCCGGATCGTGACAGCGCCGCCATTGCGTGGTGGACAGCAATCTGCACCGGGAGCATATCCTACCCAGTGAAAAGGCGTATGCTTACAAGTTGAAAATGGAAGCACTGTCCCATCAGGGAATCGCTTGTGGACAAGTTGGCCACAGTCCCGGGATGATATTTCCGATACAGACAGCGGCAGGCAGGTTTAGCGCTATATTCGCCTGACCTACCTCATCCCGGAATTGCTGGAAAAGATGGACAAGGAGGAAATTGCGTTCTCTGTCGGCGTGGAGTTGTCCTATCTCGATGAATACAGCCCGCGGGATGTGCTGGAGCAATGTGCGATCAACGACTGCACGCCATCTTATTCGCAGGCATGGCGAATGCACAAGGCCGACCGTGAAGGGCTGCTGACGAAGGATGTGATCCAGTTCTTTATGAGCGAAGAAAAAGCAAATCAGCGGGAGACGGTGAAGGTCCCCGCATCCCGCCTGCGGGAGGTTCTTCCCAAAGGTTTGGATGCCGGAAAGACGGAGGATTTTATCATCAAGGCTTGCGAATATTATCGCAAATACCTCATCCGCCAGCGTGGGCGGGAGGAACGATAAGGAGTGATAGAAAATGAAGCGGCAAACGAATTGGATCGTCGGCGTATCCGACGGAAAAGTCCACGAATACAAAATTGGGGATGTGACCTATTTTGTTTCTGCAGAATTTGAGCGCAGCTCTCAAACCAATCTGCGTGACCGTGTACAAAGAACGATGGTCAGCAATCTCATACCTTTGACGCCCGGTCAAGCATCCGATACAATAGCAGCGGAATATGTGTTCGGCTGCCGGGAAGGAGGACTTATGCAGTCGAAAAGAAAAAAGAACAATCGGGATTGACAGCGCTATACTGCCGCCTGTCCCGTGATGATGGAGCGGAAGGCGACAGTAACTCCGTAGCCAATCAAAAGCGTTTATTGCAGAAATACGCCAAAGAAAATAGCCTCGGTAATACCCGTTTCTATGTGGACGAGGCTGTAATAATAGGACTAAAAACATTAAGGCTCAAAAAGTGCTGAAAATACGGCGTTTTTGAGCCTTATCACATAAATAAGCGCAAATAGTACATAGCGCGTCTGTTTACCCAAAGTGGCGTTTGGGTCGGCAGGCGCGCTATTTTTATGCCCGGATGCGGGCGAAGGAGGTGTTATTGTGAAAGCATATGGGAAGTCGTGGGGCTACAACGTATATGACTGCCGGTACTGCCTGTACCGAAAAGGGAAGCTAAAGGCTGCGTCTACCCGGACGGCTGCTGCTGTCCCGTCCCGCAGAAGCCCGAAAGACGGAACGGCATAGAACAAGTTTACGAAGCAGATGCGGACAGCGCCGCTCCCGCCGTTTCGGAGTGCAAGGGCTGTCCCTACGGAAAGGCTGCCCCCTGCATCGGATGGTGTACCAAAGAGGTCATGCGCGCCGCAGGGCTTCCAAAGGAGCGTGACAGAAGCCATGTATGACTATTTCTACGGTGCGGAAGCGGAACAGTTCTTCTTTTACCGCATCCCCAAGGTGCTGTTCACGGAGGAACGGTTCAGAAGCGTTTCCGCAGAAGCCAAGGTGCTCTACGGTCTGCTCCTTGACCGCATGAGCCTGAGCTGCAAGAACGGCTGGCTGGATAAAGAAGGACGTGTGTATATCATCTTCACCATCGAGGAGGTCATGACCGCCCTGGGCTGCGCCGACCAAAAGGCCGGAAAGCTGCTGCATGAGCTGGAGAGCAAATGCCGCCTCATCGAGCGCAAGCGGCAGGGGCTGGGCAAGCCCAACCTCATCTACGTCAAAAACTTTGTGGATAAGGATGTGGATAACGCATCGGGCAGCACCGCGCCCTCCCCGGAATCACGATTCCTGAACCGTGAAAATCACGATTCAGGAGCAGTGAAAATCACGGATCAAGAATCGTTAAAATCACGAGGTAGTTATACTGATAAGAATTATACTGATTTTAGTGATACTGATTCTTTTCCCTTCACTTCGTTCAGGAGGGATCACGGGCGGGAAACGAAAGGAAACGAAGCGGCTCTGAGAGAGCAGTACAGAGAGCTTATTGCGGAGAACATCGCCTACGACGCACTCCTGACAGACTATCCATACGAGCAGGACACGCTGGAAGAAATCCTGGAGCTGCTGGTGGATGTGGTCTGTACGACGAAAAGCTCCGTCCGCATTTCCGGCGACGATAAGCCCGCCGAGGTGGTCAGGAGCCAATTTTTGAAGCTGAACGGCGAGCACATCCGCTTTGTGGTGGGCGGGCTGAAGGAAAACACCACCCGCATCCGCAATATGCGCCAGTATCTTTTAGCCACGCTGTATAACGCCCCTCTGACCATCGGGAACTACTACCGAAGCTTGTCAGTCACGATATGTCGGAGGGATTCATCTGAGCCGCAGGTTATTGCCTGCGGCTTTGGCATTTTCAGGAGGTGATGCGACCGTGCCGAAACAGAAACCCAACGAACAGGTACAGCAGATACCGCTTTCAGAGATTCGTCCCTTCAAGAACCACCCCTTCAAGGTGACGGATGATGAGCTCATGCAGCAGACCATCGACAGCATCATGCAGGTGGGCGTTCTCAACCCCGCCATCATCCGCCCCGCACCGGAGGGCGGATACGAGATGGTAGCCGGACACAGGCGGCTCCATGCCGCAGACCTTGCGGGGCTGAAAACCATACCGGCCATCGTCCGCAATCTTGACGATGACGAGGCGGTGATCCTCATGGTGGACAGCAACTTGCAGCGGGAAACCATCAGCCCATGGAGCGGGCGCAGGCGTACAAAATGAAGCTGGAAGCGTTGAAGCATCAGGGAAAACGGGTGGATTTGCAGGACAAGTCAACTTCTCGCCAAGTTGGCGAGAGTCATGGGCTGTTGCCAAAGTCGGTGCTGATGCAAACGAAAGTGAAAGGCAGGTACACAGATATATCCGTCTCACCGAGCTTCTGCCGGAGGTGCAGAAAAAGGTGGACAGCAAGGAGATCGCGTTCAGCCCCGCCGTGGAGCTGTCATACCTCACCCGTGACGAGCAAAAGCAGTTTCTGGACGCAATGGACTATTCCCAGAACACGCCCTCGCTTTCCCAGGCACAGCGGCTCAAGAAGCTCAGCCGGGAGGGAAAATGCACGAAGGAGGCCATGCGCTCCATCATGTCCGAGGAAAAGAAGGAGGAACAGGAGCGTATTACGCTGAGCAGCGATACCCTCCGCAAATATTTCCCCCGAAGCTACACGCCCCTGCAAATGCAGCAGACCATCATCAAGCTGCTGGAGCAGTGGCAGAAAAAACAGCAGCGCCGTAACGAGCGCTGAGAAAGGCAGGTTTATCCATGAACGTAACCATCAACATCTACGGCGACGTACACATCCATTGCGACTGCTGCGACGAACGCGGCGTATATGACGACGACCTTGAGAAAAGCCCCGAAGCCCCATATGAAGATGCACCCGATACGGAGGATGACAGCGAAGAAATCGAGCTGTCCATTGCGGAAGCGGAAGCTGTGGTCAAGGCAGTGGCGGAGCTGCTCTTTCCCTTTCTTCCGGCTGAAATTGACGAGGGAGGCGGCGCGCATGAAGGAATTTGACGTGACCATCACCGAAACACTGAAGCTCACCGTGTCCGTGGAGGCTTCTTCCAAAGAGGAAGCCCAACAGATGGTAAGCGACCAGTGGCACGCCGGGGATCATATTCTGGACGCGGACAATTTCGTGGAGGTGGAGTTTGAGAGCAATGACGGCAGGGAAATCTCCGCCGAAAGAGCGCCGGACGACACCCTCGAGGTGCTCATGGTGGAGCCGGGACAGTACCCGCGCGTGGAGCGCATCGGCTCCGACCTTGCCTCCTTGCAGAAGGCTGTGGACGGCTATATCGAAGCGATTTACCCATATGACGACCCCGTGGCGCTGATCTGCGGGGAGGAAGCCAAGCTGGAGGGCAAGCCCCTGAACCGCGCCCTGCGGGACGGGGACGGCGATATCTACGATATTGTGGCCGGTAAGTTTTTCATCTGCGGTCTGGGGGATGAGAACTTTGCATCTCTGCCGAAGGAGCTGCAACAGAAATACGAGGAAAAGTTCCGTCAGCCGGAAGCCTTTTTGAAGATGGGCAGCAAGATCATGGCGATCCCCACCGAGCCCGCCAAGGCTGCGGGCAAGGGCAAGACCGCTCCGGTGACAGAGCGATGATACCATCAATCCCAATGCGAACGGAAGGAGGGAAAACTCATGCAGGAAGAAATTGAAAACAGAACTGTCACTCTAATCATCTCCGCCGTCAAGCTGACCGCACGGGAGCTGAAGGCGGGATGGATAAATATCTTTCCGAAAAGAAGAGCAAAGCCATGGAAAAGGCGCGTGCCGCGCCTGAAAAGCCCACCGGCAAGCAGACGGTGAAGCAGCTCATAGGGCAGAATCAGGGTGTATCCAACATTGAGATCACCAACAGCAATATCAAAGGCTTTGAGCGCATAGCCCGGAAATACGGCGTGGATTTTGCCGTTAAGAAAGACCGCAGCGTTTCACCGCCGAAATACTTTGTGTTCTTTAAGGCAAGGGATGCGGACGCACTGACGGCGGCGTTCAAGGAATACACGGCATATGAGCTTAAACGCGCCGCCAAAGCGCAGAACCGTCCCTCCGTGCTGGCGCATCTGCAAGCACTCAAGCGAAGGTTCAGGCCATTACGCCGGGTAAATCCCGAAATCAGAACAGGGGCATCACGATATGAAGAAACCTCTGAATATTAAGAAGTTCCTGCTGCCCAATATCCCGTATGTCTTTATCGCCCTCTTTGCCACCAAGCTGGGGCAGGCGTGGAGGCTTGCCCCCGGCATGGATTTCTCGGGGAAGGCGCTGCACCTCATGGAGGGATTCGCCACTGCTTTTTCCTCATTAGTACCCAGCTTCCACCCCATCGACCTGTGCGTGGGAGTCGCTGCCGCTCTGCTCATTCGTCTTATCGTGTACGTCAAGGGCAAAAACGCCAAGAAATTCCGCAAGAATCTGGAATACGGCTCTGCCCGTTGGGGCAGGCCCGAGGATATCGCCCCTTACGTCGATCCGAAGTTTGAGAACAACGTTATCCTCACCCAGACCGAGCGGCTCATGATGTCCAACCGTCCCAAAGACCCCAAGACGGCGCGGAACAAAAACGTGCTGGTAGTAGGCGGCTCCGGCAGCGGCAAGACGAGGTTTTTCATAAAACCCAACCTCATGCAGCTTCACAGTTCCTACGTTGTCACCGACCCGAACGGTTACACTATAAGAGGATAGAAAAAGGGAGCGTTTCACACACGAAGATTTCTTGAAGAAGGGAGGTCAAAACCGTGGCTAAGAAAGAAGAAATCAAAATCACAGCCTTGTATGAGCGTCTGTCAAGGGACGATGAACAGGCCGGGGAATCAAACTCCATCCAGAATCAGAAAAAATACCTCGAAGAATATGCCCGTCAGAAAGGCTGAGAAACATTCGCCATTTTTATGACGATGGTTATTCGGGTACGAATTTCAACCGTCCCGGCTTTGCCGCCCTGCTGGAAGAAATCGAAGCAGGTCATGTGGAAGTCCTGATTGTAAAAGACCTTAGTAGTTTTGGCAGAAATTACCTGCAAGTCGGCTATTACACGGAGATTCTTTTCCCGAAGAAGGGCGTTCGCTTCATTGCCGTCAACAACAATGTGGACAGCGCCACCCCGCAGGACAATGACTTCACTCCGTTTTTGAACATCATGAACGAGTGGTACGCAAAGGACACCAGCAACAAAATCAAGGCGGTATTCAAGTCCAGAATGAAAGACGGACTGAGGTGCAGCGGCTCCATCCCCTATGGCTACAAGAGAGAACCGGGCGATAAGCAGACCCTTATCGTGGACGAGCCTGCCGCAGAGGTTGTCAGGAAAATCTTCCGACTGGTATGTCAGGGCGTTACCACAACAGGCATTGCGGAAATTCTGGCAAAGGAAAAGGTGCTGATACCGTCTGCCTACGCTGCCCTGAATCAGCCGAAGAACTGCCGTCACAAGGAGATTGCAGACCCTTACCGCTGGAACGCCACCACCATCGGCTATATCCTCGACAGGCAGGAATACCTCGGTCATACCGTGTTGGGCAAATCCATCTGCGAGAACTTCAAGACCAAGCAGCGCAGAGCCGCAACGCCGGACGAGCTGATGATTTTCCCCGATACGCATGAAGCCATCATCGACCAGGACACATGGGATATTGCCAGAAAGATACGCTCAAAGAAGAAGCCGAGAGTGGCGAACGGCACCTATTCCTACCGCCTGTCCGGGTTGGTGTACTGCGCCGACTGCGGGGCAAGGATGGGCTATATCAGCCCCGAAACCAAGCACAGCGGCAAACGCTATGATTCTGATTCCGCTTTCCAATGCGGCAACTACCGAAGCGCCACAAACGATTGCGTCTCTCACTATGTGAAAACATCGGTTCTGGAAGCGGCGATTTTGCGGGCAATTCAGGCGGTGAGCAAATACGTCCTTGAAAACGAAGCCGAGTTCATTGACCAGCTCAAAGCCGTTTGGAATGAGCAGCAGGCAAGGGCAGCGGGCAACGGACAGCAGGAGCTTGCCGAAGCGAAGAAGCGGATAGCTGATTTAGATGAAAAAATCAATAAGCTGTATGAAAGCTCCGTGAACGGCTTGCTGCCGGAGCGACAGGCACAGCGCATGATCCAGCAGTACGATGAAGAACAGCTTGTGTTGGAAAAGCGTGTTGCAGAGCTGGAAAGTCTGGTTCAGCAGGACGAGATCAAGCAGGTGGACGCATCCCGCTTTATCGCTCTGGTCAGGAAATACCGGGGCTGCGAGGAACTGACCGACGCCATGCTCTATGCGTTCATTGACAGGATCGAGGTTCACGAAGCCACAGGCGGTCGAACCATCTACCGCCAGCAGAATATTGATATTCATTTCAATTTCATCGGCAACTACTACCCGCCTGTTGAAGCTGTTTCCGAAGAAGAACGCATTGCCGCCATCGAAGCCGAGCAGCTGCGAAAGAAGCAGGAAAAGGGCAAGCGATCAACAGAGCGCAGAAAGCAGAAGCTGGACGCTCTGCGGGCGGCTGCGGAAGCCGGAGACCCCGAAGCGGTTGCAAAATACGAGGAACATCTTGCAATTCAGCGTGAGCGAAATCAGAAACACCGTCAGAAGTTGCAGGAAGCCAGAGAAGCCGACCCGGAATATATCAGCCGTTTAGAGGAAAAGGAGCGCATCAAGCGTGAAAAGATGCTTGAAACGGAGCGCAAGCGGATGGAACGGGACAGCCGGAAAAAGAAACTGACACGAGCCGAGCTGAAAGAAAAGGCAAAGACCGACCCGGAAGCAGTTAAGGCGTGGGAAGCTCTGAAAGCCAAGGAAGCCGAAGCCAGACAGCGCAAAAAGGAGCGTGAGGAAGCGAGAATGGCGGCTGACCCCGAATATGCCGCTATGATGGCAGAATGGAAAGCGGAGTATGTCCGCACAAGGACTGCCAGGCGCAAGGCTGAACACGAAGCCCTTGTGGAGCTTGCCAAGACCGATGAAGAAGCCGCAAGGAAACTGGCAGAAAAACGGAAATATCAAAGCGAAGCTACCGTCAGATGCTATCAGAAAATGAAAGCCGATGCGGAAGCCGGAGACCCCGAAGCCATCAGGCGATATGAAGCCACCCTTGCCAAGCGCAGAGACGAGTACCACAAAAAGAAAGCAAGACAGGAGGAAGTACCAGCATGAAAGAATTGAAGCCAAGAATCCACGAAAACGGCATCGACTACATTCTCATAGGCGATTACTATGTGCCGGACTGGAAGCTGCCGGAGGAAAAACGCCCTGTCGGGCATTGGGGCAGGCTGCATCAAGCCTACCTGCGGATGTACCGTCCCGGTTTATACAGCGAACTCGTTCTCTCCTGCAAGCTGCACACTTACCTTGCCGATCTGAACGAGCAGGCAACGGAAAGATGCAGTCTTATCATTGAGCAGATGGCGGAAGTCGAGGGCGTGGACGAAGCCCTGAAAGCGTCCGACCAGATGTTATGGGTGCAGTCCATGAACTCCATCCGCAGCCGAGCCGAGGAAATCATCAAGCATGAGCTGATTTATGATTGACGGTCAAGAACCGGAAAAAACGCATATTTGACGCTGGGAACGCTTCGGACGAGGAATGTATCGCCGGAGCGTTTTCCATTAAAAAATCGCCGTTTTCCCCAAGTCAAGAGCCGGAGAAAACACCTGAAAAACACCCCTATTGCGTAACAAAGGCGCAGAAAGGAGCTTGCATGAGAACAGGGCTTACCAAGCAGGAAAAAACCACCGATATATGGTTTGACGAGAAAGATCCGCTGATCTATATCCGCACACACAACACCGACCTCAAGAACAGGCTGACCGCCTACGCCGCAGCTCACCCCGCGAGTGCCGCCAGACCGACGCAGACCCGGACACGGGCTGCATGGAGTTTGAAATCCGCAAGGGGCGGTTCTCCTTTCGGCTGACCGCACCATACAGCGAGGAACGCCGCAAGGCAGCAAGTGAATACGCCAAGGAGAACGGCTTCAACAAGCAGACGGAGTAACTGCACATTTTACACCTTGAGCACAAAATGGCTCTTGTGGAATTCCAGCAGTCCCTCATCACGCATTTTACAGAGTTCAACGGACAGTCCGCTGCGCTCGACGGCGAGATAGTCGGCGAGTTGCTGACGGGAAAAAGGGATGTCAAATTCATAGGCTCCGCTTTTTTGCGCTTGAGCGGAGAGATAGGACATAATCTTTGCTCTTGTTGTCCGCTGCCCCATATGAGAAACCTTTTCGCCGAGCATCAGATTTTTGTCTGCCAGCTCTCCTAAAAGATTGCGGATAATCCGGCTGTGATGGGAGCAGGCAGAGGTACACACAGTCAGAATGCGCTTGACATTCAGAAACATCACCGTGACAGGCGTTTGCGCAACCACGCTGACATTCAGCACAGCACCCGGCGCACAGGCAAATGCGGCGGCAAATGTTTGCCCCGATCCCGCTTTGGACAGAATATGACGGTTCCCCCAGATATCCTCCTGAACAATCAGCACGCTTCCCGACAGCACAAGACCTATCGCTTCCGCTGTATCTCCGGTGTGCATGAGATAGGCTTCCTTCGGGAAGTCCGTCTTTTTCGCATCAAGGCAGGCGAGAACTGCGGCAAGCTCTGTTTCCGTAACACCGGAGAACAGTTGAGAGGAACGTATAACGGATAAAAAATCTTTCATAAGAATCCTCTTTCGTTGAAATATCAACCGACTTGTTGGTTTTATTATACTATAATAGAGGCAAGAAAGCAAGGAGGTGCTGTCATGAAGAGACGGATCATTGAAATCGATCAGGATAAGTGCAACGGCTGCGGCGCCTGCGCTGATGCCTGCACGAAGGAGCCATTGGCATGTTGGACGGAAAGGCAAAACTGTTGCGTGACGACTATTGCGACGGTCTCGGAGACTGTCTGCCGACCTGTCCTACGGGAGCGATCACCTTTGTGGAACGTGAGGCGGCAGCCTATGATGAGCAGGCGGTACTGGCGAATAAACAGCAGAAGATGCAGAAGCAAGGTATGAAACTGCCCTGCGGCTGTCCGGGGAGCCATTCGAGGAAGATCGAGCACACGGAATGTGCCTGCGAAGAAGCGCCGCACACAGAGCCGGTTAGCAGGCTTTCACAGTGGCCTGTCCAGATTAAGCTCGTTCCGGTTAACGCACCCTATTTTGACGGTGCAAAACTGCTGATTGCTGCCGACTGCACGGCTTACGCCTACGCCGCATTTCACGAGCGGTTCATCAGGGGCATATCACCCTCGTAGGATGCCCCAAGCTGGACAGCGTGGATTATTCCGAAAAGCTGACAGAGATCATCCGAAACAACGACATCAAAAGCGTGACCGTTGTGCGTATGGAAGTGCCTTGCTGCGGCGGATTGGAAATGGCAACGAAAAAGGCGCTTCAGCAAAGCGGAAAGTTCATTCCGTGGCGGGTGGTCACGGTCACGGTGGACGCAGTCTCAAGGAAGAATAAGAATATTTTTACAACAGAAGGGAGATCAATTATGGATAACAAAATGTTCTGCTATCAGTGTGAACAAACAGCGGGTTGTACCGGCTGTACAGGGAAAGCCGGTGTCTGCGGTAAGACTTCCGATGTGGCGCATCTTCAGGATGAACTGACTGGGGCGCTCATCGGGCTGGCTCGGTCAACGGACGGCGATACGCAGGCAACATCGGATACCTGGCGGCTGATGATTGAAGGGCTGTTCACCACTGTCACCAATGTGAACTTTAACGAGAAAACGATACGGGAAATGATTGACCGGGTACACGCCGAAAAAGAACGGCTGGTTCCCAATTGCTCCGACTGCGCATCTCGCTGCGGTCGAAACGACGATTACGACATGACGTTACTGTGGAATGCCGGGGAGGATGTTCGCAGCCTCAAGTCTCTGATCCTTTTCGGTGTGCGCGGCATGGCTGCCTATGCGCACCATGCCATGGTATTGGGCTATACCGATGAAGAAGTTAACCGCTTCTTTGCAAAAGCGCTCTTTGCTGTCGGAGAAGATTGGGGTATGGATGAGCTGCTGCCCATCGTCATGGAGGTTGGCGAGAAAAATCTCAAGTGCATGGAACTGCTGGATAAGGCAAATACGGAAACATACGGCACTCCTGCACCGACTACGGTTCCGCTGACCGTGGAGAAGGGACCTTTCATCGTCATCACAGGTCACGATTTACACGACCTGAAACTGCTGCTGGAGCAAACAGAGGGCAAGGGCATCAACATCTATACCCACGGGGAGATGCTGCCTGCGCACGGATACCCGGAACTGAAAAAGTATTCGTACCTGAAAGGCAACTTCGGTACGGCATGGCAGAATCAGCAGAAGGAATTTGCAGATATCCCCGCCCCCGTTCTTTTCACAACCAACTGTCTTATGCCGCCGAAAACAAGCTATGCTGACCGGGTATTTACTACGGCGATGGTGTCCTATCCTGCGCTGACGCACATCGGTGAGGGCAAGGACTTTACACCCGTCATTGAAAAGGCGCTGGAGCTGGGCGGCTATCCCGAAGGCAAAGCATTCACCGGCATCAACGGAGGAAGCACGGTTACGACGGGCTTTGGGCATGGCACGGTGCTGAGTGTGGCGGATAAGGTGATTGAGGCTGTAAAGAGCGGGGCAATCCGTCATTTTTTCTTGGTTGGCGGCTGCGACGGCGCACGTCCCGGACGCAACTACTACACTGAGTTTGTCAGGCAGACACCTTCCGATACCATGGTGCTGACGCTGGCCTGTGGCAAATATCGTTTCAACGATCTTGACCTCGGCACAATCGGCGGTCTGCCCCGGCTTATGGACGTTGGTCAGTGCAACGATGCCTACGGCGCAGTCAGGATCGCACTGGCGCTGGCGGATGCCTTCGGCTGTGGCGTCAATGATTTGCCGCTGTCTCTGGTGCTCTCATGGTACGAGCAGAAGGCAGTATGTATCCTGCTGACGCTTCTGCACTTAGGAATTAAGAACATCCGTCTTGGACCGACGCTCCCGGCTTTTGTATCGCCCAACGTGCTGAGTTATCTCTGGAGAATTTCGGCATTGCACCTATCTCCACGCCAGAGGAAGACCTGAAGCAGCTTCTGAAATGACAGGTTATAACCAACACATAATGTGAAGAAAAGACTATAACCGAATAACAACCACCAAGTCCCCAAGGCGATCAACCGTAAAAAGTTGGTCGCTTTTCTTTTACCCAAAATCAAGAAAGGAGCGACCACCCATGACAAAGAAGAAAAACGCCGCAGACCATCGAGGAATGTAATGCCGAGCCGGAACTCACGCAGAAGAAAATCCGGCAGTATGAGAACCGAAGCAAGATGCTTGACCGCAGGCTTGCCATAGAAAAACGCAAGGAGCGCAACCACCGCCTTTGTTCGCGGGGCGGCTTTATTGAAAGCATCGTGCCGGAGCTTATCACCATGACGGACGAGGACGCGCAGACCTTTTTCCGACTTGCTTTGACGAGTGAACCAGCGCGGGAGTTTTTGAGAAAACGAGCCGAGGAAACGACAAGCTGAATAATCCCTTGGCAACAAGGGCGCACTTATACACCTCGTCGGGGCAAGCTCCATATCGTTCGTTTCGCCGCAAGCGGCAAAACTCATTCATTCTGCTGCCCTCCTCTCCCCACAAGTTTTGCAACTTTGCGGGGACCCCATGAGGCGTTGTGCGCTCTGCCGAGGGCTGAAACTCTCCACACAGCCCTGCCGTGTTCCGAGCTTGGCGGCGTTGCCGCGAACAGGGAAAACTGCATTTTCCCTGCGACAGCTTGCGCCGTCTACCCTTTTGCACACTTGCCGCGAGGGAACGCCTTGCCGCCGCAAGCCATTCTCTCCCGTCAAGTCCGAACGAGCGAAACGGAGGTGATACCATCGCAATCTACCATTGCAGCATCAAGATCGTCAGCCGGGGAAAAGGCAAATCCGCCGTAGCCGCTGCCGCCTACCGAAGCGGCGAAAAGCTGACAAACGAGTGGGACGGTCTGACCCACGACTACACGAAAAAGGGCGGCGTTGTCCATTCGGAAATACTGCTCCCGGCACAAGCCACGCCCGCTTTCTCTGACCGCAGCACCCTGTGGAACAGCGTGGAGCTTTCCGAAAAATCTAATAACGCCCAGCTTGCACGGGAAGTGGAGATCGCCCTGCCCGTGGAGCTGTCCAGAGAGGAACAGACCCGCCTTGTGCGGGATTATTGTTTCTCTCAATTTGTTTCCAAGGGTATGATCGCGGACTTCAATCTGCACGACACGGGAGGTGGGAATCCACACGCCCATATCCTGCTGACCATGCGCCCGCTGGACGAAAAGGGCGCGTGGCTTCCGAAGTCCAAAAAGGAATATGTGCTGGATGAAAACGGCGAGAAAATCCGTCTGCCCAGCGGAAGGTACAAGACCCGCAAGGTTGATCTTGTGGACTGGAACAACCGGGAAAACGCCGAGGTCTGGCGCAGGGCGTGGGCTGACCTTGCCAACGAGTTTTTAGAGAAGAACAACCGCCCGGAGCGCATCGACCACCGCAGTCACGCCGCGCGCGGTATGGACGAGCTGCCCACCGTCCACATGGGCGTTGCCGCTTCCCAGATGGAGAAAAAGGGCGTTGCCACCGACAAGGGCGAGATCAACCGCATGATACGAAAGACCAACCGCATCATCCGGGAAATCCGGGGCTATATCGACGAATTGCGGGAATGGCTTGCGGAGGTTTTCAGAGCAAAGAAGGAGCTGCAAGCCGCCCCCACGCTCTCCTGACATTGCCACGCTGCTGACGAAATATTTGAGCGTGGAACGGGAGCGAAGCCGCAAGTATTCTGTCAGCTGGCAGCAGAAGCACAGCGCATCGGAGTTGCAGAAAATCAGCCGCGCCATCGTCTACTTGCAAGCAAAGGGCGTCGCTACCCTTGACGATCTGGACGCTGCCCTTTCCGCTGTCGATGGCAGAGCCAAGGCGCTGAACGAGAGCGTCAAGACCAAGGAGGGGCGCATGAAGAAGCTGCAAAAGCTCATCGAGCAGGGCGGTCATTACAATCGCTTCAAGCCTGTCCATGACGAGCTGAAAACGCTGAAAAACGGCTGGGGCAAAAAGCGGGAGAAGTTTGAACGGGAGCATGAGAGCGACCTCATCATCTGGAACGCCGCCAACCGCTATCTCCACGCCAATCTGCCGGAGGGTACAAGGTCGCTTGATATTCCCGGCTGGCAAAGGGAGTACAACGAGCTGAAAGCGCAGACCGCAGCAGAATACGAGGAACTGAAAGCGGCAAGGAGCGAGGTCAGGGAATTGCAGCAGATCCGCCGCTGCATCGACACTGCGGAACGCTGTGAGCAGCAGGAGCAGGCATCGAGCCTGCAAAATCAGAAAAAACAGAATATGGAACTGTAAGGCACTTGCCGTTTTCTTTTGAAAATGTCGGGTGCTTTTTTGTTTCCCGAAAGGATGATGCAATGAATGTATTTGAAGCGGTCAAACAGAACTTGACCACCCGACAGGCGGCAGAGATGTACGGCATCCGGGTCAGCCGTCATGGCATGGCAGTCTGCCCGTTTCACAATGACAAGAATCCGAGCATGAAGGTGGACAAGCGTTTCCATTGCTTTGCCTGTCAGGCTGACGGGGACGCAGTTGATTTTGTTTCCCGCCTGTTTGGGCTGCCCGGCAAGGAAGCCGCTATGAAGCTGGCGGACGATTTCTCCATTCCCTATGACGCACGGAAAAAGCCGTCTATCAGACCCAAGATAAGAGCGCCAACCCCGGAACAGAGATACCGACAGGAGGAAAGCAGATGCTACAAGGTGTTGTCCGATTACTTCCATCACCTGAGAACATGGAAACGGCAGTACGCACCGCAGCAGCCGGAGGACGAATGGCATCCGCTGTTCGTGGAAGCCCTGCAAAGAGAAAGCCACATCGAATATCTGCTTGATGTTCTTCTGTACGGCACAGCCGAAGAAAAGAAGGCTCTGGTTGCCGAGCAAAGAAAAGAGGTGATGAGACTTGAACAGCGATTTGCAGAACACCCAGACGGGCATGACCGTGGAAGAAGTCAGGGGAAGTCTGGACTTGACCGATAACGGAGCTATCCGAAACAGCATACGGAACTGTCTGACCGTGTTTCAGAACGACCCCTATCTGCAAGGTGCTATCCGCTACAACATTCTGACGGAGCGCATTGATATTGTAAAGCCCCTATGGTGGGAGAAGCCCACAGCGACCCTGAACGACACGGGTTTCAATTATCTCATGCTCTATCTGGAGGACAAGTACGGACTGACCAGCGAAAAGAAGATTGAAAAAGCCATTTCCATTGTCGCGGACTGCAACAAGTACCACCCCATCCGCGACTATCTGAACAGCCTGAAATGGGACGGCACAGAGCGCATCCGCTATGCTCTCACCCGCTATCTCGGCGCAGAGGACAGCGAGTACACCTATGAATGTCTGCGCCTGTTCATGCTGGGAGCAATCCGCAGAGTGTTCAAGCCGGGCTGCAAGTTTGAGGTGATGCTCTGTCTGGTGGGCGGTCAGGGCGCGGGCAAGTCCACCTTCTTCCGTCTGCTGGCAGTCAAAGATGAATGGTTCTCCGATGACCTGAAAAGGATTGACGATGACAATGTTTACCGCAAGATGCAGGGGCATTGGATTATCGAAATGTCCGAGATGATCGCCACCGCCAACGCCAAGAGCATTGAGGATATTAAGTCCTTTATCAGCAGGGCAAAGGAAACCTATAAAGTGCCGTATGAAACCCATCCGGCAGACAGGTTGCGGCAATGCGTGTTCGGCGGCAGCTCCAATACGATGGACTTCCTGCCCCTTGACCGAAGCGGCAACCGAAGGTTCCTGCCCATCATGGTACACGCAGAGAACGCCAAGGTTCACATTCTGGAGGATGAAGCCGCATCGAGGGCGTATATCGACCTGATGTGGGCGGAAGCCATGTTCTTCTATCACAACTTCCCTGTAAGGCTGACCTTATCCAAGGAAATGAACAAGGAGCTGAAGATGCTGCAAAAGCAGTTCATGCCGGAGGATACTAAGGCGGGGCTGATACAGTCCTTCCTTGACAGTTACAGCGGCACACAGGTCTGCTCCAAGCTGATCTATGCGGAAGCTCTGAACCACCCCTTTGACGAGCCGAAGCAATGGGAAATCCGGGAAATCAACGAGATTATGAACAACAGCATCGAGGGCTGGACAGCGTTTTCCAATCCCCGCATCTTTGCCAGGTACGGCAGACAGCGAGGCTGGGAACGAGCCGCTTCCGGCAACGAGCCGGCGGCAACAGGCTCAATTTTGCCGGACGGCTTTCGTGAGCTGACCGAGGAAGAAGCCCGCCAGATGGAGCTTCCGTTCTGAAAGGCAGACCGTGTTGCCGACCCGGTTGCTGTCCCGTTGCCGACCCCGTTGCCGGGCTAACCCCTTGAAAACCCTTTATCTATAAGGCTTTTTTCTTCTCTGACAACGAAAGCAACAGAGAAATCAAAGAAAAGAATAAAAATAGTATAAGAGACGGACAGGACGATGTTGCGGGTTTTTGAAGCCCGTTGCCGGACTTCGTTGCCGACACACACCCTGTCCGGCTTTTTGCGCACACAGCAACGCCGGAAATCAGTGGGTCAAAATGAACCACTGATTTTAACCGCA
>ENA-OQEN01000183-OQEN01000183.1-human-gut-metagenome-genome-assembly--contig:-NODE-183-length-27569-cov-3.393995_pt1 | contig 27569 bp, 49 predicted proteins | sample MGYA00242791_ERZ504627 | MGnify/ENA primary metagenome ERZ504627 (study PRJEB26092, sample SAMD00036316) | human gut metagenome | host: Homo sapiens | study: EMG produced TPA metagenomics assembly of... | reverse complement strand
CGGCGGCGCCGGAGTCGGCAGCGGGCCAGGCCATGGGCGGCCGCACGGCCCGCATGGCCTATTGGACGGCAGCCTTCCTCGTGCTCGCGCTCTTTCTGGAGCCGACGCTGCAGTCGATAGCCTCGTTCCCGAGCATCTTCGCGCCAGCCTACGCCGGTGCGGGCCTCGCGCTCCTGCTTCGCATGAAGCCGGTTTTGCGGGGAGCCTTGCGGATAAAGTGGCGGCGGGGCTGCTCTTCCTGATCCTGCCGCTGACGCAGGATGTTGCCGCAGGCTCGGCGCCGCCTGCGTCGCCTATGTCAGCCTCGCCATCTTAGCGGGCGAGCACGTCAGCCGCCTGCTGCGCGCGCTGACCGTCCTGTTCCTCTTGTATTTCTTTTATGGTTTTTGGTCCATCTTGTGACTGGTATATCGTGTTCTCGTGTCAATCTTAATAAGGAGTGTTTCGATTCGTGTCAATGCATTGGAATTCGTATGGAAAATATCTGTTAACGGGAGTCGTTCTCGGTTCGTTCCTGCTCTATGCCCCATCCGTCACAGAGGCAAAGCGTGCCCACAAGGCGCCACAGAGCACCGCTGAGGTCACAGTAGCCGTACCGGATGTCGTCGAGACCAAGGCACAGAGACCGGCTCGCAAGCATCAGGCGGAGCCGAAGATCGGCATCCACCAGGACCTGCGCGGCGAGGATTCGCTGCATGCGACGTCGGAGAAGGAACTGTCGGGCGGCAGTGACTTCCAGTCGCGCATCCACAACATCCTCTATCCGGCGGGCCAGGCTGAGCAGCAGATGACGCAGCTCTCCGTGCCGCAGACCGTCTCGGCCTACGACAACTCGATCATCGGCACGCCGCTCGCGAGCCAGGAGCAGTGCGTGCGCTACCTCCTGAGCAATAACCCGAACCCGGACATCACGGTCTCGCCGCAGCAGCTCGTCTCCTACTACTATGAAGAGGGCGAGCGCGAGGGCATCCGTCCGGATGTCGCCTTTGCACAGGCGCTCAAGGAGACGGGCTTCTTCCGCTACGGTGGCGACGTCATCCCGCAGCAGAACAACTTCTGCGGCCTCGGCACGACGGGCGGCGGCGTCAAGGGCGCGTTCTTCGCGACGGCGCAGCTCGGCGTCCGCGCGCACATCCAGCACCTCCTGGCCTACTCGTCGACGCGTGAGCCGAGCGAGCCGGTCATCGACCCGCGCTACCAGCTCGTGCGCGACTCCTACGGCACGCGCACGCTCGGCACCTGGGAAGACCTCAACGGCCGCTGGGCCGTGCCTGGCTACACGTACGGCCAGAGCATCCTCTCGATGTTCCGCGCCATGCTGACCGAATGATAGAGCGCAAGCATAAAGATCAAGTATAAGACTACCGCAATAGCAAGAATTGTTTCCAGATCGAAAGGGATGAAATCACTCGATGATTACAGTCAATAATGTCAGCCTCCAGTTTGGCAAGCGCGTCCTCTACAAGGACGTCAACCTCAAGTTCACGCCGGGCAACTGCTACGGCATCATCGGCGCGAAACGGTGCCGGTAAGTCCACCTTCCTCAAATTGCTGGCAGGCGACATTGAGCCGACCGGCGGCACGATCGAGATCACGCCGGGCGAGCGCCTCGCTGTCCTGCAGCAGGACCACTATGCCTACGATGACTACGAGGTCCTGCGCACGGTCATCATGGGCCACAAGCGCCTCGTCGAGATCATGGACGAGAAGGATGCGCTCTACGCAAAGCCGGATTTCTCCGAGGAGGACGGCATGCGCGCCTCGGAGCTCGAGGCAGAGTTCGCGGAGCTCAACGGCTGGGACGCTGAGTCGGAGGCCGCGCGCCTGCTCAATGGCCTCGGCATCCCCGAAGAGGAGCACACGATGAAGATGGCGGACCTCACGGCCAAGGAGAAGGTCCGCGTGCTGCTCGCGCAGGCCCTGTTCGGCAGCCCGGACATCCTGCTCCTCGACGAGCCGACGAACCACCTCGATGTCGAGTCGATCAACTGGCTCGAGAACTTCCTCGCCGACTTCCCGAACACGGTCATCGTCGTCTCGCATGACCGCCACTTCCTCAACCAGGTCTGCACCTACATCTGCGATGTCGACTTCGGCGAGATCAAGCTCTACGCCGGCAACTACGACTTCTGGTACCAGTCGAGCCAGCTCGCGCTGCAGCTGCAGAAGGAGCAGAACAAGAAGGCCGAGGAGAAAATCAAGGAACTGCAGACCTTCATCGCGCGCTTCGCCGCCAATGCCGCGAAGTCGAAGCAGGCGACGAGCGCAAGAAGCTGCTTGACAAGATCAAGGTCGAGGACATCAAGCCGTCCTCGCGCCGCTATCCGTACATCGCCTTCACGCCGGACCGCGAGGCGGGCGACCAGCTGCTGCAGGTCGACGGCATCTCGAAGTCGGTCGACGGCGAGCAGGTCCTCAAGAACGTCAGCTTTACGCTGAAGCGCGGCGACAAGGTCGCCTTCGTCGGCCCGAACAGCATCGGCAAGACGATGCTGTTCAAGATCCTCATGGGCGAGGAGCAGCCGGATGAAGGCACGTTCAAGTGGGGCGTGACGACGACGCAGGCTTACCTGCCGTCCGACAACTCCGCCTACTTCGACGGCGTCGACCTCAATCTTGTCGACTGCTGCGCCAGTATTCGAAGGACCCGGATGAGACGTTCGTGCGCGGCTTCCTCGGCCGCATGCTGTTCTCCGGCGAGGAGAGCCAGAAGAAGGCCTCCGTTCTCTCGGGCGGCGAGCGCGTGCGCTGCATGCTCTCGCGCATGATGCTCTCGGGTGCGAACGTGCTGCTCCTCGATGAGCCGACGAACCACCTCGACCTCGAGTCGATCACGGCGCTCAACAACGGCCTGATCGCCTTCAAGGGCACGGCGCTCTTCGTCTCGCACGACCACGAGTTCGTCCAGACAATCGCCAACCGCATCATCGACATCACGCCGGACGGCGTCGTCGACCGCCTCTCGACGTACGACGACTTCCTTGCGAACGAGACGGTGCGCCAGCAGCTCCAGGAAAAGTACAAGAAGTAAGGATAAGGGTGGGCGATGAGGCATGCTCGATAAATCTTGCAGAATGCGATAGAGGATGCAGGCGCCACAGGGCGCCTGCGCGAGATGATCGGTGTCCTGCGCAAGCGCGAAGTCGTGCGCGGCATGACGCCAGTTAAGCTCCGACAGGTTCTCGAGGACCTCGGCCCTACATTTGTCAAGCTCGGCCAGATCATGAGCATGCGGCCGGACTTCCTGCCGCCGGAGTACTGCGATGAGCTCATGAAGCTGCAGTCCGGCGCGAAGCCGCTGCCGTTCCCCGTCATCCTTGAAGTCATCGAGAAGGAGTACAACCGCCGCTGGAACCAGGTCTTCCAGTCCATCGACGAGGAGGCGCTTGGCTCGGCAAGCATCGCGCAGGTGCACCGCGCCGTGCTCGCGAGCGGCGAGAAGGTCGTCGTCAAGGTACAGCGGCCGGGCATCTACGAGATCATGAGCAAGGATATCGTGCTCTTGAAGCGCGCGGCGACGCTTTTGAAGATCGTCAGCCACACGCAGGACGTCCTCGACTTCGGCATGATCCTCGACGAGATGTGGACGATCGCCAAACAGGAGATGGACTTCCTCATGGAGGCCGACCACATCGAGGAGTTCGAGCATCTGAACCGCGATGTCGATTACGTCGGCTGCCCGAAGGTCTACCGGCAGCTCTCGACGCAGCATCTGCTCGTCATGGAGTTCATCGACGGCATCCGTATCGACGACTTCGACAAGCTGCGCGCGAACGGCTACGATGTCAACATGCTCGGCCGCCATCTCGGGGAGAACTACGTCAAGCAGATCATCGAGGATGGCTATTTCCATGCCGACCCGCACCCGGGCAACATCTGGGTGAAGAACGGCCGCATCATCTGGCTCGACCTCGGCATGATGGGCCGTCTCTCGGGCCGCGACCGCGTCGCCATCCGCAAGGCCGTCCTGGCGCTCGCGAACCACGACACCTTCGAGATGAAGGCGCCGTGCTCTCGCTCGGCGTCGTGCACGGCCGCATCAACACACGGCGCTCTACCAGGACATCGACTCGATGATGGCGCAGTACAGCTCGCTCGACTTCAAGTCCCTGCAGATGGGCGTGCTGACGCGCCAGATCATGAACATCCTGCGCGTGCACCACATCGCCTGCCCGCAGGGCCTCTCGATGTTCGCGCGCGGCGTCCTGACGATCGAGGGCGTCATGCGCCTCTGCTGCCCGAAGGTCAGCTTTGTCGAGATCTTCGCGAAGAGCCTTTCGCTCGACTTCAAGAAGAACTTCAGCTGGCGCGCGGAGATGGACAAGGTGCGGCGCGAGGGACTGCTGCTCATGCGCAAGTCCGCGCAGCTGCCGGAGCAGATCTCCGACATCCTCAAGATGACGATGAGTGGTCAGACGAAGGTCAACCTCGACCTCACTGGGGCCGAGGAGCCGCTGCGGCACCTCGACCGCATGATCAACAAGATCATCATCGCCGTACTCTGTGCGGCACTGCTTTTGGGTTCCAGCACGATCTGCACGACGAATATGACGCCGAAGATCATGGAGATTCCCTTGCTCGGTTTCCTCGGCTACCTCATCGCGTTCGTGCTGAGTATCCGGCTGATCTGGGAAATCCATAAAGGTGCATGAAAGCTGCATAGTGAAAGACCCGCCGCTCAGCGGTGGGCTTTTTGCATATGGCGAGATTTGGCGCATCATGGTAAAATGAGGGAGAGTAGTTTTTGACCGTAACCCATGCGCAGACGCATGGAACAATGGGACATAGGCAGAAGGAGTAAGTACCATGAGCATGAGAGGGATACGCGGTGCCATCACCGTCGAGCAGAATGAGAAGGAAGCGATCTGGCAGGCGGCTAAGGCGATGATGCAGGAGCTCATCGCGCGCAATGAGCTGACCCCCGAGGACATCGGTGCCGTAATCTTTAGCATGACGGAAGACCTCACAGCGGCTTTCCCGACGGCGGGCGTACGTCAACTGCCGGGCTTTGATCTCGTGCCGCTCTTCGATGCGCGCCAGTGCGCCATTGAGGGCAGCCTCGGGAAGTGCATTCGCGTGCTCGTGCTCGCTGATGTGGAGAAGAGGCAGCGTGATATCCACCACATCTATATGGGCCGCGCCGTCGCGCTGCGTCCAGACATCCGCTGAACGATTCAGAATGCCATGGAATTGATACCAAGTCCTACAAAATTGCACAGACCCCTGTACTTTTTGTCGAAAATCTTGTAGAATAGAGACAGTGAGAGATTCATCAGGAATGTTCTGAATCAAGTGGTAAGGAGAGATATACCTTGAGTAACATCGACACGAAATGCGTGAACGCAATCCGCGTGCTCGCAGCAGATGCAATCCAGAAAGCAAAATCCGGTCATCCGGGCCTGCCTCTCGGCAGCGCTCCGATGGCGTATGAGCTCTGGGCAAACCATATGAATCACAATCCGAAGGATACGAAGTGGGCAAACCGCGACCGCTTCATTCTCTCGGGCGGTCATGGCTCGGCTATGCTCTATTCGCTGCTCCACTTCTTCGGCTATGGCCTGACCATGGACGATATGAAGCAGTTCCGTCAGCTTGGATCCCTGACGCCGGGCCATCCGGAGTACGGCCACACGGTCGGCGTTGAAGCCACGACGGGCCCACTCGGCGCTGGCATGGGCATGGCTGTCGGCATGGCGATGGCAGAGGCGCATCTCGCTTCGATGTTCAACCGCCCGGGCTACCCGGTCGTCGACCACTACACGTTCGCGCTCGGCGGCGACGGCTGCATGATGGAGGGTATCTCCTCCGAGGCCTTCTCGCTCGCTGGCACGCTCGGCCTTTCGAAACTCATCGTCCTCTACGATTCCAATAAGATCTCCATAGAGGCAACACGGACATCGCCTTCACGGAAGACGTCCAGGCCCGCATGCGCGCCTTCGGCTTCCAGACGATCACGGTCGAGGACGGCAATGACCTCGAGGCCATCGGCAAGGCCATCGAAGAGGCGAAGGCTGACAAGGAGCATCCGTCCTTCATCACGGTGCGCACGCAGATCGGCTACGGCTGCCCGGCTAAGCAGGGCAAGGCCAGTGCGCACGGCGAGCCGCTCGGCGAGGAGAACGTCAAGGCGCTCAAGGAGAACCTCGGCTGGCCGGAGCCGGACAAGTCCTTCAACATCCCTGAGGATGTCTACGCACATTATGCAGAGAAGGCTAAGAAGGGCGAAGAGGCAGAGGCTGCTGGAACAAGATGTTCGCTGAGTACTGCGAGAAGTTCCCAGAGGACAAGGCTCGCTGGGACAAGTACCACACGGCTGTCGATGCTGAGGCACTCTACAACAACGATGCATTCTGGGCCAAGGAAGAGAAAGCTGTCGCAACGCGCGCTCTTTCCGGCAAGAAGATCAACTTCCTCAAGGACATCCTGCCGAACCTCATCGGCGGCAGTGCCGACCTCGCACCGTCCAACAAGACGCATATGGATGGCGAGAGCGACTTCAGCAAGACGAATTATGCGGGCCGCAACCTGCACTTCGGCGTCCGCGAGCTCGCCATGGCAGCTATCGAGAACGGCCTGATGCTGCACGGCGGCCTGCGCGCTTACGTCGCGACGTTCTTCGTCTTCAGTGATTACATGAAGCCGATGATGCGCCTCGCAGCGCTCATGCATCTGCCGACGACGTACGTCCTGACGCACGACAGCATTGGTGTCGGCGAGGATGGCCCGACGCATGAGCCAATCGAGCAGCTCGCCATGCTGCGTTCGCTGCCGAACTTCAACGTCTTCCGTCCGGCTGATGCGACGGAGACGGCTGCTGGCTGGTACCTCGCTGTGACTTCCACGAAGACGCCGACGGCTCTCGTACTCACGCGCCAGAACCTGCCGCAGCTGCCGGGCTCGAGCAAGGAAGCGCTCAAGGGCGCTTACGTCGTCTCGGAAGCCAAGGATCCGGCGAACATGGCCGGCATCCTGATCGGTACGGGCTCTGAAGTATCGCTGGCCATCGAGGCACAGGAAGAGCTCGGCAAGAGCGGCATCGACGTCCGCGTCGTCTCGATGCCGTGCATGGATCTCTTCGAGCAGCAGAGTGAGGAGTATAAGGAGAGCATCCTGCCGAAGGATGTCCGTGCGCGCGTCGCAGTCGAGGCGCTCTCGAGCTTTGGCTGGGGCCGCTACGTCGGCCTTGACGGTGCGACGGTCTGCATGGAGAGCTTCGGCGCCTCGGCACCGGCAAACCTGCTCTTCGAGAAGTTCGGCTTCACGAAGCAGCACGTCGTCGAAGTGGCCATGAAGGTCATCGCTGCCTGCAAATAAAAAAGAAGACACCGTTCTCTTTTTGGTGTACAGAAAAGACCCGCCTTGTGCGGGTCTTTTTATTTTTGTAATATCTTGGATAAAATGACCGTCTTAAATGGACAAAAGGTTCTCTTTTTCTACTGCACAATAAAAATGATACGCTAGACGGCGTGGACACACAAAACTTTGTGAAATAAGTGTTGACAAGGGTTTTGGAGGGTGTTATATTATAGGAGTGCCTGATCCAAGCGCACGATTTTAGTGATACAGGAGAGTGAAAGCAATGACACTGGATGCACTGAAAAGCGCCAGTCGGGTGATGGGCATCAAGCAGGTTTCCAAAGCTGTGAAGCGTGGAGATGCGACATGCGTCTTCCTCGCCGATGACGCCGATGCGCGCGTCACTGAGCCGCTCGCGGTGCTCTGCCAGGGACAAGGCGTTCCGGTCGAGCATGCAGCGACGATGGCAGACCTCGGCAATGCATGTGGCATTGAGGTCGGCGCAGCAGCCGCGGCAATCCTCAGACAGCTATTTGTTAAAAACTCAGGAGCCAAGCTTCGGGGTTTTAATAAATAATAAATTCTCAATATGAAGGAAGGAGGTGCATGTATGCCTACTATCAATCAGTTAGTTCGTAAGAGCAGAAAGAGCATGCAGGAGAAGTCCAAAGCACCAGCACTCAAGAATTGCCCGCAGAAACGTGGTGTTTGCACGCGTGTTTACACGTCTACGCCGAAGAAGCCGAACTCGGCTCTGCGTAAGGTTGCCCGTGTTCGTTTGACGAACAGCATCGAGGTTACCGCATACATCCCAGGCATTGGTCATAATCTTCAGGAGCATAGCGTTGTTCTGATTCGCGGCGGTCGTGTCAAGGACCTGCCAGGTGTTCGTTACCACATCATCCGCGGCTCGCTCGATACTGCCGGTGTGCAGGATCGCGGTCAGGGTCGTTCCAAGTACGGTGCGAAGAAAGCTAAAGCGAAGAAGAAGTAATGAAACGGTTCCTGCCTTGAGCAGGGAAATATGCTAATGAAGAAGGAGGTAAAACAATGCCAAGAAAAGGTTCCGTACCGAAGCGCGACGTACTGCCGGATCCGGTGTACCACAGCAAGACGGTTACGAAATTCATCAATAAGGTAATGCTCTCCGGTAAGAAGAGCGTTGCAGAGCGCGTCGTCTACGATGCGTTCGAGACGATCCGCGCCAAGACGGGCAAGGATCCTCTCGAGGTTTTGAGACTGCTCTCAAGAACGTTATGCCGGTCCTCGAGGTTCGCGCACGCCGCGTCGGTGGTGCTAACTACCAGGTTCCGGTTGAGGTCCGTCCGGACCGCCGCATGACGCTCGGCATCCGCTGGATCGTCAATTATGCTCGTCTCCGCGGTGAGAAGACGATGGATGAGCGCCTCTCCGGTGAGCTCATGGATGCAGCCAACAACACGGGTGCAGCCATCAAGAAGAAGGAAGACACGCACAAGATGGCAGAAGCCAACAAGGCTTTCGCTCACTATCGTTGGTAAGACTCATTCTCCCGCTGCTGTGACAGAGGGAGAGTTCAAAGAAGGAGAACAAAAGTGGCAAGAGAGTATTCCCTTGAAAAGACTCGCAACATCGGTATCATGGCTCACATCGATGCCGGTAAGACGACGACCACGGAGCGTATCCTCTTCTACACGGGTGTCAACCACAAGATCGGTGAAGTACATGATGGTGCTGCAACGATGGACTGGATGGTTCAGGAGCAGGAGCGTGGTATCACGATCACGTCCGCTGCAACGACCTGCCACTGGAAAAATCATCGCATCAACATCATTGATACGCCGGGTCACGTGGACTTCACGGTAGAGGTTGAGCGTTCCCTGCGCGTACTCGATGGCGCTGTAGCAGTCCTGACTGCTCGCGGCGGCGTTGAGCCTCAGACTGAGACCGTTTGGCGTCAGGCTGAGAATTACAATGTTCCGCGTATGGCCTATGTCAACAAGATGGACATCACCGGCGCGGACTTCTACAATGTCATCAAGATGATGAAGGAGCGCCTCAATGCGAACGCAGTTGCTATCCAGCTGCCGATCGGTGCGGAGGATGACTTCAAGGGCATCATCGACCTCGTCAAGATGGAAGCTATCGTCTATGAAGACGACCTCGGCAAAGTCGAAGATGAAGTCGCGATCCCGGATGACATGAAGGATCAGGCTGAGGAATACCGTGAGATCCTCCTCGAGGCTCTTTCCGAGCTCGACGATGACTTCATGGAGAAGTACCTCGGCGGCGAAGAGATCACGGAAGATGAGATCAAGGCAGTCATCCGCAAGGGTACGGTAGCGTGCAAGCTCTGCCCGGTCACCTGCGGTACTTCCTATCGCAATAAGGCGTTCAGCCCTCCTCGATGCAATCGTCGATTACATGCCGGCTCCGACGGATATCCCGCCGATCGCTGGTGTCAACCCGGAGACGGGCGAGGAAGACCATCGTCCGGCAAGCGACGAGGCTCCGTTCTCGGCACTCGCATTCAAGATCATGACGGACCCGTACGTCGGTAAGCTCGCATTCTTCCGCGTATACTCCGGTATCCTCGATGGCGGTTCCTACGTGTACAACTCCACGAAGGGCAAGAAAGAGCGTATCGGCCGTATCCTGCAGATGCATGCAAACCATCGTAAGGAAATCGAGCGCGTCTACAGCGGTGATATCGCTGCTGCCGTCGGCCTCAAGGACACGACGACGGGTGACACGCTCTGCGATGAAGAGCATCCGATCATCCTCGAGTCGATGGTCTTCCCGGATCCGGTTATCTCCGTTGCGGTTGAGCCGTCGACGAAGAACGACCAGGAGAAGATGGGCGTAGCCCTCCAGAAACTCGCTGAAGAAGATCCGACCTTCCGCGTCCGTACGGACCAGGAGACGGGCCAGACGATCATCTCCGGCATGGGTGAGCTTCACCTGCAGATTATCGTTGACCGCATGCTCCGCGAGTTCAAGGTCGACTGCAAAGTCGGCGAGCCGCAGGTTGCATACCGCGAGACGATCCGCAAGTCTGTCGAGGCTGAAGGTAAGTTCGTCCGCCAGTCCGGTGGTCACGGCCAGTACGGTCACTGCTGGCTCAAACTCGAGCCGCAGGAGCCGGGCGAAGGCTTCTCGTTCGAGAACAAGGTTGTCGGCGGTGCTATCCCGAAAGAATTCATCAAGCCGATTGAAGATGGTGTCAAGCAGGCTATGGAAGCTGGCGTTGTCGCTGGTTATCCGATGGTCGACATCAAGGCAACGGTCTTCGATGGTTCCTTCCACGAAGTCGACTCCTCTGAGGCAGCATTCAAGGTTGCCGGCTCCATGGCCTTCCGCAATGGCGCTGAAAAAGCAAATCCGGTTCTGCTTGAGCCGTATGTCAAAGTCGAAGTCACTGTACCGGAAGAGTACATGGGCGATGTCATCGGCGATCTGAACTCCCGCCGCGGCCGTATCGATGGTATGGAAGCGCGCAATGGTTCTCAGGTCATCACGGGCTTCGTTCCGCTCTCCGAGATGTTCGGTTACTCGACGGATCTGCGTTCCAAGACTCAGGGCCGAGGGAACTACAGCATGGAAGTTGCTTACTATGATGAAGTTCCTAAAAATATTGCTGACAAGATTGTCGCAAAAAACAAAGGTGAATAAGGGAGGAAAAAATCACAATGGCTAAAGAAAAGTTTGAAAGAACCAAACCGCATGTTAACATCGGCACCATCGGTCACGTTGACCATGGCAAGACGACGCTGACGGCTGCAATCACGAAGGTTCTCTCCGAGACTCCGGGTTGCAAAGCTTCTTTCGAAGACTATGCTGATATCGATAAGGCTCCGGAAGAGCGTGAGCGCGGTATCACGATCAACACGGCACACGTTGAGTATGAGACGCCGAACCGTCACTACGCACACGTTGACTGCCCGGGCCACGCTGACTATGTCAAGAACATGATCACGGGCGCCGCTCAGATGGATGGTGCTATCCTCGTCGTTTCCGCTGCTGATGGCCCGATGCCGCAGACGCGTGAGCACATCCTGCTCGCTCGCCAGGTCGGTGTTCCGGCAATCGTTGTCTTCCTCAACAAGGTTGACCAGGTTGACGATCCGGAGCTCCTCGAGCTCGTCGAGATGGAAGTTCGCGAGCTGCTCTCCAGCTACGACTTCCCGGGCGATGACATCCCTGTTATCGCTGGCTCCGCTCTGAAGGCCCTCGAAGGCGACGAAGAGCAGAAGAAGAACATCCTCAAGCTCATGGAAGCTGTCGATGAGTACATCCCGACGCGGTTCGCGACAACGCTAAGCCGTTCCTGATGCCGGTCGAGGATGTTTTCACGATCACGGGCCGTGGTACGGTTGCAACGGGCCGCGTTGAGCGTGGTGAGCTCAAGATGAACGATACGGTTGAGATCGTTGGCCTGCAGGACGAGCCGCGTCAGACGGTTGTCACGGGCATTGAGATGTTCCGCAAGATGCTTGATTTCGCTGAGGCTGGCGATAACATCGGTGCTCTGCTCCGTGGTATCGACCGCAAGGAGATCGAGCGTGGCCAGGTTCTCGCAAAGCCGGGCACGATTCATCCGCACACGAAGTTCAAGGCTCAGGTCTATGTCCTGACGAAAGAAGAAGGCGGCCGTCATACGCCTTTCTTCACGAACTATCGCCCGCAGTTCTACTTCCGCACGACGGACGTAACTGGCGTAGTCAAACTGCCGGAAGGCACGGAGATGGTTATGCCTGGCGATAACGTCGAGATGGAAGTTGAGCTCATCACCCCGATCGCTATCGAGAAGGGCCTGCGCTTCGCTATCCGCGAAGGTGGTCACACGGTTGGTGCTGGCCGCGTAACGGAAATCGAAGGCTAATCTTTCAATTTAATCTTTTCATAAGAGCGGCGCTCGCGTCGCTCTTATTTAAAGGTTAAAATCAATATGGTACCCCCAATGCGATGACGTGGCAGATGGCTCGGGTGTACCCGAGGGAACTGTTACGGAGAAATGTTTGGGCCAAGAGCCTGGACGATAAGGAGGAAAAACAAATTGTCTAAACAGCAGAAAATCAGAATCCGTTTGAAGGCTTATGATCATAAAGCCCTCGATCAGAGTGCCGTAAAGATTGTCGATACGGCAAAGAAGACTGGTGCAATGGTATCCGGTCCGATTCCTCTTCCGACGGAAAAGAACATCTACACGATCCTGCGTTCCCCGCATATCAACAAGGACAGCCGTGAGCAGTTTGAAATGCGCACGCATAAGCGTCTGATCGACATCCTGCAGCCGACCAACAAGACGGTCGATGCTCTGATGCGTCTTGACCTGCCGGCAGGCGTAGACATCGAGATCAAACTTAATCCGAGGAGGTGGAATGAATGTCGAAAGCTATCTTAGGTAGAAAACTTGGTATGACTCAGATCTTCACGGAAGAAGGCAAGGTTGTCCCGGTTACGGTCGTAGAGTCTGGCAACAACGTCGTCATCCAGAACAAGACGGTTGAGTCCGACGGCTATAATGCAGTACAGCTCGGCTTCGGTGAAGTTAAAGAAAATAAAGTAAACAAACCCCTGAAAGGCCATTTCGAGAAGGCAGGCATCAGCCTGTAAAGTTCATTCGCGAGATGCGTCTTGCAGATGCTTCTGAATACAAAGTCGGTGACACCATCGGCGTTGACATATTTAGTGCTGGAGAACTTGTTGATGTTACGGGTACTTCCAAGGGCAAGGGTTTTGCCGGCGGTATCAAGCGTCACAACTTCGCTCGCGGTCCTATGGGCACGGCTCCAAATCCCATCGTGAGCCGGGTTCACGGGTGCCATGATCTCCGGTCCTGGCGGACGTGTCCTCAAGGGCAAGAAGCTGCCGGGCCGCATGGGTGGCGAGCGCGTTACGGTTCAGCGCCTCACGGTCGTCCGTGTGGATGCAGACCGCAACCTCATCCTCATCAAGGGTGCGATTCCGGGCCCGAAGAAGAGCTTCGTTGTGATCAAGAACACCGTTAAGCCGGGCAAAAACTGATTGGAAGGAGGACACCAACAATTATGGCTACAGTAGCAGTTTATGACATCACCAACAATCAGGTTGGCGATATCGAATTGAATGACAGCATCTTCGGCGTAGAGATGAATGCAGGCCTCCTGCATCAGGCCGTCGTGATGCAGCTCGCAGCTCAGCGCCTCGGCACGCATGCCACGAAAACGCGCGGCTTTGTCCGCGGTGGCGGCCGCAAGCCGTGGAAGCAGAAGGGCACGGGCCGTGCACGTGCTGGTTCGACGCGCAGCCCGCTGTGGGTTGGCGGTGGTACGGTCTTCGGACCGCATCCGCGTAAGTATGCGTTCAGCATGCCGCGCAAGCAGCGTCGCCTCGCACTCAAGTGCGCACTTTCCGATAAGGTCAAGAGCGGTGATCTCATCGTCCTCGAGAGCCTCGACTTCGATGCTCCGAAGACGAAGCAGGTCGTCAAGATGCTCGGTGACTTCGGCGTCGATTCCAAGGCTCTCTTCATCACGGCTGATGAAGCTGAGAACGTTGAGAAATCCGCACGCAACATCCCGGGTGCAAAGGCCATCCAGGCTCTCGGCCTGAATGTCTATGATATCCTTCATCATGACAAGCTGTTCATCACGAAGGATGCCATCACCCGTATCGAGGAGGTATTCGCATAATGGAAGCACGTGATATCCTGATCCGTCCGCTGATCACTGAGAGAACGACTCAGCTCATGGCTGAAGGCAAGTACGTCTTCGTTGTTGCGAAAGCAGCCAACAAGATCGAGATTGCCAAAGCAGTCGCTGAGATCTTCAAAGTCAAAGTTGAGAAAGTCAATACGGTCAACGTACTTGGCAAAACGAAACGCATGGGCCGCACGTCTGGCAAGCGCCCTGACTATAAAAAAGCCATCGTGAAGCTCGCTGCTGGCGAAAGCATCGAGTTCTTCGAGGCATAATCGAGAAAAGGAGGTACATTTAAGTGGCAGTAAAGAGTTTTAAACCATATTCTGCAGGCCGACGCTTCATGACGGTCGCATCGTTCGATGAGATCACGGCAAGCAAGCCTGAGAAGTCCCTGACGGAACGCCTGAAGAAGAACGGCGGCCGTAACCAGCAGGGCCGCCTGACCGTCCGCCACCAGGGCGGCGGCCATAAGCGCCTCTATCGCGTGATCGATTTCAAGCGCACGAAGGACGGTATCCCGGCTCGCGTCGCAACGATCGAGTACGATCCGAACCGCAGCGCCCGCATCGCTCTGCTCAACTACGTTGACGGCGAGAAGCGCTACATCCTCGCACCGAACGGCCTCAAGGTCGGCGATCAGGTCGTTTCCGGCCCGGACGCTGATATCAAGGTCGGCAACGCGCTCCCGCTCAAGAACATCCCGGTCGGCACGACGGTCCACAATGTCGAGCTCAAGATCGGCAAGGGCGCACAGCTCGTCCGCAGCGCCGGCACGTCCGCACAGCTCATGGCTAAGGAAGGCGATTATGCACTCCTCCGCATGCCGTCTGGTGAGCTCCGCAAGGTGCACATCAATTGCCGCGCTACGATCGGTGAAGTCGGCAACCTCGAGCACGAGAACATCACGATCGGTAAGGCTGGCCGCAACCGTTGGCTCGGCGTTCGCCCGGAGAACCGCGGCGTCGCGATGAACCCGAACGACCATCCGCATGGCGGCGGCGAGGGCCGCTCCCCTGTTGGCCGCAAGCACCCTGTTACGAAATGGGGCAAATGCGCTATGGGTGCCAAGACCCGTCGCAAGAAAGCATCCGACAAGCTCATCGTCAAAGGACGCACGAAATAATAGAAATCGACAGGCAGCCTAGTGCCGCCTGACGAAAGGAGGAGACACTTTGTCAAGATCTATTAAAAAAGGACCTTACGTTGCAGAGAGCCTGATGAAGAAGATCACGGCCCTGAACGAGGCTAACGATAAGAAGGTTGTCAAGACCTGGTCGAGAAGTTCCACGATTTTCCCGGATTTCGTCGGTCACACGATTGCTGTCCACGATGGCCGCAAGCACGTACCGGTTTACATCACGGAAGACATGGTTGGCCACAAGCTCGGTGAGTTCGCACCGACGCGCACGTTCAAAGGCCATGCCGGCGAAGAGAGAAAGACCTCTCTGAAGTATTTTGCGAAAGGAGAATCCTTGTGGAATCGAAAGCAGTAGCTAAATATGTTCGCATCGCTCCGCGCAAAGTTCGCGTCGTCATGGATCTGATCCGTGGCAAGAACGTCGCTGAAGCGTTCGCGATTCTGAAATTCACGCCGAAGGCTGGTGCCGAGGTAGTTGAGAAAGTCCTGCGTTCCGCTGTTGCCAACGCAGAGAACAACTTTGATATGGACGTCGATAAGCTCTACGTCAAGACGGCGTTTGCTGATCAGGGCCCGACGCTCAAGCGTATCCATCCGCGTTCCCGTGGACAGGCGTCAAGATCTTGAAGCGTACGTCCCATGTAACCATCGTCGTCGACGAGAAGAACTGAGCAAGGAGGGAAACGGTTTGGGTCAGAAAGTAAATCCGCATGGTATTCGTCTTGGCATCGTCAAGACTTGGGATGCTAAGTGGTATGCAGACAAAGATTTTGCAGATAACCTGCATGAAGATATCAAAATCCGTGACTATCTGAAGAACAGCCTTCAGGCAGCCGGTGTGTCCAGAATCGAGACGGAGCGCAGCAAGAACCGTCTGAAGCTCACGATCCATACGGCAAAGCCGGGCATGGTCATCGGCCGTGGCGGTTCGGGCATCGAGCAGATCAAAGAGGGTCTGAAGAACTACACGACGAAGCGCGTGGACATCAACATCGCAGAGATCAAGCAGCCGGATATGGATGCAACGCTGGTCGCTGAGAACATCGCTCAGCAGCTCGAGCGCCGCATCGCCTTCCGCCGCGCGATGAAGCAGGCCGTTGGCCGCACGATGCGTCTCGGCGCTAAGGGCATCAAGATCGCTTGCAGCGGTCGCCTTGGTGGTGCAGAGATCGCACGTAAGGAATCCTATCGTGAAGGAAGTATCCCACTTCATACGCTCCGTGCTGATATCGACTACGGTACGGCAGAAGCTCACACGACTTATGGCCGCATCGGCATCAAGGTCTGGATCTTCAAGGGCGAAGTTCTTCCGGAAAGAAAGCAGGCAAAGACTGCAGCTGAAGGGAGCGAAGCTTAATGTTATTACCAAAGAGAGTCAAATACCGCAAACAGTTCCGTGGCCGCATGAAGGGCAAGGCTCATCGCGGCAATACGCTGAGCCATGGTCAGTACGGTCTCGTCGCACTTGAGCCGGCATGGATCACGAACCGCCAGATCGAGCAGCTCGTATCGCTATGACGCGTTACATCAAGCGCGGTGGCCAGGTCTGGATCAAGATTTTCCCGGACAAGCCGGTAACGGCTAAGCCGGCTGAGACGCGCATGGGTTCCGGTAAAGGTTCGCCGGAGTACTGGGTTGCCGTCGTGAAGCCGGGCCGTGTGCTCTTCGAGATGGATGGCGTTTCCAAGGAGATCGCCATGGAAGCAATGCGTCTCGCAGGCCACAAGCTCCCGATCAAGACGAAGTTCGTTATGAAGGAAGACAATAAAGCAGAGGGCGGTGAAGTAAATGAAGGTTAATGAGATTCGCGAGATGAACGCTGAGGAACTCAACCAGAAGCTTGCTTCGCTCAAAGAGGAACTTTTCAACCTCCGTTTCCAGCTCGCCACCGGCCAGCTCGAAAACCCGATGCGTATCAAGGAAGTAAAGAAGACGATCGCCCGCATCAAGACGATCCAGCGTGAGAACGAGCTCAAGGTTGATCACGGAAACTGATATGCAAGAGGAAGGAGGCTCCCTGATGAGCGAAAGAAACGTACGTAAGACTAAGATTGGTAAAGTCATCTCCGATAAGATGGACAAGACCGTTGTTGTTGCAGTCGAGGAACTCGAGCAGCACAAGCTTTACAAGAAGCCGGTCAAGAGAACGGTCAAATTCCACGCACACGACGAGAAGAACGACGCACATGTAGCGACAAGGTTTCCATCATGGAAACGCGCCCGCTGTCCAAGACGAAGCGCTGGAGAGTCGTTGAAGTCGTAGAACGCGCGAAATAATCCCAAATTATCGAAGAAGGAGGTCAAACAATGATCCAACAGCAAACCATCCTGAATGTTGGTGACAACACTGGTGCGAAAGAAATCATGTGCATCCGTGTTCTCGGCGGTTCCTACCGTAAATACGCTAACATTGGTGATATCATCGTAGCTGCAGTCAAGTCTGCTGCTCCGGGCGGCACGGTCAAGAAGGGCGATGTCGTGAAGGCAGTCGTAGTCCGCAGCGTCAAGGGCCTGCGCCGTGCAGATGGCTCCTACATCCGTTTCGACGAGAATGCAGCCGTCATCATCAAGGACGACAAGACGCCGAAAGGCACGCGTATTTTTGGACCGGTAGCCAGAGAGCTTCGCGATAAAGACTTCATGAAGATCGTTTCCCTGGCTCCTGAAGTACTTTAATTGTGAGGAGGTGCTATTTTGTCACTCGTAAAACTGAACGTTAAGAAGGGCGACACGGTCGTCGTGCTGTCCGGCAAAGATAAAGGCAAGCAGGGCAAAGTCATCGCAGCTATGCCGAAGAAGGGTAAGGTTGTCGTCGAGGGCGTCAACAAAGTGAAGCGTCATACGAAGCCGAACCAGAAGGTCCGCAGGGCGGCATCCTCGTCAAGGAAGCTCCGATGCATGCTTGCAAGGTCATGGTAGTCTGCCCGGCCTGCAAGAAGCAACGCGCGTTGCCCATAAGGAAGTCAATGGCAAGATGGTCCGCGCTTGCAAGAAGTGCGGCGAAGTCATCGACCAGACGAAATAATCCGGAAAGGAGGAGCATAAGTGGATAGATTACAGGAAAAATACCAGAACGAAGTCTGCAAGGCCATGACGGAGAAGTTTGGCTACAAGAACGTGATGCAGCTTCCGAAGATCGAGAAAGTCATCATCAACATGGGTGTCGGTGAAGCCGTTGGCAACCCGAAGGCCCTCGATGCAGCCGTGAATGATCTGACGATCATCTCGGGCCAGAAGCCGCTCCTGACGCGTGCGAAGAAGTCCCTCGCCGCTTGGAAACTGCGTGAAGGCATGCCAATCGGCTGCAAGGTCACGCTGCGCGGCACGCGCATGTACCAGTTCCTCGACAAGTTCATGAACGTCGCACTCCCGCGCGTCCGTGACTTCCGTGGTGTTTCGGACAAGGCGTTCGACGGTCGCGGCAACTACGCTGTCGGCCTCAAAGAGCAGCTCATCTTCCCGGAAATCGAATACGATAAGATCGATAAGATCCGTGGCATGAACATTGTTATTGTTACGACGGCACAGACGGATGAAGAAGCCAGAGAGCTCCTGAAACTCATGGGTATGCCGTTCAAAGCATAAGGAGGTAAGGAAACTTGGCTAAGAAGTCTATGATTGAGAAGTGGAGCAAGGAACCGAAGTTCTCCACGCGCGGCTACAACCGCTGCAAGATCTGCGGCCGTCCGCATGGTTATATGCGCAAGTTCGACATGTGCCGTATCTGCTTCCGCGAGCAGAGCTACAAAGGTGCTATCCCTGGCGTAACGAAAGCCAGCTGGTAATTTTGACATTTTGAAAGGAGGATATCGGTTCACATGGTAATGACTGATCCTATTGCAGATATGCTGACCCGTTTGCGCAATGCAAACTCTGTATTCCACGAGAAGGTGGAAATCCCGGCTTCCAAGATCAAGACCGCTATTGCAGAGGTCCTGAAGGAAGAGGCTTCATCAAAGACTACACGTTCACGGAGGACAACAAGCAGGGCGTTCTCACGATCGACCTCAAGTACGGTCCGCAGCGTGAGAAAGTCATCTCCGGTATCAAACGCATTTCGAAACCGGGCCTTCGCCAGTACGCAAAGCACGACGAGCTTCCGCGCGTCCTGGGCGGCCTTGGCATCGCCATCATCTCGACCTCGCAGGGCATCATGAGCGACAAGCAGGCCCGCAAGGCTGGTCTCGGCGGCGAAGTCATCGCTTACGTTTGGTAATTAGTAGTCAGGAGGTGTACAGATGTCAAGAATTGGTAGAGCACCGATTGAAATCCCGGCTGGCGTAACGGTTACGCTCGGCGAGGACAATCTGGTGAAAGTAAAGGCCCGAAAGGTGAACTTTCCCGCCACATTCATCCGGATATGAAAGTAACCGTCGAAGGCAACGTTATCACGGTAACGCGTCCTTCCGACGATAAAACGCACAGATCTCTCCATGGTCTCAGCCGCACGCTGATCCACAACATGGTCGTCGGCGTAACGGAAGGGTTCTCCAAGAACCTCGAAATCAACGGCGTTGGTTATCGTGCCCAGAAGCAGGGCAAGAACCTCAACCTCTCCCTTGGTTTCTCCCATCCGGTCATCGTTGAGCCGCCGCAGGGTGTCGAGTTCGACGTCCCGTCGGCCAATGCCATCACGGTCAAGGGCATCGACAAGGAAGTTGTCGGCCAGATCGCTGCGGAGATCCGCGGCTTCCGTGAGCCGGAGCCGTACAAAGGCAAGGGTATCAAGTACGCTGGTGAGCACATCCGCCGCAAGGAAGGTAAAGCCGGCGCCAAGGGCAAGAAATAAGGACCAAATTCTAGAAAGGAGTGAATCTCTGTGCTTCTTAAAGCAGATAAGAACAAGGCACGCCAGAAACGTCATCTGCGCGTCCGCAACCATATCGCAGGCACGGCGCTCGTCCGCGCCTCAACGTATATCGCAGCCTCGCGAACATCTACGCGCAGGTCATCGATGATGAGAAGGGCGTAACGCTCGTCTCTGCAAGCTCCCAGGACAAGGGTTTCGAGAACTACGGCGGCAACATCGAGCTGCAAAGGCTATCGGTACGGAAATCGCTAAGCGCGCTCTCGAAAAGGGCATCACGGAAGTCGTATTCGACCGTGGCGGCTATGTTTACCATGGCCGTGTCGCCGCACTCGCTGAAGCAGCCCGTGAAGCTGGGCTGAAATTCTAAGAAAGCGTCCAAAGGAGGTAAATGAATGGCTAGAAATATGGACAACGAGACTCCTGAGTTCGAGGAGAAAGTTGTATATATCAATCGAGTAGCAAAAGTCGTCAAGGGCGGCCGCCGTTTCTCGTTCAGTGCCCTTGTTGTCGTCGGCAACAAGAAAGGCAAGGTAGGCGTTGGCCTCGGCAAGGCTGCTGAGGTTCCGGAGGCAATCCGCAAGGGCGTCGAGGATGCAAAGAAGAACCTCGTCGAAGTTGCTCTCTACGACAACCGCACGATCCCGCATGAGATGATTGGCATCTTCGGTGCTGGCAAAGTCATGATGAAGCCGGCTGCCAAAGGTACTGGTGTCATCGCCGGCGGCCCGGCTCGTGCCGTCCTCGAGCTCGCTGGTATCCGCGATATCCTGACGAAGTCCCTCGGTTCTGCAAACCCGAACAACATGGTTCGCGCAACGATGGAAGGCCTCAAGGCACTCAAGCGTGCTGAGGCTGTCGCTGAGCTCCGTGGCAAGACGGTCCAGGAAATCTTAGGTTAATAGGAGGCTCACAAAATGGCAAAAGTTAAAGTCACGCTGAAGAGAAGCTTGATCGGTCGCCCGGAAACGCAGCGCAAGACCGTTCGTGCTCTTGGACTGCGCAAGATCAACTCCGTTGTTGAGCTCCCGGATAACCCGGCCATCCGTGGCCAGCTCCACAAAGTAGAGCATCTGATCCAGGTAGAAGAAATCGCAGACTGAGACGAGACAGGAGGTGCACTAGATGAAGTTACATGAATTACAGCCAGCAGCTGGTTCCCGCAAGGTCCGCAACCGCGTCGGCCGCGGCCTCGGCTCCGGCAATGGCAAGACGGCTGGTCGCGGCATGAAGGGCCAGAATTCCCGCAGCGGCGGCGGCGTTCGCACGGGTTTTGAAGGCGGCCAGATGCCGATTTACCGTCGTCTGCCGAAGCGCGGCTTCAAGAACGTCTGGGCTAAGACGTTCGCTGAAGTCAACGTTGAGACGCTCAACCGCTTCGAAGACGGCACGACGGTCGATCCGGTCGTGCTCGTAGAGTCCGGCATCCTGAAGAACGTTCAGGATGGTATCCGCATCCTCGGCAATGGCGAACTCACGAAGAAGCTGACGGTCCGCGCCAACGGTTTCACGAAGTCCGCAGAAGAGAAGATTACGGCAGCAGGTGCAAAGTCGAGGTGATCTGAGGTGCTTTCAGCCCTTGGCAACATCTTTAAGATACCGGAACTCCGGCAGAAGATCATCTTCACGTTGATCATGTTTGCCATCTTCCGCATGGGGACGCACATCCCCGTGCCGGGAGTAGACCCGACTGCGATCGAGAAGCTCTTCGCAAACGGCAATCTGTTCGGTCTCTTAGACCTTTTTTCCGGTGGTGCGTTCAGTAAGTTCTCCATCTTCGCGATGAGCATCACGCCGTACATCAATGCGGCGATCATCATCCAGCTCCTCAACGTCGTCATCCCGACCCTCGAGCAGTGTCGAAGGAAGGCGAGGAGGGGCACAAGAAGACGACGCAGGTCACGCGCTATCTCACAGTCGTGTTGGCTTTCCTGCAGGCGATCGGCATGTCCATCGGCCTGAAGGCAGCCATCCTGAATCCGAACCCCGTTAACATCCTGATCATCGCGATCACGCTGACGGCGGGCACGGTATTCCTCATGTGGGTCGGCGAGCAGATCACGGCGCAGGGTGTCGGCAATGGTATCTCGCTTATCATCTTTGCCGGCATCGTTGCGGCCCTGCCGAAGAACCTCGGGACGATCTACCATTACGTACAGGCTGGCACGATCAGCTATTTCAGCGTGTTCATGTTCGGCGTCATCGCGCTCGCGATGGTCGTCTTCGTCATCCACGTTGAGACGGGCTTCCGCCGCATCCCGATCTCCTACGCCAAGCGCGTGGTCGGTCAGAGAGCGTACGGCGGTCATTCCAGCCACATCCCGCTGAAAGTCAATCAGGCGGGCGTCATTCCCATCATCTTTGCGTCATCCGTGCTGATGTTCCCGGTGACTGTGGCCCAGTTCATTGACGTGCCCTGGGTCAAGACGGTGGCCAGCTACCTCGAGTGGGGCAAGCCGCTGCAGACGGCGCTCTACGTCGGGCTGATCATCTTCTTCACGTATTTCTACACGGCTGTTACCGTAAAGATCCCGGATATGGCGGACAATCTGAAGAAATACGGCGGCTTCATCCCGGGCATCCGCCCCGGTAAGCCGACCGCAGATTATTTGGATCATGTCCTGACGCGTATCACGCTGGCGGGCTCCGTGTTCCTGCCTTCATCGCCGTCCTCCCGAATATGATTGCTGCGGCAACGCATATCGAGGGTGTCTACTTCGGCGGTACGGCCCTGCTCATCGTCGTCGGTGTCGCACTGCAGACGATGAAGCAGATCGAGTCCATGGTCGTCATGCGTCATTACGAAGGTTCATGAAATAAGAGGAGGAAGCATCATGCATATCTTGTTAATGGGCCCCCCGGGTGCCGGTAAGGGCACGCAGGCGGCTGAGCTCGTCAAAGCATTCGACATCCCGCACATCTCCACGGGCGACATGTTCCGCGCCGCGGTCAAAGAGGGAACGGAGCTCGGCAAGCAGGCCAAAGCGTGCATGGACGCAGGCAAGCTCGTCCCGGATTCCGTCACGATCGGCATCGTGCGCGAGCGTCTCGCAAAAGACGACTGCAAGAAGGGATTCATCCTCGATGGCTTCCCGCGCACGGTCGAGCAGGCAGATGCTGACGGGGATCCTCAAGGACCTCGGCCTCACGCTCACGCGTGTGCTGAACATCAGCGTCCCGGCGGAAGACCTCATCGAGCGTGCCGTCGGCCGCCGCATCTGCAAGAAGTGCGGTGCGACGTATCACACGAAGTTCAACCTCCGAAGAAAGAGGGCATCTGCGATGTGTGCGGCAGCGAGCTCTTCCAGCGTGCGGACGACACGGCAGAGACGATGAAGAATCGCCTTTCCGTATACGAGGCTTCCACGAAGCCGCTCATCGACTACTACAAGGCAGCCGGTGTCTATACGGAAGTCGATGGCAGACAGCCCATCGAGAAAGTCACGCAGGACCTCATCGAGGTACTCAAGGCTTGACCGAGGCGCTCGCCATCACCAGATCCGAATGATAGAAGTCATTGTAAGGGCGGCCATTGGCCGCCCATTGCAATGATATATGTAATTTTTAGAAGAATAACCTGTTGTTGGGCATGGCATTGGAAAATCACACTCCTTAGATGAGATGACTTTGGCCCAACCAATTTCCATGAAGCATAAAGGGAGAAATGACATGTCGAAGCAAGATGTTATTGAAGTAGAAGGCAAAGTCCTGGAGGCACTGCCGAACGCAATGTTCCAGGTCGAGCTTGAGAATGGTCATGTTGTACTGGCGCATGTATCCGGTAAGATCCGCATGAATTTCATCCGCATCCTTCCCGGTGACAAAGTACGATCGAACTCACGCCTTATGACTTAACGCGTGGCCGTATAACCTACCGATTCAAATAAGCCAGGCTGTTCATCTTGCCCATCGCGAAAAAATATTTGACTTTTTTCGCCTCTGCCACTAGGCAGAACCGTGGAAACATGGTATACTAGCAAAATGACAAGGCTGACAATATCGAAAAGGGGGCATATAACGATGAAGGTAAAACCGTCAGTAAAGCGGATTTGCGAGAAATGCAAGATCATCAAGCGCAAAGGCCGTGTAATGGTCATCTGCGAAAATCCGAAACACAAACAGAGACAAGGTTAATGAATGAATAAGGAGGTGCTTTATTAATGGCACGTATTGCCGGTGTAGATTTACCCCGTGACAAGAGAATTGAAATTGCTTTGACGTACATTTTTGGTATTGGTCTCAAGACTTCTCAGGATCTCCTGAAGATGACTGGCATCAATCCGGATACTCGTACGCGAGACCTCACGGAGGACGAAGTTGTAAAACTTCGTGATGTCATCGATAAGAACGTCGTGGTCGAAGGTGACCTTCGCCGCGAGCGCCAGATGAACATCAAGAGACTCGTTGATATCGGCTGCTACCGTGGTCGTCGCCACCGTCTTGGTCTTCCTGTCCGTGGACAGAACACAAAGAACAACGCCCGCACGCGTAAAGGCCCGAAAAAGGCTGTAGCAGGCAAGAAAAAGGACTAATAAAGGAGGGTTAACTGGTGGCAGTTAAGAAAGCAGTTCGCACGAAGAAAAAAGTTCGTAAGAACATTGAATATGGCGTAGCACATATCAGCTCTACGTTCAACAACACAATCGTTACGCTCACCGATAAGAGCGGTAATGCACTTTCCTGGGCCAGCGCTGGTGGCCTCGGTTTCCGCGGCTCCCGCAAGAGCACGCCGTTCGCTGCACAGATGGCAGCTGAGACGGCTGCAAAGGCAGCAATGGAGCACGGCCTCAAGCAGGTCGAAGTTTACGTAAAGGGTCCGGGCGCCGGCCGTGAAGCCGCAATCCGTTCCCTGCAGGCAACGGGCCTTGAAGTCAACATGATCAAGGACGTTACGCCGATCCCGCACAACGGATGCCGTCCGCCGAAGCGTAGAAGAGTATAATAGGAGGTGCATTTAACCGATGGCAATTGATAGAGTACCAGCCTGAAGAGATGCCGTGCCCTCGGCCTCGAGCCGGCTGTTATTGGTCGTTCCAAAGAATCGAAGCGTCAGCTCCGCCGCACGAACCGCAAGGTCTCTGAGTACGGCACGCAGCTGAAAGAGAAGCAGAAAGCAAAGTTCATCTACGGCGTGCTCGAGAAGCAGTTCCGTGGATACTACGATAAAGCGAAGAAGATGCAGGGCGTCACGGGTGAGAACCTCCTCGGTCTCCTCGAGCGCCGCCTCGACAACGTCGTCTATCGCCTTGGCCTCGCCAACACGCGCCGCCAGGCTCGTCAGCTCGTCCGCCATGGCCACTTCACGGTCAACGGCAAGCGCGTCGACATCCCGTCCGCACTCGTAAACGCTGGCGACGTCATCGCTGTGGCTGAGAAGAGCCAGAGCAATGCCTTCTTCAAGGAGCTCAAGGAGAGCAGCAACGCACTGTCCGCTCCGGCATGGCTCCAGGCCGACCAGGCCAACCTCACGGGTACGGTAACGCGTTTCCCGAACCGTGATGAGATCGATGTTCCTGTCAATGAGCAGGCTATCGTCGAGTTGTACTCCAAATAATGAATATTTGTGCCTGTGCGCATAGTGTTATTGAGGAGGTTCATTCAAGATGATAGACATCGAGAAACCGAAAATTGAAATTGCGGAAATCAGTGAAGACAACCGCTACGGCAAGTTCATCTGCGAGCCGCTCGAGCGCGGCTACGGCACGACGTTCGGCAACAGCCTGCGCCGCATGCTGCTGTCTTCTCTCGAAGGTGCTGCGATTACCTCCATCCGGATCGATGGCGTGCTCCATGAGTTCTCCACGATCCCGGGCGTCCGGGACGATGTCACGAACATCGTCCTCAACCTCAAGGAGCTCTGCCTCAAGATGGCAGGCAACGAGCCGCGGATCATCCGCATCGACGTTGAGGGTGAGAAAGAGGTAACGGCTGCCGACATCATCTGTGATGCCGACATCGAGATCCTTAACCCGGACCTCCACATTGCGACGGTCAACGAGGACGGCAAGCTCAAGATTGAGATGACTGTCGAGCGTGGCCGTGGCTATGTCCCGGCGGACAAGAACAAGAAGCCGGACGATACGATCGGTGTCATCCCGATCGACTCCATCTTCTCCCCGGTAAAGCGCGTGAACTACACGGTACAGGATACGCGTGTAGGCAATGTCACGGACTATGACCGCCTGATCCTCGAAGTCTGGACCGATGGTTCGCTTCGCCCGGAGGAGGCTGTCAGCAAAGCCGCTGGCATCCTTGTCATGCACCTCAAGCTGTTCCAGAACATGGATGGCCTCCCGGAGGAAGAGGAGGAAGAGGAAGCAACCTTCCCAGAGGAGGAAGAAGACGATTCTTCCAAGGTCCTCGACATGACGATCGAAGACCTCGACCTCTCCGTACGTTCCTTCAACTGTCTCAAACGCGCCAACATCAACACGGTCGCAGACCTTGCTGAGAAGACGGAAGACGACATGATGAAGGTCCGCAACCTCGGACGCAAATCTCTTGAAGAAGTCAAGAAGAAGCTCGAGGAACTCGGTTTAACGCTCAAACAAAACAACGACTGACAGGAAAGTAGGGAAATCAATGAGCTACAGAAAATTAGGACGTAACTCCGCAGCCCGCAAGGCGCTGTTCACGAGCATTCTCACTTCCTTCTTCAGATATGGCCGCATTGAGACGACGGAAGCTAAGGCAAAAGAGCTCCGCAAGTTCGCTGAGAACCTCATCACGCTCGCAAAGCGCGGTGACCTCAGCGCTCGTCGCCAGGCAATCGCTGAGCTGGCTGATGAAGATGTAGTAAGAAAGCTTTTCGATGAGATCGCAGGCAAGTACGCTGACCGCCAGGGCGGTTACACGCGTATCCTCAAGCTCGGCGTTCGCCGCGGCGATGCTGCTCCGATGGTCATCATCGAGCTCGTGTAATCCATCTTAGGATTTACGGACATACAAAGGCTGTCTGCCACAAGCAGGCAGTCTTTTTTTGTGCATCTCTTGAGGCGCATAGCATACTAAAAGCGTACTAGTTTCGGTCAACCATTTTTGCCGTTTGTGTTGACCATCAATCTGCGGTATAATGGTGCTATTGATTGGAAAGGGAAGGTGAAGGTATGGCATGGATTGAGCTGGAGATCTCTCGCACTGCTACCATGCGGGCACGGAGCAGGAGCACCGTGCGCTCGATGAGGTGAACCTCGCGATCGAGGCGGGGGCGTTCGTCGCGATCCTCGGGGCGAATGGCTCGGGCAAGTCGACGCTCGCGAAGCACCTCAATGCACTCCTCTGCCGACGTCGGGGCCTGCCGCATCGGCGGCCTCGACACGGCAGCGGCGGCCGACACGGCGGAGCTCTGGAAGATCCGCCAGCAGGTCGGCATGGTCTTCCAGAACCCCGACAACCAGCTCATCGCAGCGGTCGTCGAGGACGACGTCGCCTTCGGGCCCGAGAACCTAGCATGGCGCCCGATGAGATCCGCGAGAGCGTGCATCAGGCGCTCGAGGCCGTCAATATGACCCGCTTCCGCACCTTTGCGCCGCACCTGCTGTCGGGCGCCAAAAGCAGCGCGTGGCCATCGCCGGGGCGCTCGCCATGAAGACGCGCTGCCTCGTGCTCGACGAGCCGACGGCCATGCTCGACCCGCAGGGCCGCGCGGAGGTCATGGCGACCGTCC
>ENA-OQEN01000182-OQEN01000182.1-human-gut-metagenome-genome-assembly--contig:-NODE-182-length-27581-cov-6.408866_pt1 | contig 27581 bp, 34 predicted proteins | sample MGYA00242791_ERZ504627 | MGnify/ENA primary metagenome ERZ504627 (study PRJEB26092, sample SAMD00036316) | human gut metagenome | host: Homo sapiens | study: EMG produced TPA metagenomics assembly of... | reverse complement strand
AGCGGCACGCTCAACAACTTCGGCGACAGAAACACGCTCCACGGTTCGATAGACGCGCTCGCCGAAAACAAGTTCATGGAAGAGCGCAAAAAATACCCGAATATCGTCGGCACGGGACTTTCATGGAGGGCATTTTCCAGAACCCGCTGTATTTTGACCTCGCTTCCGATATGCTCACGCGAAGCGACAAGCCGGAGCTTGACTCATGGCTCAAGGACTACGCCCGCCGCCGCTACGGCAGCGACGAAGCGTGCCTTTTCGAAGCGGTCAAAGATATGCATGAGACCTGCTACAGCAAGAATTGCACAGGACGCGAGACTGCGTCGATAATCTGCGCGCGCCCTGCATACGAACAGCGCCACACCGCGCCGAACGATGTGTTTGAGCTGAGATACGACAACGAGAAGCTGCTCGACGCGCTCGAAAATCTGCTTAAAGCCGAACACGCTGATACGGACGGATACAGATTCGATGTCTGCGATTTGACGCGCCAGGTGCTCAGCAACTATGCAAAGGATCTCTACAAGCGCAGCATAAGCGCATTTGACAGCAAAAATATAAGTCTTTTTGAAAAGAGTGTCAACACATTCGTGCGTCTGCTCGAAGATGTTGACAGGCTGCTTATGACGCGCCCCGAACTGACGCTCGGCGAGCATGTCAGACAGGCTAACGCCTATGCCTGCTCCGACAAAGACAGGCAGAATTTCGAGCTCAACGAGCTTTATATGTTGACCCTCTGGGTCCCGCGCGCTCCTCGCAGCTCTATGACTACGCATGGAAAGAATGGGGCGGCATGATAAAGACTTTCTATCTGCCGCGCTGGTATTCGTTCTTCGAGCAGATGGCAGTCAACTTCAAGAAGCGCAAATGCACATTCACGACCACAAAGCGCCGCTATAACGAGCGCGAGGACTTCGACGGAACTTCGTTCTACAAGAGCGTTGAAAAATTCGAGAACAAATGGCTCTCGACCTACAAGCCCGAGCAGCCCTCAGAGGAGGACACGCTCGAAGTCGCGCGCGAGCTGTTTGACTTCTATGCGCCGATGATAAGAGGTGTTCAGGCATGAGCGTTGAGCCGCAAAGAAAAGGCGGAGACAAGCTTGACCTATATGAGCGCCAGATAAATATGCTCGACACCCTGCTCCAACACGGGGCGATATCCGAAGCGCAATATAAAAAGAGCGCGGGTGATTTAGAGAAACTGATGTTCCCGCAGGGAGTACCGAAAAGATAAAAAATCAGCTTCGATTCACAAAAGAACCGAAGGCTGATATATTTTTGCTTATTTGCTGTTTTTGCTGTGCGAGCCGGAATGACTGCCGTAACCGTAGCCATACCCGTAATGCTTGCCGTAGCCATATCCGTAGCCGTATCTGCGGCGCGAGATCGAATAGTTTCCGTAGCCGCCTTTGCTGCGGTCGGTCGAGATATTGTAGACGCATCCGGCGAGATCCGTTCCGCCTGGGTGAGGTCGCTGACAGCCTCGAGTATCGCGGGAACGGGGAAAACATCCTCGCGGATAACAAATATTGACGAGTCGGTGTATTTGGCGCATATCGCCGCATCCGCAACGATTCCGACGGGAGGTGTATCGATGATAATATAATCGAACTTTTCTCTTGCCGCTGCGATGAACTCGCCGGTCTTGGCGTTTGAAAGCACCTCGGTCGGATCCGTTATGCTCTCGTCGCCTGCGAGGACGAATATCTTATATTTCTCAATATATTTTATCGCATCGCTCGAATTTTTCGCGCCGTTGACGACATCGGCTATGCCGTTGCCGGAAAGATTGCTTATGCCGAGATTCTTGAGCACGGACGGCTTTCTGAGATCGGCATCGACGAGCAGGACGGAATATCCGTTCTGCGCAAGCGCGAGCGAGAGGTTGACGGCAACGGTCGTCTTGCCTTCATTGGCTCCGGCGCTCGAAACGACGAAGCTCTTGTAGCCGCGCCTGCCGTTAAGCAGTTCGAGCTTCGTTCGCATTGCTTTATATGTCTCAACGAACGCAAAGCCGCAGGCCTTGTCGGTTATCAGCAGCTCTCGGTCGCCGTGGGCGGATTTCTTATAGAAACGCTCGCCGCTGGGCACCTGCGACACCTCGCCGATAACATTGAGCTGAAGCTTGTTCTGGATATCCTCCTGGCTTCTGACGGTGTTGCGTGCAGAATCCCTGATTATTATAATGAGCGCACATATAACTGCACCTGCAAGAGCGCCGATAACGGCGTTGCGCACTGTACCGACGGACTTGTCCGGCTTTGTCGGCAGCTCCGGCTCGTCGCAGAGATGTATGCTGCCGCCGGAATAGACCTGAACGACATCTTTATATGTATCCTTAACAGCCTGCGCGAGCTCATAAGCCTCCTCGGGCGAGGAAGCAGTGACGGTCATATCGATAATGCTGCTGTCCGTCTTGCGGGACGCGGCTATCATCTTCGCAACCTGATCCGCAGTTTTCGGATACGACTTGCACTCGGCGGCTATCGCGTTGCACATAGTGCGCCCGGTCATAAGATGGACGAAAGTATTCGCCATATAAGCCGATGCCGACATATCGTTATAGGAGACGGAATTATCCCCCGATGACGAGAGGTCTTTTTCGGACTTATTGTTGACGATAAACGTCATGCTTGAAGTATAAGTCGGCTCTTCGACTGCCTTGGTCACCACTGCGCATGACGCGCCGACCACCAACGCGACAAGTATCAGAAGCCACAGCCTTCTCAGAAGAAGACCGAACGCATACATGATGTTCACTTCGACTCCGTCGCTGTCGGTATCTTTTCTAACTATCTTACTCAATCACATATCCCCCACTTCGTCAACGCTCATCAAAGAGTATCGACAATCTTTCTTCCTATTGAATCATAGAATATCTCGTGCTTTTCGACCTCGGAGAGCTTGTAGCAATTCCTGCCGTCAAAGACCAGAGGTCTCCTCATATACTTTTTGTAGTTATCCAGCGGATATTCTACGATTTTTTCCCACTCAGTCATTATGAAGCAAACATCCGCATCTGTCAAGGCTTCGTCTATATTCTCAGCAAAGTTTATTGCACAATCCGGATAGCGCTTTCTGAAATTTTCGGCACCCAGCGGATCCCACGCGATTATATCCGCGCCCTCATTGAGGAGTATATCTATATTCTGCTTTGCGGGCGCTTCGCGCAGATCGTCGGTGCCGGGCTTGAAAGTAAGCCCAATTATTGCCACACGCACATCTCTGAACGTCGGAAAGAATCTGCGCGCCTTGTCGATAAGCCTTGTGCGCTGTTCGCGGTTAACATCGATAGTCGCCTTTACGGTCTTTAGTTTCACTCCGGCGTGGTCGCTTTGAAAATTGAGCGCCTTTGTATCCTTCGGGAAGCAGCTGCCGCCGTAGCCTATTCCGGCTTTTAAGAAGTTCGAGCCGATGCGCCTGTCCATTCCCATTCCGCGGGCGACCTCTTCGATATCCGCGCCGACTATCTCGCAGAAGTTCGCAATTTCATTTATATAAGAAATCTTGAGCGCAAGGAAGTCGTTGGAGGCATATTTTATCATCTCGGAGCTTCGCACGCTGACATGAACTATCGGCAGTTCGAGAGGCGCATACATTTCTTCAACTGTTTTATATGCCTGCTCATCATCCGCGCCGATAACTATTCTGTCGGCGTTGAAGGTGTCCCTGACCGCCGTGCCCTGCGAGAGGAACTCGGGGTTTGAGACGACGAAGAAATGAAGATCCGGCGACGCTCACCTATTCTGCGGCGCACGCTCTCGCAGGTTCCGATCGGCACGGTAGATTTAACAACCACGACCGTTCCGTCGCTGCAATTGTCGGCAATGCTGTCCGCAACGGAGAACACGGCGCTTAAATCCGCGGAGCCGTCCTCCTTCTCGGGTGTACCGACACCGATAATAATAACCTGAGCTTCGGAATACTTCGTCACATCGTCTGTAAACTCCAGGCGCTCGCGGTTTTTGAGCATAAGCTCTTCGAGTCCGTATTCGTAGATGGGAGAGATGCCCTCTTTGAGCATTTTCAGTTTGCCTTTGTCAACATCGAGGCAGATTACATCATGCCCGACATCGGCAACGTGACCGCGGTAACAAGACCCACATAGCCTACTCCCGCAACGGCAATTTTCATAACATGCGCACCTTCATTCAAGATTCATATATGTTTTCTTTTTTTCGTCCTTTAGCTTCATCGCGCAGAAACATAGCGTCAGCATTATCTGGACATTATAATCGTAATATGATATCAGCGTAGTTTCGCCCACTGCGGTTGCCGCAAGCAGCAGGAACATTGTGACGCAGAGCCTCTCTCCCCTATACGCTCTGCGGCCAAGGCCGATAAGAAGGTAAATATAGTACCAATAATATGTTATCAATCCGACTACTCCGAGACCGGAAGCCAGCTCGAGATAGTTGTTATGAGCATAGACGGAAAGTCCGTAGATCTGCTCTATCTGATAGGTGTTGTTTCCGAGTCCGATACCGATTATCGGATGGGAATAGAATATCTGCGAGGATATCTCTGCCAGACCTTTTCGCAGCGTAAGGCTTCCGTCGGCGGACGCGTCGTTGCCGACAAGATAATTGAGCATCTTTTCGAGTCTGAAGCCCGCCGCATTATAGAGCGCGGGAACCTTCAAAAACGCGATTCCGATACCGACCACTGCCAGCGCCATCAGAACAAGCCTTAGTAGATAAAAACGCTTGTTGACATAGAATATCAGCATCGTGAACAGAAGAAACACTACGATAAGCAGCGCTTTTCTCGACGACGAGAGGACTATATAGAGCAGCTCGAACGCCGTACACAGATAATAGGCGCGTTTTTTATAGTAATACGCCTTGCAGAACGATATCGCCACGGCGACGACGCAGATATAGGCTATCGTATTGATATTATTGCCCGTGACATTCTCGTAGCCTATGCGCCCGAAAAAGCCGGAGAACCACATAGAATACGGCGTTCTGACAAATATGGAGAAAATCATTATCATTACCGCTGCGGTGAACAGCGCGGTAAATCGCTCAAAATCCTCGCGCGTCTCTATATAAAGAGTCACGCAGTAGCAAAACAGCATTACCTGAAGCATTCGCGGTATATAATGCAAAGTATAGCTGACATTATATGCCGCCCAGAGGGACGAGACGACGCAGAGCAGAACAAAGATGCCGTACCATATAGTCGGGAGCTTAATCGAGATGCTCGGCCTGCCGAGTATGCGGACAAAAAAAGTCAGACCGACAACGGAAATGAGCGCCGCGTGATATATATAATTTCGCTCTCCGAAGCGGAAGTTAAACGCAAACAGAACGGTGAGCATTGCGACGATAGAGATGTCAAGCAATATCTCCAACGCGGACCGTTTTGAGTCTATTTTCAGTTTTCCGTTTTTGAGCTCTACCATATTTGTCCCCGATCGGCAAATCTATAAAACGAGTATAACATACCTAACAGCTATTCTTTACTCCCGCCAAGCATAATAAGGTGCTTTTTCTTCAAATATTAAGCATTTCTAAAGTCAATCAGACCGTGACATCGCAGAGCTCCGCGCCGACAAATGCGGCGAGCTCCTTCGGGTCGAGGCACAGCTGGAGTCCGCGCTGACCCGCGCTGACATATATTTTTTCAAAATCAGATGCGGTGGAGTCGATAAAAGTCGGATACTGCTTTTTCATGCCTATCGGCGAGCAGCCGCCGCGCATATAGCCGGTAAGCGAGATGAGCTCCTTGACATGGATCATCTCAAGGCTCTTGACCCCGGCGCATTTCGCGCATTTTTTGAGATCGAGCTCCGCACCGACCGGGATGCAGAACACGAAAAGTCCGTTCTTCCGCCGCGGGTGACAAGGGTTTTGAACACCTGATTCGGGTCGAGTGAGAGTGCTTCCGCCGCATGGACGCCGCTGAGGTCGCTCTCGTCATAATCATATTGAAGCACATCGTATTTTATTTTCGCTCTGTCGAGCATTCTCATTGCATTTGTCTTTGTCATAATTTTCACACTCCTGCCATGATATGCATAGTCCGCAGCTGCGTCGAGGATATTTTATCATTGACCGAATATGCGTGCTTCTCGAGGTCGCCGCATATCGCGTCGGTTAACCCCTGATTTTGCAGCTCGGTTATTATCATCGAGGCAATGTCCTCGACGATATCCGCCTTCGCCGAGGCGGTCACCGGTTCATTGTCCGAAGATATGAGAAATTCAAATGTATCGGCAAGCTCCGAGAGCTTTTCGAGCTCGCGCATTGCCCTGAACGCCCATTTATAAAACGGGCGGTATTTTCTGTTGAGCAGGAACACCGCCGACATGGCGTGATCTGCAAATTCTATCATCGCGAGCTGGGCGCGCCGGTTTCACCGTGGGAAATGCAGCGCTTGAAATTATACTGTCCCGCCTGCGCCGCCATTATAAGATGACCTGCAAGCTTTTTGAGTCTGACATCCTGCGGCATATCGAGAAACGACCGGCGGATGCGCGAAAACTCGCCGAGATCGTCGCGGAAAACCTCGCCGTTCGTCGCCGCCGCAAGGCAGCTGTCGGGCGTAGTCATCCACTGATTTACAGAATCAAAGCCCGTGCGCGAGCCTGTTTTCGCGAGATAGAAGTCCCCTGTTTTTATAACTCCGTGGCGGCTGCCGCCGACGGGGCTTATTCTGAGCCTGTCAACGCCCTCAAAGCTCTTCGGGAGCTTCGCATAGGCGCGTTCGAGCTGAAATTCAGTACGGCTGTCGATATCATCGGGCACGAAGATGCAGAATCCCGGCTCAAAATCATGGTCGCGCGATATATCATCGTCATAGCCGAAGCACTCCGAGCCGTCGCCGACAAGACCTATCGCGAGCTTATCTTCAAGCTCCGGGAATTTTTCATGGAGCATCGGCGCACCGTATGTTTCATAGAATTTTCTTGAAAGCTCAAGTCCTTTCATATATCTCGTCCGACCTCCTTTTTATCTCCTTGGCGGTCATGAACCAACCGTAATATTCAAAAGTCGGTGCGCATTTTTCGCAGACGAAAGCGTAGTTGCCGTCGAGCGCGTTTGATTCATCGAGCAGAAGATTTTCAGCCTTTTGCAGGCAGTCGGTGATGAACTCCGACGCGTTTTCGAGCCCCTGCTGCGCCTCTGCGGCATTGGCGAGGTTCAGATATGTTATCGCCGTTTCGGGCTTTCCGCCGGGCAGTGCGCTCATAATTTTTATCGCCTTTTGATAGAGTTCACGCGCCTGCTCGTATTCCTTGAGAGACACGCAGGCGAGCGCCATATTGTTATATAGTCCGCCGAGACGCGAGTCCCCGGGCGGGAGAAAATCTTCGTAGATGCTCTTCGCCTCGCCGTAGCGTTCGAGGGCTTCGCGCGGGCGGTCAAAAGCTTCGCAGACTGTTGCGGCATTGAGGCAAACGGTAGCGGCGGTTATCGAGCCGCCGAGTGACAGTGTTTTCACAAGCTCGTCCGCCTTTTCCGCGCTTTCAAAAGCTTTGTCCTTCAAGCCCATTTTGCGGTAGAGACCCATGAGCTCGTTGAGCACCGCGAGCTCGCCGCGCTTGTCGCCGCCCATTCGGGCTTCGGAGAGCCAATATTCAAGGTGCCTGCGCGCCGCGGGCATATCGTTATGGGAGAGCAGAGTATCGAGCCTGTCCACAACGCGGTCAACGGGGATAAACGACACATTCACGTTTTCATCCGGATAATAGAAATCGGTACAGCTCGGGCATCTAGGCTCTTTGTAATCTTCGGGTTCAAGGCTCATATCAAAGCTCCTTTCGGCATCACTGATGCGTTTTGAAATAGTCGTCCGAAACATCGCGCAGGAAGCGATACATCGGCGCAAATTTTTTGTATATCCCTCGAGGCGGGTTATTATCCCGTCGTTTTCGATATCGGAAAGCTCATCGGACGCGAACACAAAATAGAGATACTTTGCGTTGTAGAAATTTTCAAGTCCTGCGGGGCAATCGGGCTTCGGGCGCTTATAGCACTCGGCATCAAGCATGGCTCCCGTTGAAAGAGCTGATTTCACAGCCTTCTTGAAGCTCCGGGTCGTTTCGCAGATGCTCCCTGAAAACCTCCATATAGTCCGCCGAGACTTCGTATGTTCCGACGCCGCACGACCACGCTTGCGGAGTGACCTCGAACCACATACATGGATACATATGCCACTCTTTTTTCGGGCGCATGAACATTATCCACATATTTTCGCGGTAGAGGTGCTTGTCGTGGGTATAGCGCGTATCGCGGCGCACCCTCGACACCATCTTTGTCGGTATAGTATTCATGAACTGGTCGATGTCGAGCATCATATCGCTGAGCGACGCCGCTATTTGGCGCATCGGCACGGTCATGTTTGCTTTTATCTTCTCTTTATTCTCCTCATAGAACGCCTTTGAATCATTGAAGCGGTTGAGCTGCATGAGAAAAAGCGCATCCTGAGTTATTCCCTTGAAATCGCTCATCAGATAAGTCCCCTGTCGTGCATTGCCTGCGCCGCGAGCATGACGCCCGCCTTGGCGCTGTGAAAATTGAAGCCGCCCTGCATCCATGCGGCATAAGGCTCTCTGAGCGGAGCGTCCGCAGAGAGCTCTATCGACGAGCCCATGGTGAACGCGCCCGCCGCCATAATGACCTGGCTGTCATAGCCGGGCATATCCCACGGCTCGGGCACGACGAACGAATCGACCGGCGCACCCGCCTGCATTCCCTGGCAGAATGCGATAAGCGCTTCGGGCGTTCTGAGCTGGACGGTCTGGATGATATCAAATCTCTCCTCGTCGCTTGTCGGAGTGACATCAAATCCGAACTCTTCAAACAGCGCGGCGGCAAAGACTGCAGTCTTGAGCGCCTCGCCGACGATATGCGGAGAATTGAATATGCCCATGAACAGCTCTCTGTTCTGTCCGAGCGACGCGCCGACCTCTCTGCCGAGACCGGGGACGGTGGCTCTGTAGGCGCATTTCTCGACAAGATCCGCCTTGCCCGCTATGTAGCCGCCGTTCTTGGCTATTCCGCCGCCGGCGTTCTTTATCAGCGAACCCGCCATTATATCCGCGCCGACCTGCACGGGCTCAACGTGCTGGACGAACTCGCCGTAGCAGTTATCGACAAAGACTATCGAATCGGATACACTCTTGACTGCCTTTGCTATTTCGGCTATCTTCTCGACCGAGAGGCTCGGGCGCAGAGTATAGCCGCGCGAACGCTGGATATAGACGAGCTTCGGCCGCTTTGCTTTCACCGCTTCGGTTATCGCGGGAATATCCGGATCGCCGTCGGCATTCAAATCGACCTGTTCATATTTTACGCCGAAATCCTTTAGCGAACCCATGCCCTCTCCGGTGATGCCTATAACTGGGTGGATGGTGTCATAGGCTGACCGGTGACGCTGAGCATTGTGTCGCCGGGGCGAAGAAGCCCGAAGAGCGCGACGCCGAGCGTATGCGTGCCGCAGGCGAAGCTGTGGCGCACAAGAGCCGCCTCAGCGCCGAATGCGCTCGCGAAAACTTTATCGAGCGTCTCGCGTCCGCGGTCGCCGTAGCCGTAACCCGTGGTCTCGGTGAAATGGCTCTCGCTGACTCTGTTTTCGATAAAAGCGGCGAGCACCTTCTGCTGATTATACTCAGTGTTTTTCTCAATTCGCGCGAAGCTGTGTTCGGCGCGCTCAAGAGCCCTTTCGGAAGCATTGAGTATTTTCTCATCAAATTTGAAAAATGTCTGTTCCATGTTATATTTCCTGTTCTGTATCATATTCGGCCCATCTGCGACGGGCACAAAGCCCGATTTTTTATAAAACTCAACTATGCTGCCGTCCTTGCAGAAGAGCTCGACCCGCCTGCCCTCGGACGAATATCTTTCGGCAAGCGTCAGCACCGCCTCGCCGCCGAGTCCCCTGCCGCGCATATCCTCGCGCGCGGCAACGCAGCCGAGAAAGGCTGCCGAATCGGCGACAAACAGAGCACAAGCGCACGCCGCGAGCGTTTCGCCGCTGTATATCACGCTCCACTGAGCGGTATCTCTGTTCATGCGCCTCGACACATCCGCAATCCACTCGTCGCGCCCGCCGAGACGGTCGAAGCCCGAAGAAACGAGCAGCGAATATACATCGCGTAGATCGGGATATCTCGGCATCTGAGCTTCGCCGCGCAGAGGGCGCAGAAGATGCTCGAATCGGACTATATTGCCGCTTCTCGTCGGCGAAAGTCCGAGCTTTTGGCACACGCTTTCTTCGCAGGAGAGCGTTGAAAAACCTATGATTTTGAGAAACTGCCAGAGCTCTTCAAAATCCGCGTTTGATTCTGTGCTCAGCACGACGCTGTCATAAACGCGGCAGACTGCGGCGGTTATAATATTCTCGTCATTCCGCTGAACCCAAAAACGAACGGCGGCGGAATCGGCGGAATAAGTTTTCAGATATCCGGCGATTTTCGTGCCGAAAGCGTCGCGGCGGCAAAAATCAAGAAGCTCTTTTTCTTCAGCCAGTTTAAGCATTGGCGAGCTCCCCGAGCATCACTTTTGCAAGGCGGAGGACATCGTCTCCGTCGCTCATTTTTATCACGCACGAGGGCGAGTGGAGATATCTGCACGGGAGCGAAATTGCGAGAGTTTTGACTCCGCCCGCGCTGACATGGATAGCCTTCGCGTCGTTTCCGCCGGCAACCATTGTCTTTGTCTGTATCTTTATGCCGTTTTCCTCTGCTTTTTTGAACGCAAGCTCATAGAGGTCGTGGTCATAGATAGTGCCCCTATCCATAAAGCCGACGACTGCACCTCGCCGAGAGCGCAAACACGCTTTTCGCCGTCAACGCCGGGGATATCCGCGGCAGTCGTGGTTTCGAGCACGATGCGTAATCGGGTCTGATGCTGAACGCCGAAGCTTTCGCGCCGCGCGTGCTATCTCCTCCTGAACGCTGAACGAGAAATCCGCGTCATACTCGAGCTCGCTCTTTATCATCTCAATCATCACTGCGCAGCCCATTCTGTCATCGAGCGCTCTGCCCTGAACGAATCCGTCGCCGAATTTTCTTATTCCCGAGTCGAACACCACAGTATCGCCCAAAGAGACATATTCGCGCGCCTCGTCCGCCGACTCCGCGCCGATATCGATATACATCTCATCAGCCTTCGGCATATTGAGTTCCTCTTCTTTGGAGAGCATATGAATCGGCTTGAGACCGACAACACCGCTTATCTCTTTATCGCCGACCTTCACGCTTCTGCCGAGATAAACACGGGGATCGACGCCGCCGACGGCAGAGAATTTGAGCATACCCTCATCGGTTATATAAGTGACGATCATGCCGACCTCGTCCATATGGGCGTCGAACATAACTTTATTTTTCGCGGGGCTCTTTCCCTTTTTGTGCACGATAAGATTGCCGAGCGGATCGACGCGCCAATCGGCGAAGCCGTCTATCTCGGAGATTATGAACTCGCGCACCTTATCTTCCTGCCGGACACGCCGCCTATCGAGCAGAGTTTTTCGAGCAGTCCGTACATCATGCGCGCCCCCTTTCGATTATATATGCCGCCATAAGTCGGGCGACGGCTTCGATATCATTTAGATCGACTATCTCAGCCGCAGTGTGCATATTCCTCTGCGGAATAGAGATGAGTCCCATCTTAACTCCGCTTCCGGCGACCTGAATCTCGTCGGCGTTGGTGCCTGTGCTGCCGCTCATGACCTCGCACTGGCGAGCGATGCCGTTTTCGTCGGCGATGCGCTCAAGGGTGCGGGACATCGAATAATCGAGCGAGGGCGAGAAGCCTATCATCGCGCCGCCGCCGAGCTTGCCGCACTTCTCCTTTTTGAGTCCCGGAGCATGGCGAAGCTGACATCAACGGCGATAGCTCATCGGGTGCAGCCGCAAAGCCGCCCGCCGCCGCGCCGCTGCCGCCCGTCTCCTCCTGAGACGAGAACAGCACGCTGATGCGGCAACCGTGATTTTTGTCTTTGAGCAGCTCAAGGCAGCGAAGTATCGCCGCAACGCCCGCTCTGTCATCGAGCGCGGCGCAGCTGACTCTGCCGCCTAGCAGCTCTTTCGGGGTGCTGTTGACGGTGATGCGCATACCGGGGCGCACTATTTTCTTGACCTCGTCGGCGGTCATGCCGACATCTATTGAAAGGTCTTCAATCTTTTTCGCTTTTTTGTCGTCGTCGCCCGAGGCGAGATGCGGCGGAGTCGAAGTTATAACGCCGAAAAGCGGCTCGTCACCCCACACCGTCACCTGCTCCGCAGCGAGAACTCGCGCATCTATTCCGCCGACGCGCTCGAATTTTATAAATCCGCTGTCGTCGATAGCGGTAACGGTCATTCCAATTCTGTCTATATGAGCGTCGAGCATGATATGCACCCCGTCGCCGCCCGTATCTCCGCACACGCTGCCGAGCGTGTCAATATGCGCGGGCATATACTCTTCGAGCATTGATTTTGCAAGCAGAGCCGCTTCGTTCTCGTTGCCGGAGGTTCCGTTTGCGCCCGCGAGCGCCAAAACAACGGATTTCAAATCTTTATTTTTGAACAAGTTACATCTTCCTTTCTAAAAATTAAGTTGAAAAACACAAAAATATGGAGTATTATAATAATTGACAACAAAGTCAAGTAATCGATTGGAGAGATAGCAATGAGTCAGTCGCATCACCATCATCACCATCACAGAAAAAAGACGAAGAAAAAGGTTATTATAACAATAGCTGTTATTCTTCTCATCATAGCGATTCCGCTGACGGCGGGACTTATCACCGTCAACCACTATCTGAGCAAGATGAACTACGAGGAAGAGACAAAGGACATCAATCCCGAGTTCACCGAGAATCTCTCGGACCCGAACGCGGACAAGGATATATCCGAAAATATAGACGACCCGCGCATGTGTACAACGACAACATTATCAACATTTTGCTCATCGGACGCGATCTCGGTCACGGTTCTAAATATTATTCCCGCGCCGACTCGATCATAGTCGTTTCGATAAACAAGCTCAACAATGACATCAAGCTCGTCTCACTTTCGCGAGCAACCTATGTCTCTATCCCCGGTCACGGCAACGCCCGACTCAATGCGGCGCACGCCTACGGCGGATCGAAGCTGCTTATAGACACGATAGAGCAGAACTACAAGATAAGAATCGACCACTATGTGAGCATCGATTTCAACGGCTTCATCAAAGCCATTGACGCGCTCGGCGGAGTTGACATAGCGCTGACAGAGAGCGAAGTGAAGGCTCTCTCGCCGATACTCAAGCAGAACGGCTCCGTAGTAAAGGGCGCCGGAACCTATCATCTCAACGGCAACGAGGCTCTCGAATATGCCCGCCTGCGCGAAATAGACAGCGACAGAGTGAGAACAGAGCGTCAGAGAACGATTCTTATGGCAATCTTCGCGAAGTTCAAGAAGATGTACTCAACCGAAAACTATTCGACCCTGCTCAGCAAGAGCACGAAGTTCCTCGATCAGGTTCTGCCGCTCGTGAGCACCGATTTCACAAAGAGCGAGATAATCAGCCAGGCAACGACATACGCCGGATATCTCAAGTGGCCCGTGACCGAAGCTATCATCCCGAGAGACAAGACTCCGCTGACGAAGATAAACGGCATTGAGGTGCTGATAGTCAACTGGGCAAAGGTCAAGAATGACATTCACGAAGTCCTCTATCCCGGCATTGAGCCCCAGGAGCAATCCTGAGGCTCATAGATAGGATAATTTACAGCTCGACGCCGCCGACAGGGCGGACAGAGAGAATATAGCACGAACCCGAACCGAATACTTTTTCCATCAGGTCTTTGTACTCATCAAGCTTATTGAGCGGTACAAAGGCCTGAATTGTTCCTGCGAAGCCGCCGCCGTGGACTCTCCATGCGCCGCAGCCGTCAAGCAGCTTTTCGCTCAGCGAAAGTGCGAGCGACACGGGCTGCTCGGACACTTTCTTGCAGGAATAGACATTCTGGTTGTACATATATGAAGAGCGTCCGCTCTCGATAATATATTTCTTAAAGGTCTCGAAGTCGCCCGCTTTGAGTGCGGCTGCCTGCTTCTCGACACGCGCGTTGTCGCCATAGAAATGCATGGCGCGAAGCACAGCTCTGTCGCCGCAGGAGGAGCGGATATCGGCTATGTTCTTCATGAACTCGTCCTCGTCGACCTCGCGCAGGACGCTCTTGCCGAGGTATTCGGCGACGCTCTCCATCTCTTTGCGCACGGCGGCATACTCATCGGTAAGATCCGAGTGGCTTCCGCCGGTATCCACGATGCAAAGGGCATATCCGCAGGAGGCAAAATCAAAATCGAGCTTCTCGATAACGGGCTTTGCGGGGTCGGCAAAGTCAATCTCAACGAACGAGCCGACCGAGCTTGTCATCTGGTCGAGCAGACCGCAGGCTTGCCGAAGAACTTGTTCTCCGCCGCCTGAGCTATCTGCGCGATTTCAACATCGCTCACCTTGCCGTCGTTAAACAGATGGTTGAGGATAGTTCCGAGCAGGACTTCAAACGCCGCAGAGGACGAAAGACCCGAGCCGGAGAGCACATCAGACGCGGTTGCCGCATCGAATGCGCCGATATTATATCCGCGCGACTTGAACTCGGCGCACACGCCGCGGACAAGTGCCTTTGACTTGCCAAACTCGGCTTCGTGCGGCTCGAGGTCGCTGATATCGATCGTGTCCATAGCGTAGCCTTCGCTCTTGACATTGACTACGGTGCCCTCGCCCTTCGCGGCAACGGCTATGGCATCAAGATTGACGCTCGCGGCAAGCACGCGGCCGTGGTTATGGTCGGTGTGGTTGCCGCCGATTTCGGTTCTGCCGGGTGCGCTGAAGAGACCCGCCTCACGGCTCGAACCGTAAAACTCCTCGAACTCTCCGATAACGCGGCAATAGCGCTTTTTCTGGGCATCGACGGTGCCGGACGGATAGAGCTTTGAAAGCTCGGCGTCATATGCGCCGTCGGTCATTCTTTTTTTCAGGACATCTGTGGTATACATAAATCTACCTCGTTTCCGTGATATTAATTATCTTTATTTTTCTTTGAGCTTGAAACGCTCTTTTCAACTAAAAGCCATATGAGGTTGACGCACAGGAGCGACGCGCCGCTTATGGTCAGGGCTATCATCAGGGCACGAGGAACGCCGATGAGAGCGGGTCGAAAACGTTAGTACCCATGAAAGTATAGGACAGCAGCTTCGGCGCAAAGCCCGCCGCCGAAAGCAGGATGAACTGCCAATAAGGGAACCTGAGCGAGCCGTAAATCCGGCTGACGCTGCCGAGCGGGAATCCGGGGATAAGGCGCAGGGCAAAAAGCAGAGCCTTATTGACCTTGCCGGAGCTCTCGATTATCTTTCTGGCGCGTTCATTTTTGCTGATTATCTTCCATGCGTTCCCGCTGCCGAACTTCATACCCTCGAAATATTTGATGCTCATCATAATGATAATTCCGAGGAAGTTCACTATCAACGCCCAATATGACGGCAGAACAGCACCTGTAAGGACGCAGATAGCCGAGACCGCGAGGAACGGGATAAAGGTGCGCACAAGGAAAACTATCAGCATGGCGAGCACGAACTTCCAGCTGATGCCGAGCGACTGTATGAACTGCCCTGCTTCAAGCAGCTTTTCCTGATAGACCTTATACCAGAGCCACAGCTGGTCATATCTCAGCAGATAGACAACTACCGAGACGGCCGCGGCGGATATAAGCAATGCGAAGCCCGCGGCGTTCATTATGCCGCTTCGTGTCCAATGCTTTTTCAAGCCTTCACCTCAACAAAAGTTTACATATAATTGTATAACATATTTCAGATCTTTTCAACTCAAACCGCACAAATTTTGGCGCAAATATCTTTTAAGCGAACGCACAATATGATATAATAGTATCATGATGTGTAATATGCACACAGACATATTATTCAACAGGTCAAGAGGAGGAATTTTCATGGGCAAGAAAGCTGTCGTTCTCAGCGGAGGCGGAGCAAAGGGCGGCTATCAGATAGGGGTCTGGAAGGTGCTCAGGCAGATGGGATTCACACCCGACATCGTCGTCGGCACATCCGTCGGCGCACTCAACGGCGCGCTCATGGCGCTCGACAATTTCGACGCGGCGCTCGACATCTGGGAAAACATGAGCATGGACAGCGTGTTTCAGAATTTCGTCAACATGTCCGACGAAGAAAACCCCGACCGTGAATCATACATAAAAGAGCTCGCAAAAGAGGCTATTTTTAAAGGCGGCGCGGACTACACCCCGTTGCAGGAGCGCGTCAAATCGCTCATGGACGAAGAGAAGCTTCGCACCTCGCCGATACGCTTCGGACTGGTCACGACTATGTTCCCGAAGATAAAGCCGGTCGAAGTTTTCATCGAGGATATTCCCGAGGGCAAAGCTGCAGACTATGTGCTCGCGAGCGCGGCGGCGTTCCCGTTCATGAAGTCATATAAAATCGGCGAATCCGCTTTCGTCGACGGCGGATATTCGGACAACATGCCGGTCAAAATGGCTATCGAAGCGGGTGCGGACGACATTGTGGTTGTCAACATAGGCAAGAACCCCGGCGCAAAGTTCGGCGAGGCGGACAATGTCTCGTTCAAATATATCAGCAGCAAAAAGCCGCTCAACGATGTTTTCGGCGGTATGCTGATGTTTGACGGCGACATATCGCGTGGGAACATCCGCCAGGGCGAGCTCGACGCATACAAGGCATATGATCTGCTCGACGGATATTACTATGCGTTCAAGAAATACGAAAAATACAAGATTGCGCCGTTCGAGCCCTACTGCGCGAAGAAATTCGACGCGATATTCTCGGGTCTCCCGAGCGCGGGCAGAATAGAGAGAGGCGGACGCGAAAGTGTACTGAATTTCCTGCGCGGATACGACGACAGACCGTTTGAATTCAACTCCAACGTGCTCTACTGCGCCGAGACCGCCGGCGATATTTTCGGCATCAACACGCGCGAGGAATACACCGTCGCGAGCTTCGACAAGCTCATAAACGAGAACGCGACGGCGCTCATCACCGAGGAATATGGCACAAAAATCGATGAACTGACCGAGAAGCTCGACAAGGGTCTGAGTCTCGATCTGCTCAAGATGGTAGCGAACAATTTCGACAAAAAGTTCCTGCTCGCCTACACACTGAAGATTCTGCTCGGCGACAGGATAGAATACTCAGACAAGCGCAGGCTTTGGCTAATAGCGGACATCATGCCGCAGGTATTCTGCGCCGCGCTCTACTGCTGCGCGTCGATACTCAACGCCAAAGAACACGGAAAGGAAACGCAGGATGAAGATAGTAATTCTTGACGGATACACAACGAACCCCGGGGATCTCAGCTGGGATTTTCTCAACGAATTCGGCACATACACGGTCTACGACCGTACGCCGAAGGAGAAGATAGTCGAGCGCGCTCAGGGGTGCGATATAATCATAACCAATAAGACGCCTATAGACGCCCAGACGATAGCCGCCCTGCCGGAGCTCAAGTTTATCACTCTGCTAAGCACGGGCTTCAATGTTGTTGATGTTGATTTGCGAGCAAAAAGGGCATCCCGGTTTAAACGTGCCGTGCTACAGCACCTCGGCGGTGGCTCAGATCTGTTCGCGTTCATTCTCGAACACACCAACCGCGTTGCGCTGCACAGCGAAGCGGTCCACGGCGGCGAATGGAGCAGCTGCCGAACTTCTGTTTCTGGAAGTCCCCGCTGACCGAGCTCCAGGGCAAAACCATCGGCATCATCGGCTACGGCAAGATAGGCAAGGCGGTCGCAAAAATCGCAGAGGCTTTCGGCATGGGTGTGCTCGCCAATTCGCGCTCCGCAAAAGTCGGAGACTGCGACGGGGCGGTCAGATTCGTTGAGATTGATGAGCTGCTCAAAAAGTCTGACTTTGTGACTCTCCACTGCCCGCTGACTCCGCAGACAACCGGCTTGTAAACGCCGAGTTTATTGCGAAGATGAAGCCTAACGCATTTCTCATCAACACCTCGCGCGGCCCCGTGGTTGACGAGCAGGCGCTCGCCGACGCGCTGAAATCGGGCAGGATATCGGGCGCGGGAGTTGACGTTCTCTCGACCGAGCCGCCGAAAGAAAGCAATCCGCTGCTCGGATGCGAAAACTGCCTGATAACCCCGCACATCGCCTGGGCGGGATTCGAGACGAGGACGAGGCTCGTCGGAATAGTTGAAGAAAACCTCAGAGCGTTCGTCAAGGGCGAACCGATAAATGTGGTGAACAAGTAAAAAGCAAAAGGCTGTCGCACTAATATGTGTCGGCAGCCTTTTTAAATTGAGCGGTATTATAAAGTAGGATAAGTTCACTTAGGTTTTGCTCTTGCAATACCCGACTGTAACGCACCGCTGCCGCGTGAGCGACACGATATGAAATTGTATAATTCACACTCTGCCTTCGCGTCCTACCATAATCAAACATTTAATATTTCCCGCATTTCGGCATTTTCTTTTTATTTGAAAAAGAAACGCCTGCAAAAGAAAAGCAAAACCTACCCATGAGAAACCGTGGGTAGGCTTTGCAAATTCGGAGCATCCACTGAAACGGGATGCTTGATTTTATCAGAACGAGAGGATGACTTTCATCTCGAGCTTCTTGTATTTTGGGATTTTATACGGCTTTTTGAGCGTTGCGATCGCGGGGACATCGCCGCCGACGCCCTGCTGTCTGCCGTCGATATTGACAGTCAGGTTCGGTGTGCGTCCAAGCTCGCAGGAGTGAGCCGCATCATAGAGCATCTTCTTCGTATACGGGTGGACGCTCATCTCAAACGGCGTTCCTGCCGCAGTCACTAATACTCCCCTCTCACCGCCGACTTTGAGCCATCTCACATCGCAGCGGTTCGCGTTCTCCTGCGGGAACAGGTAATCGTGAATGAAGCTCTCTGCGCTCTGGAAGCGGTAAACACCGAGGCGCGCCGAGGTCTTGCGGTCGCAGTAGTTCTCGTGCGGGCCCTTGCCGTAATATTCTATTCCGTCGACTCCGTCGGTCAGCTCAAAGGTCAGACCGTAGCGCGGCAGATCAACCGGGGTGATGTTCTTGCAGGTCAGCGACGCGGAGAGCGTGCCGTCCGGGAACACAAGGTATTCAGTAACGATACCCGAAAGATACTTCGTGCGCCACTTGACGCTGAGTTTGACGCAGCTGCCGAAATGCTCCGCCTTGACGGAAGCAGGGCGCATCATGCGCTCTGCGCTGTCGAAAGCGTGCAGACCGATAAGAGTCTTGACCCACTCAAACGGCACCTGAGCCATGCGCTCGTTGTCGATATTCGCGCGGGAAAACTGCGGGCGAATGCCGCGCTCAAGGCGCTCGACGCCGTCCTTTTTATATGAGCAGAGCTCTCCGGTCTTTTTGCTGAGCTTCACTTCAAAGCCGTTTCCGGAGACGACATAGCACTTGTCGTTCTTTGAATATTTTATTTCAACTTTCTTGCCGTCCGCTTTCGGAGCAGACGAAGAATAGTTATACTTGCCGAGAACAAACTGCTCGCGCGCCATGGTGTGACCAGCTTCGAGGTGCATCATATCGCGGCGCAGAATCAGCTCGCAGTCGAGAGTGCGCTCGTTTTCGGTTCTGATATTGAACGGGATATCGACATACGCCTTTTCGAGATAGCCCTTGTCGGGAAGATCAAGCTCGGCGGATTCGATAAGTCTGCCCTGTTCGCGCAGTTCGAGGCGAAGCTTGAAATTCTCGAGCGAGGTGAACATAAAGCGGTTGAGAATAGCTATTCTGCCGTGGCTGAGCGAGAAATCGACCTGCTGATAGCATTTGACGACTTCATAATAGTGCGGGTTGGGCGTGCGGTCGCCACGGAAAACTCCGTTGAAAGCGAAGTTTGAATCATTCGGCTTGTCGCCGAAGTCGCCGCCGTAGTTCCACTTATCCTTGCCGTCTGCGGTCTTTGTTCTTATCGCCTGGTCGGCAAAATCCCAGATATATCCGCCCGCGAGACGGTCATATTTCTTGAAATCCTCCCAGTAATCGGCGAAGTTGCCCATGCTGTTGCCCATGGCGTGGGAATATTCGCACTCGATAAACGGCTTGTCGATATAATCCGAGGGCTTGAGATGATAACCGAGGCCGAGATTCCAGAGCGCGCGGCTGTGGATATGCGGCTTGTTCTCGCCTATCTCCTTCATCGCGGTCTGCACGGTGTACATCTCGCTGAACAGATCGCTCGTCTTGAGCTTCGCGTCGGGTTCATAGTGAACCGGGCGGGTCTTGTCTATCTTCAAAATCTCTTTCTTCATCTCGCAAATGCGTTGCCGTTGCCGGACTCATTGCCGAGCGACCAGAAGAGAATACATGAATGGTTCTTATAGCTGTTGACCATATTGCGCACGCGGTAGCAGCACTCGGCTGTCCAATGCGGATCGCTGCGCGGGACGCGCGTGGCAAGGCCGTGGGTCTCGAGGTTGTCTCGCTCATGACGAGAATACCTATCTCATCGCACAGCTCATAGAAACGGCGCGAATTCGGATAGTGGCAGGTGCGCACATTGGTTATGTTGCTGTTCTTGAGCAGTTCAAGGTCACTCCTGATTATGCTCTCGGGCACGGCGTGGCCGTAGTCCGGGTGGAAATCGTGGCGGTTGACGCCGCAGATTTTGAGCGGAACGCCGTTGAGCAGAATGAACGGTCCTCTGCCCGTCTTGCGGTCATAGGGCGTTATCTTCACTTCTCTGAAGCCGAATTTATGCTCCCTGCGGTCGGTGTATTCACCGCCGGAAAGAGTGACACGGACAGTGTAGAGATACGGATCCTCGTGACTCCAGAGTTCGAAGTTGCTGACAGGTATTTCAAAAGAAATATTGCAATATTCGCCGTCCGCAAGGGGCTTTACATCCGCCTCGGCAGACGCGAATCCTGCGCCGTCGGCGCGAAGAATCTCGACTTTGAGCTTGCCGCCGTCGAACTGAGCGCGGCGCGCCTTAACAACGCAGTCAAGCTTGAACACGGCGGATTTGAAATCCTCCGCCATCTCGCTGCGCATATACATATCTTCTATAAAAACTTTCGGCTCATAGACGAGCGTCACATCGCGGAAGATACCGGAGAGGCGCCACATATCCTGATCCTCAAGATAACTGCCCGTGCAGTAGCGGCACACGGTGACTGCGAGGCGGTTGGTACCCGGATGAACAAAGTCCGTTATATCGTACTCGCACTCGTCAAATGTATCCTGAGAATAGCCGACAAATTTTCCGTTGACAAACACTTCGCCGCTCGATTGATGCCGCCGAAGTGAATGAATATATTATCCTCGGTCTCGGCGACCTCAAACTCGCGGACATAGAGCCCGCAGGAGTTGAGCTCCGGCTTTATGTAAGGGATCTTCGTGGTGGAGATCGCCTTGGGATAATTGATATTGGTATATATCGGGGTGTCGTAGCCCTTTATCTGCACTCGGACGGGACTTCGAGATCGTCGAACGAGCTCAAATCAAAATCGGGTGCATAGTACCCCTCGATGATATCGTTGACGCTCTCGCAATAATGGAATTTCCAGACGCCGTTGAGGCTGACGGTCTTTTTCTCCCATGCCTCATCGCGCGGAAAGCCGGCTGCGCTTCGCGGCTCTGTGTTGACGGAATACACGTCTATATCCTGCCAAAATTCTTTCTCTGTACTTTTTGCCATAATGACCCTCCCGGGAAATGAAAGTCTTTTGATAATATTATCATACACCGAGCGTTCCAGTCAAGAACGCAAAAGTATAAAAACGGCGTGCGCCGCTTTTTTGAGCTTCGCACGCCTTCAGCCTCAGTTCAACTTGTCGTATGCTTTCAAAAATTCAGTCACATCGGCGAGCATTTTTTCAGTGCCGCCCTCTGTGTTGCTTTCAAGATTCAGAACGAGAATCGGGTCATGCACGCTCATGCGCAGCAGGAACCATCCGTCGCCGTTGTTTTTATCGGTGTTTATTCTGATGCCCTCGTAGTTTATCTTCTCCGCCTGCCAGCCGTCGCGCTCTTCGGCGAGCGCTTTCAGGTCGCTATGACTTTTTCGCCGTAGGGATTGAAATCTTCAAGGTCGATCTTGAACCTGCGCTCAAGCTCCTCCGCCGGCTCTTCGAGGTCGGAGATAAAGCTCTCGAGCTGCCGCCGCTCTTTTTGAGCAGAGCCGCTTTTATAATCAGCTTCGTGACAAGATACGCGCCGTCATCGAGATAGTAATTCTCCCTGAACGCGGCATGACCGGAGGTCTCAATCGCAAGCGGCAGTCGATGCCCTCTTTATTGAGTTCTATTTGCTTGTTGATAACATTCTTATAGCCACGCTTGAATCTGATATGCTTGCCGCCGTGCGCCTCGATGAACTTCGTGAGTCCTGCGGAGGTTACGGAGTCGGTAACTATAACCGCGCCCGGTTCGTTTTCAAGTATAACAGCCGATATCATGGCGACAAGGCGGTTGCGGTTGAGTTCTCTTCCGTCGGAGAGAATGCAGCCCGCTCTGTCAACATCGGTGTCAAACACAATGCCGAAATCGGCTTTTGTCTGTTTGACCCGCTCGGCGGCGCTGTCTATCATGACGGAAGACTCTGGGTTCGGCACATATACGGGGAAGTTGCCGTCCGGCTCGAGATTCATGCTCGGCGAGACATCGGCGCCCAGAGGAGCGAGGACTTCGGAAGCGTAGAAGCCACCCGCGCCGTTTCCGGCGTCTACCATTATTCTCATACCCGCAAGAGGTTTGTCGGCCTCGTCCGCGCCGATGCCCTTGCAGATAAGCGAACGCAGATGCGCGGCGTACTGCTTCATATGGTCGCACGAGGTTATTTTGGCAGGCGCATCGCCGAGTTCGATATCCTCGGCTTTTTCAAGTATGTAAGCGATATCGGGCGAATCAAGTCCGCCGTCGACGGTGAAAAATTTGAGTCCGTTTCTATCGCCCGGATGGTGGCTCGCAGTCATCTGAACGGAGCCGTCGCAGGCAGATCGAGCACAGCCATAAACATGGCGGGAGTGGAGCTGAGCGAGCAGTCGATTATATTGACCCCGCGCAGAGCGAGTCCCCTGACGACCGCCGCACTTATACGCCCGGCCGAAAGGCGCGGATCGTGGCCGATGGCAACGGTGAGCTTATCCGCCGCTTTGCCTGTCTTTTCGCTGAGAAAATCCGCAAACGCCGCGCCCGCCTTTGAGATAAACTCGTCGCTCATATAGAGCGGCTCGTCGCCGTTTCCTATGCCTATTCCGCGGATATCCGTTCCGCTCTTGAACTTTTTATAGATGCCTGTCATATCCGTTCCTCCCGTTTCTTCTGCGTCATTCGGCGCAGATATCGTTTTTGATTTTGCCGTAGGTCTTTTCGCCTATCCCGTCGACATTCGTTATCTCCCACAGATAGATAAATTCTCCGTGCTCCTCGCGGTAGCCGACAATATTTTCGGCTTTCTTCTCTCCGATGCCGTCGAGCGCGGTCAGCTCTTCTTTGTCGGCGGAGTTTATGTCAATCCCGCGCCGTGCGAAGAGGTATATTGAATTATACTCCCGGCGCGGCTCGGAGAGAACCGCAGGGCGAATGCCGCAGATATTGCGGCGGCGAGCAGAATGAACGCGGACGCCGCAAGCAGAATTTCGTTTTTCGATCTGCTCACAGCGTCCACCTCCGGTAAATTATTGAATTTATTGTAACATATGGCAGGAGGGATTTCAACCGATTATTATTTCAAAAATCCCACCAACTCATCCGTGTCGCGCGGATTGATACGCTTGGAGATTATATATGTCTTGTCGCTGCCGTCCGCGTTTTTCTCACCGAAGCGGCCGTAGGACGAGGTGACTGCCGTGCCGTCGGGAAGCACGACATTGCCGCAATAGGCAGTGTCGGCGTTCGCTTCTATTTCGGGCTCGTTCTGACCGTCGAGATAAGTGTGGGCTATCTTGATTCGATAGTCGCCCTCGGTGCCGTTTTTCAGGTCGTCGTAGCTGCCTATCCACGCTATCCAGCCCTCGCTGTACCAGTCGCCGTTGTCGGAATGGAGCTTCACTTTTTCCGGGTCACGCTCTATCGAGCGAAAGGTTATAAACAGCCTGCCGTCTTTCAGATAGTCTGCCTTGTGGCGCTCGCCGTTGAGAGCCGCGGGGGCATGGACGGGTTCCGACCATGTTTTGCCCTCATCGCGCGAAAACGAGATAAGTGAATTTTCCTTCTTCGTGTTCGAGCGCGAGATGAGGCAGAGCTCGTCGCCCTCTCCCCTGTCGCTTCGTATGACTTCGACCTCGCACATATTCGAACGCAGTTCTATATCTCTGTGGGCGGCGAAATATTTTTTCGGCTCGCTCCACTGCACGCGCCGTCAGGGGTGAAGCTGAGGATGGTTTTGTAGTTATAGAAATCGCCGTCGTGGAAAAAGCCCATCCATTGTCGACAAATTTGCCGTTCTCCTTGAGCTTGTCAGCGACGCCATGGCGACTATCGGAATAAGCTCATAGCCGTCGGCTCGCGAATAAAATGTTTCAAACTCGCTCCATGTTTCGCCCTCGTCGCAGGAGACGGAGCAATTGAAGCCGCCGGGAGTGTCCATTCCGGGCCACTTGGAGTTGGCGGAAATGAGAATCAGTTTATCCGGCGTGCCGTCCGAAAATTCGAGGCGGTAGACAGTCGGTGTCTCGAGCGATTTTTTCCACGACTCGGGCGGAGAGGCTATATTTTTTGTGTAGCTGCGCCCGCCGTCCGCGCTTATTTTATTGAGAACAGCGCCCTTGCCGTGACCGTGGGGATACACAGTAAGAATATCGCCGTTTTTGAGCAGGACGGAGTCGGGGTGGCCAAGATAGCTTTCGCTGTCGTCGACCACGGTCTGCTCATAGAGATAAGCGTACTTTTCCGCTGTATCCTCCGGTTTCACGCTCAGATCGAGCTGCGGGACGGTATAATTTTTGCCGATAAAATCATTCATAGTTTTACTCCGCTATCGCTCTTATTCTGAACGCCTTGACGCCGTGGGGCTCGACAAATGCGCTGAGCGTTGTGTTGATGACGGAAGTCTCTTTTGTCCACAGGTCATATACCTCATATTCCTGCGCGAGCGGAGTGGTTATATACGAGCGGCAGACGATATCGTCCATGCGGTGCTCGAAATATCTTGTGTCGCTGCCCTTGTTGAAGAAGCAAACCGCGACATCTCCGTTTTCAAGCGGCTTTATGAGCGTATCGGCTATGATAGTTGTCTTTATTCTTCTGCACTGCTCGCCGAGCGAATCCTGATCGATAGCAATCATATCTCTGTCGGTGAGTATTTTCAGCGTCTCGTTCTCCGTGTCGGCGGTGCCGTCCTCGCGGATAAATTCACGCACATCGTTGCCGAGAATGAGCGGAGCCGCCATGAAGCACCAGAGGGTGAAATGCTGCGGTTCTCTTCTGCGGTCAAATCGCCGTTGCCGACCTCGAGCATATCCGGGTCGTTCCAGTTGCCCTTGCCGGAATACTTGAAGAGATTGACATTGACTTCGTATATGCCGAGAACAGACTTCCAGTTCGCCTGGATATCGGGCGTCGTGCGCCAAAGGTTGCCTGCCGCCGCGCCCCAGCGCCACGGGAGGTTTCTGCCCCACTCGCAGATGGAATAGACTATCGGGCGCTCCTCGGTGCCGTTTCTGTCGGCATATTCGGCGGTTGCACGCATGAGCTCTCTGCCCATCTTAGCATACTGGATAGCCGCGCTGTCCTGTCTCGAAGCGACGGGGTTTTCAAGCTCGATTGTGTTCGAGCCCGCTTCGAGGGTTATCTTCACCTGATGTCTGCCGTCGGCGGTGAAGCCCTTGGTCGGCGGGACGGTGGTAGTATACTTATCCTCGCCGTTGACGGTGACTTCGAGATATTTGAAGCTGTTGCTCTTCTTTCTGATTCCGAGGGTGAGTGAATATTCGCCCGCCTCCGGGACTTCGACGGTAAACACCGCCGAACCTCTGTGGGCAGAGAGACCGGAGATATATCTGCCGGAATCAAGCGCTCGTCCTCCATTATCTTCGCGTCGCCGAAAAGAGCCGCATCGTCTGCGGGAATAGTAGTCTCGAAAGAGCCGTCGGCATTGGAGACGCAGATATATTCAATATAGGGCGCACGCATCGGGATAGGCACATTGTGGCAGAAGTCATATTTGAAATATTCGACTCCCCACTCGGCAAACGTGTCCGCATCTATAGCCTCATTGCCGAGGCTCGCGGGCAGATCCTCGCAGGTAAGTGAGCCGTTGGAGGAATATATGCCGAGCTTGAGTCCGAGCTCGTTTATGCTCTTTACAAGCGCGGGTATGCCGCTCGGGAAGTTTGCAAAATCGCCCTGGAGTCTGCCGTTCTCGTCGCGCATGGAGGATTGCCAGCAGTCGTCGAGATTGACATACTGATATCCCGCATCCGCAAGTCCGCTCGCCTTCATGGCTTCGGCCGTTTCGAGAATGAGCTTCTCGTCGATTCTGTTTCTGAAAGTGTTCCAGCTCGACCAGCCCATCGGCGGGGTCAGAGCCGTGCCGTTTGAATATTTTTCATCGGTCGGGAAAGTGAGCTTGACGCTGTTAATAGCGTTTTTCGCCATATCCTCCGCCTCGTTTTTATCGGGCAGAATGTTCGGCGCAAACTTCTTGACCGCCGCATATGCTCCCGCGGCGACGCCTGCGAGGGCAGTCAGTTTGAATATCGATCCCATGAATATCAGTCCTTTCGGTTTAAAAACAAAAATCCACTTCTGCGAGGTTGTAAACCCGGCAAAACTGTGGTATTATTTAGTTGAACAAAAGACATTTCAAGATTGTCTTTCATATAGAAATATATCATATATACGCTTTTTGTCAAGGCAAACGCGAAGATACGGAGGAAAATATGAGCACACAGAGACTTGTTAAAACATTCTGCGACCTTGTTTCAACAGGCAGCGAAACGGGTCACGAGCGCGCATTCTGCATAGAACTCGAAAAGGCGCTTATCGAAGCAGGCTTCGAGGTTGAGCGCGACGAAGAGGCCGGCAAGAAGTGCGGCTCGGACGGATTCAACATATACGGCTATCTCCCCGGCGAGGGCGAGAGCGTACTGCTCTCCTGCCACACCGACACCGTCACTCCCGGCGCGGCGGTCACGCCCGTTGAGCGCGACGGAGTTATATATTCTGACGGCACGACAATTCTCGGCTCGGACGACAAGTCCGGCATAGCGGAGATAATCGAGGCTGTCGCAAGGCTCAAAGAAAATGGGGAAAAGAACAGACCCGTCGAAGTCCTGTTCTCCCTCTCGGAAGAAGTCGGCATGCTCGGCTCGCGCTATGCGGACTACGGCAAGATAAAGAGCAAGACGGCTCTTGTGCTCGACGGCGAGGACATCGGCGAAATAGTCAACTCCGCCGCGGCAAATATAGTCATGTCATTCAGATTTTTCGGCAAGACGGCGCACGCCGGCATCTGCCCCGAGAACGGCATCCATGCGCTCAAGGCCGCCGCATATGCGATTGCCAATATTCCCGTGGGTCATGTTGAGAGATAAGCGTGCAGAATGTCAGCAACTTCATCTCCGAGGGCGCAACAAACATTGTTGCGGACAAAGCGTCGTTTGACATGGAGTTCCGCTCATATAACGAGGACACG